>Ga0316203_1000366_pt1 | contig 60419 bp, 53 predicted proteins | sample 6monrhotite_MG_FD_204940 | JGI IMG/M metagenome (GOLD analysis project Ga0316203, IMG submission 204940) | Microbial mat bacterial communities from mineral coupon in-situ incubated in ocean water Damariscotta River, Maine, United States -... | ecosystem: Environmental > Aquatic > Marine >... | reverse complement strand
CGTATTCGCTTTATGCGAGAGGCAGACAATAAAGTGCTGACTTTCATCACCAATGACCTCAAACGCAGTGCCGGGGAGATTGCATCGTTGTACAAACAGCGTTGGCAAATTGAGCTGTTCTTCAAGTGGATCAAGCAGAACCTGAAGATCAAACGCTTTATCGGGACATCGGAAAATGCGGTCAAGATTCAGATTATTATCGCCATGATTGCATACCTGTTATTGCATCTGGCGAACAAGGCAGCCGACTCAAATATAACCCTTCAACAGCTCGCCAGATTGGTTGCAGTGAATCTCATGCAGCGAAGAAATATCCTCGAATTAATGATGAAACTTTCACCCATTCCAAAACGACGGCGAACACGAAACTTAAACCAACTAGGCCTGATCAATGCTTAACCGGACAGTAGTGATACAACGTATAAAAAACTTACTATGTTAGGCTGGACTCATGATTGTTGATCATATGAATATGGAGAAACCCTGGTGCCTGAAACACACAAAAAAGATTATATCGCTGGTTTTACAGTCGATGATATTACAGAAGATTTTTATGCCCTGTATCTGACATCTAAAAAATATAAAAGAGATACGTCTATCCAGCTTAAAGTAAATGCTCAGTCAGGTAACTGGATCAGTGGACAGGTTGATTATCAAACTGGTGATGTGGATGTCACAACTAACCACAAGTATCCTGAAGAAGCTAAGATGGTTGAACACTTTAAAGAGGGAATAACTATCTTCTTAGAGAAAGTTAACGGACCTACTGACCCTGTTGATTAATGTTTCTGCTTTAGCTTCAGCTAGAAGCTCCCTATGCCATCCCTGCCCATCATGATGTTCTGCCAGAGATCAAAAACAGATTAAGCACTCACAATCGGCTTGCTCGATGAAATCCGGTTAGGTGAGATGTACTCCAGGCTGAAGGCTTATGAATTCTGCCGATAAACCTTAAGTACATTAGGTAACTGCATCAGTTTATCCGAGACTTTTTGCAGTTGTTCAAGATCCTGTATCTCTATCATGATTTGCATATCTGCCATTAGCGTATCTTTATTGGATAAGGTCTGAATACCGAGTACGTTTACTTTCAGGTCGGAAAATATGTTTGTAATATCTTTTAACAGGCCTGTGCGATCAATGGCCTGGATAGCAAGGCTGATCTCAAATGTTTGATGATCATGATCTGCCCACTCAACAGAAATTAATCGTTTTTGTTTATCATGTTCAAGGTTGAGTATATTTATACAATCCTGTCGGTGAACCGAAACCCCTTTTCCCAGTGTGATGAAGCCAATGATCTCATCACCGGGAACGGGTTTACAGCAGTTGGCAATATTCGTTAACAGGTTACCTACGCCACAAACAGTAATCGATTGGCTTACATCGTTAGTGCCTCTCTTTTTCGGTTTAGGTTTATGAGGCAGTGTTTTAACTGATTCATCTGAATAAATCTGGGTTAAACCAGAAGTTAACTGACGTGATGTTATATCACCACGTCCAACCTTGGCGTGCCACTCTTGTTCACTTGTAACTTTGAAATGAATGATCGATTTTTTCGTGTCAGCATTTGAAATGTGCATACGTTTTAGTTCACGGTCGATAGCAGCTTTGCCATCCATGATATTTTGCTCATAATCCTGTTGACGAAACCAGATTTTTATTTTTGCACGTGCCTTGTGGCTGGTGATGTAGCCCAGATTAGGGTTTAACCAGTCTCTGCTTGGCCCTGCATGAGCCGTTGTTAAAATTTCTACCTGTACACCATTTTGAAGTTGTGTTGTTAGCGGTACAATGTGACCATTAACTTTTGCGCCTCGACATTTGTGACCGACCTCTGTGTGAATAGCGTAGGCAAAATCAAGAGGCGTTGCGCCTTGCGGCAAGTCAATGACTTTGCCATCAGGACTTAACACAAATACTCTGTCAGAGAACAGTTCTGTTTTAAAACTGTCTAAAAATTCTTCATCATCTTTTTCAGGTGTCTCTAATAATTTTCTGATGGAATGAATCGTTTTTTCCAGCACTTCATCCTGGTCGGTTCGCTCTTTATAACGCCAGTGAGCTGCTACACCATATTCTGCAAATTCGTGCATTGCTGACGTTCTGATCTGAATTTCGACTGGTTTTCCTTCAGGCCCGTAAACGGCTGTATGCAGACTTTGATATCCATTTTCTTTTGTGTTGGCAATATAATCATCAAACTCTTGAGCGATATAATGCCAGCGACCATGGATCAGCCCCAGTGCGGTATAACACTCTGTTATTGTGTTTACCGTGACTCTTATTGCCTGAACATCAAACAGTTCTGAAAACTGTTTGTTCTTATGCGTCATTTTCGACCAGATACTATAGATATGTTTTGGTCTGCCATACACCCTGGCATCAATCTCGGCACTTTTTAGCAGCGTATGAATTTCTGTGACAACCTGATGAACATAGGACTCACGTCCGCCTCTTTTTTCCTCAAGCATCTTTGCAATGCGCTTATAGGTTTCAGGTTGCAAGTAGCGAAATGATAAATCTTCAAGTTCCCATTTCAGTTGTCCAATACCCAAGCGGTTGGCAATGGGTGAAAAAATCTCAAGTGATTCCGATGCAATAGATTTACGTGTGACTGCATCTGCTTTTGATAGTTCTCTGAGCCGTTGTACCCGATATGCAAGTTTGATTAACACGACGCGCACATCATCAACCATCGCTAACAACATTCTTCTTAAGCGCTCAGGCTGTTCATGACCATCCGCTCTGTTTGTTTTAAATCCATGCAGCTTTTCAATGCCCTTAACCATGTGCAGAACTTCATCACCAAAGTCATGTTGAATGACCTTGTGAAATTCAGTTGAGCGCAGGCGGATGTCACTAAGTAAGCATACAATAATAGTCGTCTCATCAGCACTTAATTGACTGAGCAATATTGCGACATCCAGACTGTCTGGCATTTCAGAATCAACATCTTGTGCGTTCCAGACATGCTGACATGCCTTTTCAAGCAAAGCAGAGCTTTGATAAAGATGAGCAGAATGATTGACGAGCACGTTGATATACTCTGAGATAGAGTATTCAGATCTGATATTTTGTTGTTTTGTATTCTTCATAACAATGAATTGATTAGCTCTACCTGTCAGTGACTACAGTCCGTCACTCCATCTGCACATACTACAGGAATGTATTTTGAAAAGAAGTGAAGCGCAAATGATTCATCATCAGCCATCTCTGATATGCAACTCTTATGTGCAAGTGTTTTTGCTTTGGCTTCAGTTATAGTCTCACCATGCCAGCCCGCCCCATACCAAGCCTGCCCATCGATGATGTTCTGCCAGAGATCAAAAACAGATTAAGCACACACAATCGTCTTGTACTGCAAGCCCCGCCGGGCGCAGGAAAAACCACCGCCGTACCCATCGCCTTGCTGGGTGAGAACTGGTTAGGTGACAAACAGATCATCATGCTCGAACCGCGCAGGCTTGCTGCACGTAATGCGGCGGCGCGCATGGCATTTTTGCTCGGTGAAAAAGTCGGTGAAAGCGTGGGTTACCAGATTCGTCAGGACAACTGCTTTAGCGACAGAACACAAATACTGGTGGTCACCGAAGGTATTTTAACGCGCAAGTTACAGGCTGACCCGGAATTGCAAAAAACGGCACTGGTTATTTTTGATGAATTTCACGAACGCAGCCTGCATGCCGATCTGTCACTGGCACTCTGTTTACAAAGTCAGCAGATTTTACGCGAGGATCTGAAAATTCTGGTGATGTCGGCAACACTTAATACAGATGCTGTTGCTATCCTTCTGGATAACGCACCGATCATTCAGAGCGAAGGTCGCAGCTTTCCTGTCGAGAACAGATATCTCGATAACGGTATTCGTCAGCACAACACACGGCCACAGCAGCAACTGATGATAAACCTGACCAACACGGTCAAAACATTTATTCACGAACACGACGGCAACTGCCTGGTCTTTCTTCCCGGTGTCAAAGAGATTAACCAGCTCTCCAGACAGATAAAACAGATTCTTGATAGCGAATCGATCAGGAACATCCTGATTGCACCGCTACATGGCAGCCTAAACAAACAGCAACAGGATTTGGCTATCGCTTCCCCCAGTGCATCATCCAGCGAAAAGGCCATGCGTAAAATTGTCCTGGCCACCAATATCGCAGAAACCAGCATCACCATTGAAGGCATTAGCTGTGTGATTGATTCAGGGTTAGAGCGCATGCTCGATTACAGCCCTGCCTCGGGCATGAACAGACTGGACACCCGTGCCATTTCACAAGACTCAGCCGTGCAACGCAGTGGACGCGCCGGAAGATTATCCGCCGGTATCTGTTACCGTATGTGGACTGCCACGCAACAGCCACGTCTGCTCAAACATGCATCGCCTGAAATTTTACACAGCGACCTCACATCCCTGGTACTGGAACTGGCCAACTGGGGCGTGACTGATCCGAATGAATTGCAGTGGATGGATCTGCCGCCAATCAGCGCCACCGAACAGGCAAAAGCACTGCTGCAACAACTCCGCGCCATTGATGAGCAAGGCAACATCACAAGACACGGCTCTGACATGCTGAAACTGGGCACACACCCACGCTTGGCACACATGATGTTGGCGGCCCTTAAACTTGATCAGGCTTATCACGCCTGCTTGATCGCCAGCCTGCTCACTGAGAAAGACTTGTTTCAGGCCTCTCGTTCAGATAAAAACTCCGAAAAAAGTGCCGACATTCATGATCGGATTAATATTCTGCTGCATCAAAGATCAAATCATCACGGCATAGATAGCCAGCAATGCAAACGCATCATACAAAGCGCTGATGATTTTTTTAAGCGAGTTCAACGTTGCAGTAAAACGAAGTTAAACAAAGAGAGACCAGACAATCATTATAGCGGCGTGCTTCTGGCCTGCGCCTACCCCGATAGAATCGCCAAACGACGCAACGGTAACGAAGCACGTTATCTGCTCAGTAACGGTAAAGGCGCGTACATTCCGCCCTGGTTTCAGCACCATCTGCATGAGTATCTTGTAGTCGCCAACCTTGATGCCAAACAGGGTGAAGCCTGTATTTATCTGGCGGCAGACATTAGCGCAGAACAATTGCAGGAACATTTTAGCGAGAATATTGAACACGAAGATCGTGTTGAATGGAACGAGAGCGCACAACGTGTTGAGATCAAACAGACCAGCAGTCTTGGAAAAATAGTGTTGCAAGAATCCATAATTCATAACAGCGAAAGCAGAGAGGCGGTGCAGCAGTGCCTGATGCAGGCAATCAGAGATATGGGATTAGCATGCCTGAACTGGAGTGCCAAGGCCGAGAGCCTCAAACAACGCGTGTTATTTATTAATCATCATCTGCATCACAACGCAGCATTACAAAAACAGTTCGGAGACGACCCTCTGCCAGACTTTTCAGAAGAGAATTTGAACAATACCCTGGATGCATGGCTACAACCTCACCTCAGCAAAGAGAACAGCCTCAAGCAATGTTTCAAACTGGATCTGTATAGCCTGCTGTTAAATCAGCTCAGCTGGGAACAACAGCAACTGATAAAGAAATTAGCGCCAGAGAGAATCAGTGTACCCAGTGGTTCCTCAGTACATATTGATTACAGCGATTTCGCACAACCCCTGCTTGCCGTCAGACTCCAGGAAGTGTTTGGTTTGTACGACACCCCCACTCTGTTAAACGGTCACTGTAAACTGATGATGCATCTGTTATCACCAGCGCGTAAGCCAATGCAGGTAACGCAGGATCTGAACAGCTTCTGGAACACCACTTATCACGATGTAAAAAAAGAGCTGCGCGGGAAATATAAACGACACTACTGGCCAGACGATCCATTTACCGCACAGGCAACCAGCAAAACCAAAAAACAGATGAATCGTGAATAGGAAAACCGTACACGTATATGAGTATGAATCGCCTAAAGGCCCACTGTCGGTGCTTTCAATACTTGAAGAGCTATGGCTCTTGTCCTTTCTTTGACGGTAAAGAAAGAACTAAAGAAAGCCGCCCCAAATCAGCCAGTCCTTCAGATTCCCAATCTCACTCATTTATAGCCGGTCGCGCTCCGCTGCTCTCATCCGGCCATAAACAAGCAAGATTGGCAGCCTGCTAGCGGGGAAGGTAAGTCTTTTCACCCCGCTTCGAGATGCGCCGGAGTATTGATTGTTAAATGGGAAAAAGCGGGAAAAGTTCTCGCCCCATTTTACGATCAATACGCAGGAAGAAGCAGATCGCCGGGCAACTTTCTTTGGTTCGTTTCTTTTTTGGAAAAGAAATGAACGAAACCGCCTATGCCACTCACGCTTTAGCACATCACAAACTGCCCAAACTCGGACGATCAGAAAGGGTTATTTGAATATCAATCGAGTCTGACCCTATTAATCTCATCAATTACTCTCGATTAAAGCGCCGCAGAGATGGTAAGTTTTTATACTGTTTTAGACTTTTTTGGTTTCTTTGGTTTTTTAGGTTTTATCGGACGCGTATCTAAATGGGATTCGGGCAGAGCATGAGCAGGCTCAAAGCCTTTCATGACTTTTCGCGTAATGAGTTGCTGAATAACGCGCTCGACCGCAGCCAGCTCATCAAACTCATCGGCGCAAACCAGCGACACCGCCTGACCACTGACACCGGCACGACCGGTACGCCCTATTCGATGAATGTAATCTTGCGCCACATGAGGTAAATCATAATTCACCACCTGTGGTAGTTGAGGTATATCCAGGCCTCTTGCAGCCAGATCGGTGGCGACTAAAACCTGAATCTGACTATTTTTAAATTCGCTCAATGCTCGAGTTCGTGCGCCCTGACTTTTGTCACCATGAATAGCGGCGACGCTGATAGCTTGTAGCTTAAGGAAATGTACCAGCCTGTTAGCTGTCTGCTTTGTTTTACAGAAAACTAATACCTGCTGCCAGTCATTGGCCTTGATCAGTTTTTTAAGCAAAGCATTTTTTTGTATTTTATCAACCGGATATAACCAGTGCTCGACGGTTATTGCCGTGGTGTTCGCCGGATTCACGCTGATTTCAACAGGATTATTCACAATGTTTTTTGCCAGCGCTCTGAGTTCATCAGAAAAAGTCGCGGAGAACATCAGGTTCTGACGTCTCATCGGTAACAGCGCCAGAATCTTTTTCAGTTCCTCAATAAAACCCATATCCAGCATGCGATCTGCTTCATCCAACACCAGGATTTTAAGCTGATTAAACCTCACGGCATTTTTTTGATGTAAATCGAGCAAACGCCCCGGAGTTGCCACCAGAATATCTACGCCTTTGCGCAACTTCATCATCTGAGGGTTTATTTTAACACCGCCAAAGACCACAGCAGTACGCAGTGGCAGGCGTACGCCATAACGCGCCACACTATCACCGACTTGTGCTGCCAATTCCCTCGTTGGCACCAGAATAAGCGCGCGCACCTGATTCGCCTGAACTCGTGGCCCTTGTGCCAGAAGATCCAGGATTGGCAGGGTAAAACCGGCGGTCTTGCCAGTGCCGGTTTGTGCAGCGGCCATCACATCCCTGCCTTTTAAAATTGCTGGAATCGATTCGAGCTGAACAGGTGTGGGTTTTGTGTACGATAATTCCGTGATGGTATCAATGATAGCTGCGGATATACCCAGAGAGGCGAAAGTCATTAATGTACGTTCGGGGTCAGGTCTCGTTTCGCACATTTTGACTACCTGGTTGTCTTGAGTCAGTAGCTGGTTTGAGCAACGACATCGCCAAGTTGGATATACGTCTCAAGGCCTGCCTCGGTGTTCGCTAACATATCACTGGAGGGAGCCCACTTTCCTTTTTCTCCACATAAAACAACAGTGCTTCCGCCAAAGAGAAAGTAGCCTTTTTCATCACCCTTTTTAAAAGGTTCAGATTCATCAAAGGATTGCACGATTTTACCCACACAGGTGGCTCCAACTTCAATATAAGCCAGCTTACCAAAATGTTCGGTTTCCAGGATTGAGACACGCCTTTCATTTTTGATGAAAATATCCTGTCTATATTTCAGGGCCAATGGATTAACTGAATGCAGGTCGCCCGGAATAGTGAAGGCCTTAATGGTTTTGCCATCATCGGGATAGTGGTAACGATGATAATCAACAGGGCATAATCTTGCGATCATCAGCGGGCCACCGATAAAGTCTTTGGCTAATTCAGCATCACCAATCAGATCAACAGCGCGTAACATCGATCCCTTAACGGGAATATTGAGATCATCGCTCATGCTTTCATGGCCAAAGTACCGCGCCTCGGCAAAAGCACCCATTTCATCGTCCTTCCGGGTAAACGTTCTTTGTCCTTCCTGAAACTCTCGAATAAAGAACTCATTAAATGATTTATAAGATGTTTCAACAGGATTCTCTTTGAAAGATCCTTTTTGATACTGATCAATTGGGATATTAAAGTTTTTGATAAAAGGTGCGACCTTTTGTGCTGACTTTAAACTATCTTGTGATTTTCCGTACAATTGACTGAACATTTTACTTGCAATCACAGGTCCCAAGAGCCGCCCTATGGGGTTGCCATATGCAAATTTAACCATCTCATCACCATAGACTTTTTCAATGTCCATTCTGTTTTCGTGACGGTTAAACACTTGAATTTCAAAGCCTTTACTCATTGGGGATCCTTTCTCTTTTTTTACTTAGGTGGATAGTATCATCTGAATCGAAGTGAGTAAAAAATAGATCGGTTTACTTTTTGATAACGATTTTATTCTTCTTCAACTGCAATCGCTGCCATTTTCATCGTGCTTTCAAATGATACTGCACCCGCAATAAACAGACCATTATGGCAGAACATGGCATCATCAATGCCTGTCACCTCTTGAAGTTCTTCACCGGACAAACCAGCCCATGGTGCAGGCAGCGATTTTCTGTCTTCGAATGAACCGAGTTCAGCAGGTACTGTCTGAATTCTCCATTCGCCAGTCTGAGATGGGTAAACCACATACAGAGCTTCTTCAGATAAGTTAAAAACAGTTTTTTTCCACGGCGTATATTTTTCTAATACTATCACTCTTGGGTCTTCTGCATTCTCAATAGCTTTAGCCACAATCGCTTTCGCGCTAATGCCACCGGAAGCTGCTGCAATGAATCGTGTTAAAACGCGCGATGCAAACTCAACCGCTTCATCAAAACATTCGTCAAAGTGACTATCTTCTTGCCAGGTCGGGTTAAACATTGAAATCGTTTGGCTAAGACTAATACCTTGAGCAACACCTTCGACATGACCGCAATCAATGGCATCAATCGTTGATACGAGACCCGCATCAACAGCATTTGCGACCTCTTGCTTACCCTGACATATCTCCAGGCCATATTTCTGCCAAATCAGACCAAACGAGGAATAGGGAATCCCATTTTCGCGCTCACCTGCACCACCACGTTGATGATGATCAAAACGGTCGGTCTCCGGGTTATATTCACCACCTACATCAAGTACAATATCAGCCTTGACGATCAGCTCTAAATCACGTGTGCGAATAAGCGTAAAAGAAGGGAATATGCATTTCAGTGCAGCGATACTGAAAACATCATCTGCATGAAAATTACCGTTGTGAGTTGCTATCGTTTTATCATTCATTTGTTTTACAACCATGTTAGAAAGGGATGAAGGTGTCGCCTGTTAAACGTCCATATTGATGAAAGTGTAATCAGCAACAAATTTGGCGTACTCTATACGGAAACCGGGGACAGTGTGAGCCTCCCCTTTCCCTGTGCATTCAAACAACTCAATAACTCATGCCTGACCCCGACATTTTGTAAAACAATGGTCGCTTTTTTTTACGCTCGAACCATCCGATTCAGTGCCGACACTATTGCCTTAAAAGATACCGTGACACTATCAGCATCAATCGCTGCCCCGCTTATCTGTTGACCATCCACACTCAGACACACAAAAGCCGCTGCTTGTGCATTTGTGCCACGACCTATCGCGTGCTCATCATAGTGCATGACCTCTATCTCCTGGCCACTATACGCCTGCCAGCCATTTACAAATGCGGTGATAGCACCCTCACCACTTCCGTTCAATATCACCGCTTCCTTCCCTACTATAAAGCGCATATCAACAATATGCGTCGCCCCATTGCGATGCAGTTGATAACTCTCCAATGCCATCATGGAAACATTATTGATATAGTGATTTTGGAACAAACGATAGATATGCACGCTATCTATTTCACCACCACAACGCTCACTTTCACGCTGCACCACTTGCGCCATCTCCACCTGAAACCAGCGAGGCAGCAAAATGCCGTAATCGCGTTCTAATACAAAAGCAATGCCGCCCTTTCCCGATTGACTGTTCACACGAATCACGGCCTCATAATCCCTGCCAATATCGCGTGGATCGATGGGCAGGTATGCCACTTGCCATACTTCATCCTGCTGCTGTTTGTGCAAACATTTACGAATCGCATCCTGATGGCTGCCGGAGAAGGCGGTATACACCAGCTCACCCATCCACGGATGGCGTGGATGTACAGTCATTCCGGTACACTCACAATATACCTGCATCATTTTCTCAGGCTTGGACAAGTCGAGTTGCGGATCAATCCCCTGACTATAGAGGTTCATGGCCATGGTGATGATATCCATATTGCCTGTACGCTCACCATTGCCAAACAAGGTGCCTTCCACACGTTCAGCCCCTGCCAACAATGCCAGTTCAGCCGAAGCTACAGCACCCCCACGGTCATTATGGGTGTGTACCGATAAGGTGATATGATCCCGCCAACTAATACGCTTGCAGAAAGTCTCCAGCTGATCTGCAAAGACATTAGGTGTTGCGACCTCTACCGTCGTTGGCAAATTGATGATGCAGGCTTGTTCAGGACCCGGCTGCCAGACATCCAGCACCGCCTCACACACTTCCACTGCATAATCCATCTCCGTACTACTAAAACTCTCCGGGCTATATTCAAACACCCATTCGGTTTCAGGATTCAGGTCAGCCTCACGTTTCACCCACGTAGCACCCTGGCGAGCAATGGCTGTAATGCCCTCACGATCACGGTTAAATACCCGCTCACGCTGCACTGGCGAGGTTGAATTGTAGAAATGCATGATTGCTCTGCGCACACCAGACAATGCCTCAAAGGAACGCACGATCAAATCCTCCCGTGCTGGCATCAACACTTGCACAGTGACATCCGATGGAATTTGATCTTCATTAATCAACCAGCGAATGAAATCGTAGTCAGCTTGGCTTGCCGAGGGAAAGCCGACCTCGATCTCCTTGAAACCCATGTTAATCAACAAAGCCCACATCCGCTGTTTTTTGTGCATATCCATCGGCTCAAGCAGAGCCTGATTACCATCGCGAAGATCCACACTGACCCAGCGCGGAGCCTTTTCGATGACGCGGTTCGGCCATGATCGATTTTCCATCACCACACTGGCAATTGGCCGGTACTTGTTATGATCAAATGCGTTCATAATGGCATTACTCCAATAAAGATAAATTCGCCATATTAACTGCTTATAAATTTGTAATTTACAAGGCTTGGCGAAATCATTCCAAACATCTACGGAATAGCGCAATAATACAGCCATCCTTCTGAAATCATCTTGCTATGTTGCTTATTTAATCTATCAATCAAACAATATTATTGCTGTAATGTAGATATTATGAGTATAATCATTCAAACAGAGAGGGTCGCATGAAACTTAATCGATATGACCAGCGTATTTTAGAAATTTTGCAAATGGAAGGCCGACTCAATAATCAGGAGCTTGCTGACCGCATTGGTCTCTCCCCCTCCCCCTGTCTGCGCCGGGTTCGCGCCCTGGAAGAGACCGGTATCATCTCCGGTTATTGTGCCCTGCTGGATGCACAGCAATTGGGTCTATCCCTTATGGCACTCATCCATATCTCTATGGATCAGCATACGCCTGAGCGTTTTGCCAATTTTGAAAACAACATAGCCGGGCTGCCTGAAATAATGGAATGCCTGCTCATCACCGGTCAAGCGGCTGATTACCAACTCAAAGTGGTCGTTAAGGATATGGATGCATACCAACAGCTGCTACTGAACAAGATCACCAGTATTGATGGTGTAAGGGATGTGCACTCCAGCTTTGTATTGCGCCGCGTCGTAGATAAAACCGCCCTGCCACTATCATAGTCCTCTGTTATTAACGGGGTCAGGCATGAACTATTGAGCAGTGTCGATTGAACGCGCTCATCTATTGCCAAGAGCATTTTTCATGTCTCATAAAGCAAAAAAAACACCCCGCTGTTAGGCGGGGTGTTTAAAAGAAACGGATTACCTTATTTAGCGTAAACGTTAGAAGCCTGTGGGCCTTTAGCTCCATCTTCAACATCATATTCAACATTCTGACCTTCAACGAGTGATTTGAAGCCGTCACCCTGAATTGAAGAGAAGTGTACGAACACATCATCGCCGCCATCATCCTGAGAGATGAAGCCGAATCCTTTAGAATCATTGAACCACTTAACAGTACCTGTTGCCATTTTTAACATCCTTAATTAATTTAATTTGTGCATAACATGTATTTATAAGTGTTAACATTAAGATCAATCAAGGAAGTACTAAATCAGCCTAAAAAACACAGTAAACAATATTTTTGCAGAACACACCCTATATAGTTGAAAGCACCAGGCTAGAAAAATTTTTCTAAACCCTCTAAATGAGAATAAAATGGGATCATAACAACGGGAGAAGGCATGCGTTAACGCGTTGTTTTTCGGCTTCAGAATGTGAAGAAACCACAACTGAAATCGTACTTCGGATGTGGGAAAGAAAAAGCCCCCTGCTTCCGCAGAGGGTTTTGATATGATGTAGATTCTAAAAGTTAATTGAGTTGATCGAAATTACCAAAGTCAAATCCCGGTAAACAGAAAATCCAATGCGGCAATAATTTCATCCCGATAGCTTCGCACATTGCCTGCCGGTTCACCCAGTATCCCTGCTGAAACAGCTGCCAACTCCGCAGTAGAAAGTACAAACCTTTCGCCATTGATCTCAACTACAGGGTTCAGATGCCGCAACGGTTTGGAGATAGACTCCAGCGTATGTAGCGGGGCTACAGCTCGCGTAGCCAACACATCAAGAAGATCAGCCTGAACATCGAGCAGGTATGGAATTACAGTGTTCGTTTCAGAATTTGGGTTTTGGTAGATGTCAAACTGCGCCATCAGAACTGCCGCAGCCCGTCACTGAACAGCCCCTGCTTTTCGATACGCTGGTTATACGCCTTCACAGCCTCGCTACTCTCTGCCAGCCATGCCGCCCTCTGCTTTTCACGCAGAACTTCCACCAGAGAGGTTTCCAGTGTTTGAGAAAGATTAATATCCATTGCTTTCGCCTGATCAATCAGGCTTTCATCGATTCGAAGGTTAACTGCCCGTTTCGCCGATCTGTTCATCGTAGCCTCCATTATCAACATGCGCACAAACTGTACGCACATTACATGAGCCCACCATGAATCGTCAATTAACCCATAATCCTCGGAATTGATCGAGGTAAATTCTTTCGCTTTCAGCTGTTGCTCATAAAGCTACAAGGAAAAAATTGAGCCTCGTATCTTGCCCCCCAACCAAATGTTTACTTTAAAAAGGTAGCGTCCCCTTTTCTCACCTTTTCTTCTAGAATTGGTAAAGGTTACTGGAGCCCTTTATCTAGGCTTCCAAAGGAGTTCTGAGGAGACATTGAACTAGCCAATGTATTATGCATTTTTCACAAGACAAAACAGGGCTTTTTTCGAGACCTTCACTTCATTCCAAAATGACTTGGAGGATGTTCGGCAGCTAGTAAATATAACAGTAAAGGTATACAGTATCCCAATGGATGTACTTCATCTCCTTGATAGGCAACATAGTATAGAAACACCTGAGCAGCGAGCAAACCACCGAACCAGAATAGATCGAACAGATAATACAATGTTGGTAATTTCATTGTGACCTGAATCGAAGTACATTCACCACCCTGATGAATTTTTCCGTTTATCCTTGGAGCGAAGTGATTTACTCCCCATATCATTTTTTTCACCCGAAAATATTTTCCTTCTAACTTCCCTTCAAATTTCTGCTCATTGCAATCCGACCAAAAGCGGAGTTTCTCAGGTTTAATGTTTTTCTCAAATTCCTGAACTATTGCTTCGATTGATTTTGAAGTTCTGATTACAAAAGAATGATTAGAGAGAATTCTCATGTTTTATGGAGGTTATAGAACGATTCTATTTTCGCAATACACGAAAAATAAAGCCCCCTGCCAATATAGGATCAGCAGAGGGCTTTGATATGGTGAAGCTCCTAAGAGTTATTTGAGCTGATCGAGATTACGAACAGCACCTTTATCAGCAGATGTAGTCAGTGCGGCATAGGCCAGCAGTGCTTTGGATACCACACGCTCTCGACCTACCGGTTTCCAGGCATCTTTGCCTTTGGCTTCCATGCTTGCACGACGTGTTGCCAGTTCATCATCGGAGATGGCCAGCTGAACCGAACGATTCGGGATATCGATTTCGATGGTATCACCCTCTTCTACCAGACCGATTGCGCCACCTTCCGCAGCTTCAGGAGATGCATGACCGATAGAGAGACCAGATGTACCACCAGAGAAGCGACCGTCGGTCAGCAGCGCACACGCCTTGCCCATACCTTTGGATTTCAGGTAAGAGGTCGGATAGAGCATTTCCTGCATGCCAGGACCACCTTTCGGGCCTTCATAACGAATGATAACAATATCACCTTCAACGATCTTGTCGTTTAGGATGGCTGTTACTGAATCATCCTGTGATTCAAACACACGGGCACGCCCGGTAAATTTCCAGATTGATTCATCCACGCCAGCTGTTTTTACGATGCAGCCGTTCTCAGCGATATTACCATAAAGCACAGCAATGCCGCCCTCTTTGGAATAGGCGTTTTCGAGGTTACGGATGCAACCACCTTCACGATCAGTATCGAGAGTTTTCCAGCGCTCAGACTGTGAAAATGCAGTCTGCGTCGGAATACCACCCGGTGCAGCGCGATACATTTCACGCGCTGCTCTGTTGGCTTCATTCATCACATCATTGGCATCAAGGCCTGCACCCAGTGTTGCCGCATGCACGGTTGGTACGTCACGGTGGATCAGTCCTGCCCTGTCCAGTTCAGCAAGGATAGAGATCACACCACCGGCACGATGTACGTCTTCCATATGATAGTGTTGTACGGCAGGCGCAACCTTGCAGAGGTTAGGAACACGGCGGCTCATACGATCAATATCGGCCATGGTGAAATCAACACCGGCTTCCTGAGCAATCGCCAGCAGATGCAATACGGTATTGGTCGAGCCACCCATAGCGATATCCAGTGCCATGGCATTCTCGAACGCTTCAAACGTTGCGATAGAACGCGGCAAAGCCGAAGCATCATCGTTCTCATAATAACGTTTACACAAATCAACTGCCGTGCGCCCTGCTTGCAGGAACAGTGCTTCACGATCTGCATGCGTTGCCAGAAGTGAGCCGTTACCGGGAAGAGCCAGACCCAGCGCTTCCGCCAGACAGTTCATAGAGTTGGCGGTAAACATGCCTGAGCATGAACCGCAGGTCGGACAGGCTGAACGTTCAACCGCTGCCACATCTTCATCGGACTCATTCGGATCAGCGGCCATCACCATCGCATCAACCAGGTCCAGATGCACTTCACGGTTATTCAGGGTGATTTTACCGGCTTCCATCGGGCCACCGGAAACAAATACCACAGGAATATTCAGGCGCAGTGCGGCCATCATCATGCCCGGTGTGATTTTATCACAGTTGGAGATACAGACCATGGCATCGGCAGTGTGCGCATTAACCATGTATTCAACCGAATCGGCAATCAGATCACGACTTGGCAGGCTATAGAGCATGCCGCCATGACCCATGGCAATACCGTCATCGATAGCGATGGTATTAAATTCCTTAGCTACGCCACCGGCGGCTTCAATCTCACGTGCCACAAGCTGGCCCATATCTTTCAGATGCACATGACCCGGCACGAACTGGGTAAAGGAGTTGACCACCGCAATGATCGGCTTCTCAAAATCGCCATCTTTCATACCGGTAGCGCGCCAGAGTGAGCGGGCACCGGCCATATTACGGCCATGGGTGGATGTGCGGGAACGATATACAGGCATAAATTTCTCCAAATCAGTGTTGCACGAAGCGTAACGTCAAAAATAAGCTTTCACCACAGAGAGCACGAAGTACGCGAAGAAATTCAAAAGCAATGACCTGATGTTTTTTTATTTACCGACAAAATATGGCTGAATATTTCTATCAAAGGATTACATCTGACTTCCTGTTGTTTTTCGTGACCCTCGTGGTGAGGACTCTGGTTAACCTAAAAATTTCTCACCACAGAGAGTACGAAGTACGCGAAGAAATCAAACGGATAAACATATTATATTGACCACAGTATTAACGATTCACACTTCATAGATAGATCCTAGATCAGGATAAACCGGGCAGATAAATCAAGTTACTCACAGAACTGGCACTCCCGATATTTAAGTCGCCCACTAAACCAGGATAAGTCTTCGTGTCCTTCGTGGTGAGCTCTGATTCATCTAAAAACATTCACCACAGAGAGTACGAAGTACGCGAAGAAATTAAACGGATAAACATATTATATTGACCACAGTATTAACGATTCACACTTCAAAGCCAGCCACTAGACCATGATAAATCTTCGTGTCCTTCGTGTCCTTCGTGGTGAATAAACAAGGCTCGGGATTTGACAAGGCAAGTGCTGCACCGGAAACTTTGGCTTATGACTACTCAGCCGCTGCTCACGCAGCTATATGACACTCCAGAAAGCGAAATCATTGAGAAAATTCACACACTGAAAGCAGAACTTGGTGACAAGGTCTTGATACTGGGCCACCATTATCAGCGTGAAGAGGTCTTTGCCTTCTCGGATGTCAGTGGAGATTCGCTAAAACTGTCGCAGCAGGCGGCAGAAACCAGTGCAGCCAATATCATCTTCTGCGGTGTGCATTTCATGGCCGAAACCGCTGACATTCTGACTGCTGATAATCAGACCGTGATCCTTCCCGATCTTGCAGCAGGCTGTTCCATGGCGGATATGGCCGATGATGAGCAGGTCAAACGCTGTTGGACAGAGCTCTCCGAGGTGATCAATCCGGATGAGTCTGTCACACCTGTCACCTATATCAATTCAACCGCCGCACTAAAATCATTCTGTGGTGAACATGGCGGAATCGTCTGTACCTCCGGCAATGCACAGCGCATTTTGGAGTGGAGCTGGTCCAATCGCGAAAAGATCCTCTTTTTCCCAGACCAGCATCTGGGGGAAAACACAGCAGTCGCTATGGGAATACCTGACTCTGACATGATCATCTGGGATCCTGCCCTGGCATTGGGTGGCAATAGCCCCGAAGATATTGAAAAAGCCAAACTCATACTCTGGAAAGGTTTCTGCTCAGTACACCAGCTGTTCAAGCCTGAACATGCCGACACCATGCGCCGCAATCATGAAGGTATCGAAATACTGGCTCATCCGGAATGTTCACGCGCTGTATGTGAAGTATCCGATTTTGTAGGCTCTACCGAGATGATCATCAAGCATGTATCAGAAGCAGAAGATGGGCAGGGATTTGCCATCGCCACAGAACTGAATCTGGTCAATCGCCTGCGCATTCAGTTCCCGAACAAACCGATCTGGTTTCTTTCGCCCATGGTATGCATGTGTTCCACCATGTTCCGCACCGACCCGCAACATCTGTACATGGCATTGAAATCGATTCAGGATGGACAAGTAACCAACCGGATTCAGGTGCCCGAGCAGCAAAAAGAGTGGGCAAAACTGTCTCTGCAAAGGATGTTAAACCTTGGCTAATTTATTGCGTGTACTCCCTCTTCTGCTGGGCTTGCTGTGCAGTCCAATGCTTGCATCAGCTCAAACAACCGTGAATGAGATGCAGGAGCAGCTCAACACTTTCAAGCGCAACAGCGACCATCTCTTCGCTCCACAAACCACCAGGCGGGCAGAGCAATATCTGGGCGCAGCGATGCTGGCAGCAGAACAGGATAAACAGGTCGAAGTACAGGCCGCTCTGGCAAGAACAGCTGAAAAACTGGCTGAAGCAAAACACAACGCAGCCGATTTCCGTAAGCAGCATCAGCATCTTCTTCTGTTGCGTCGGGATGCCATGAAAGCTGTGCAAACGATAAATTCCTCCTCAACCACCCAGGAACTTTATGATCCAGCCGCACAGGGTTATTTAAACAAGGCAAATGAAGCCTTCACACTTGCTCTCCAGACCAGGGAACGTGGTGACCTGAATAACACTCAGGCGCATGCAAGCAGTGCGAAAAAATCATACCAACAGGCTATGCAGGCATCCCTGCCTCGACTGGCTGAACTAACTGAGTCTGCAGTTTCCAAGGCTGCTTCTGCAGGGGCAAAAAAATACACACCTATCATCTATCAGGCGGCCAAGGATAAGCTGGTTGAATTGAGAACCTATGTTGATGGTATCAGTGGCGTACTACCCACTCACCCTACCGAGGCGCTGGAGTTGGGCCGTGAGGCAAAGATTCTGGCAGAACGTGTAAAAACCTGGCGTAAGCATACCGGCAGCCATGAAAAACACGTCATGAAATCAAGACGTTTCCGCCTTCAGCTTGCAACCGAACTTGGTATTACCGAGACCGAAAACCCGCTACTCTCAAATGTTTCAGAGCGCAGAGTACTGCTCACGATCAAACGTTTACAGGCAGAACAGGCAAAAGAACGCAAACAGCATAAGGAGTCTATTGCTGCGCTGAAAGCGCAACATCAGCAGGAGATCGAATCCAGACTACTGGCTCAGACCGATGCATTCAAAGAGACCCAGCAGAACCAGATCTCCGGTATGAAAGAGGCATTCAGAGCCAAGCTTGAACGTGAAACCTTTGAGAAAAAACGCCAGAACAAGATTCTTTCCATGTTTAACAAGAATGAATCCAATATCCTGATCAACCTGGATGGTTCCATGCTGATTCGCCTTGGCAGCCTGAAGTTTGCATCGTCCAAAAGTAAAATTGACACCAAATATTATGATCTGCTTAGCCGTCTTAAAAATGCACTGGAACTATACCCTGAACGTGGCATCCGTATCGAAGGACATACCGATAATCAGGGGGATGTAAAACCCAATCAGGTGCTTTCACTAAAACGGGCTGAAGCTGTACGTGAATACCTTATCGCTTCGGGCATCGAAGGCACTCGCCTGAAAGCACTGGGTTATGGTGAAGTGCGCCCCATTGCCAGTAACGATTTCCCACAGGGCAGAGCCATGAACCGCCGCATTGATATTGTAATTAATGCAGACAAATAAACAGAAGGTCTAACAGTAGTGACAGAAGCAACTGACCCTTCAGGACTTGAGGGGCTGCCGGATAGCATTCACGATCATGCCCGTAAACTGATCGCTGATTATGCCCACGATTCACCCTATAAGCGCGCTATTATTGTTGAGGCTCTGCGGCTCGTCTCCGACGGCTACAGTAATGCCGATGTGAAAATGCTGGCCAAAATGATGGCTGAACTGCGCAGAGGACTTGATGTCTTTCAGCCCTATCAGGCTCTGCGCAAAGTCAGCATATTCGGCTCTGCACGCACTGAATCTGATCATCCGCGTTATGCCCATGCGATGCGGTGTGCTGCTGCCCTCAGAGACGAGGGCTTCATGATTATTACCGGCGGTGGCGGTGGCATGATGCAGGCTGCGAACGAAGGGGCTGGCGAGAAGAATTCATTTGCCATCAATATCAATCTGCCTATGGAGCAGCAACCCAATCCGGTGATGAGGGATTCACCACGCCACTTCCAGTGCCAGTATTTTTTCACCCGTAAGCTCTTCTTTCTCAAAGAGAGCGATGCCGTAATTCTCACACCCGGTGGTTTCGGCACACTGGATGAGGCTTTTGAAACACTGACACTGCTACAAACCGGACGTAATCCACCAATACCGGTGATTATGCTGGAAGCGCCCGGCGATGATTTCTGGGGCCCATTCATGCACTCATGGATGCGTCGCCTGATAGCTGACGGGCTGATCGGTGCCGATGATCATCACCTGCTTTTCCACACTGACAGTATTGAGGCTGCAACAGCTCATATCCGGGATTATTATCTTAATTATCATAGTTTCCGTTATGTGGGAAAAGCGGTGCTACTGCGTACCCTTACACCGCTCTCGGAAGATGCGCTAACACGCCTGAATGCAGAGTTCAGTGATGTCTTGTCTGAAGGATCGATTGATCAGCTGTTTCGCTGGCCGAAATCGGATGATCACTGCTATGATCATCTGCCACGTCTGCGCCTGCACCTGGATCGCAGCCGTATGAATGCGTTGCCACAAATTATCAGACGCATGAATATGTTATTTCAGCAGGATCAGGAATAGCTATCCAGGCTGAATAAAGCAAACAACAATGCTGAGGGTAGCTGACTCGGATCAATCCAGTTGTTTTCTGATCATCTGACTCAGGGTTACAATATTGTAAGGCTTGGATAAAATCGCGTATTCATCTGAAGGCATTTCACTCTTCAGTGTTTCATCTTTGTCATAACCGGTAGCAAAAATAACTTTTATATCGGACCGCAGTTTTTGGATACGATCAATAGCTTTCGTGCCACTCAATCTTGGCATCACAACATCCATAATGACAAGTGAAATAGTATCTTTATTCGCGGTGAATTGTGCAATGGCCTCAAGACCATCTGAAGCTTCCAACACCTGATAGCCAATCTCCTCCAAGACCTCTCTACTGGTGTTCCGGACATCGGCATTATCATCAACAATCAGTATCCACTCACCATTGCCAGATGCGGCATCAGCAAGATATTCACAAATGACATCAACCTTATTCTCTTTAACTATGGGCAAATAGATATGAAACATACTCCCCTTTCCAGGGCTACTATCTACTTCGATAACACCGTGGTGACTCTGGATCGCTCCATAAGCCATGGAGAGTCCCAAACCTGTACCGAGACCTACCTCCTTATTGGTATAAAAGGGTTCAAAAATATGTACCTGCTCAGCATCACTGATACCCGAACCATTATCACTAACAATCAGGTGTGCAAACAGGTTTCCGGTTAAACCGGGATGATTATCGATAAAGTTTTCATCAGCCTTAAACTCTTCAATTTTCAGAGAAATCGCGGGATCATCCACACCTGCCAGCGCGTCGCGTGCATTATTAATCAGATTCATTAACACCTGCTGAAGCTGGGTCGCATCACCCTTCACAACCAGTTCATCACAGCAGAATTCACAGTGAAAGCTGATGTTTTCAGGGACACTTGCTTCATTCATTTTGGATATCTCTTTCATAAATGAGGTCAAACCAAAGGGTTTCATTTCAACGGAACCTTTACGGGCAAAGGTTAAGAGTTGCTTGATCATATCTGAGGCCCGGAAACTCAAATGTTCAACCGTATCCAGCTTCTTCACTACATCAGGGAAATCCCCGACTTTTTTCTTGGCCAGATAGAGATTACCGGTGATACCGGCCAGCATATTATTGAAATCGTGGGCGATACCACCGACCAGGGTTCCCAATGCTTCCATTTTTTGTGCCTGACGAAATTTTTCATCAAGCAATTCATGGCTGGTCATATCCTGCTGAATACCAACATAGTGGGTGATCTCGCCATCATCTTCCGTGATCGGTGAGATTGTCATCAGCGCCGGGTACTGGCTGCCATCTTTGCGGCGATCAACAACGGTACCTTGCCAGGTATCCCCTTTCGATATGGTGCCCCAGAGACGCTGGTAATACTCTTCTTTCTGGTTCCCACTCTTCAAAACTCTCGGGTTTTTACCCAGGACCTCTTCTGCCGAATATCCTGTAATCTTTGTAAATGAAGGGTTTACGTATTCAATCGAGCCTTGTTTGTTGGTAATGATCACAGATTCACCAGCCTGCTCAATAGCCTGAGAGAGCATGCGTCGCTCTAACTCTTTCTTCCTCTCTTCAGTAATATCCCTGGCTGAACCTACGACACCGATCACCTTTCCGGTCTTGTCATACAATGGCGCTTTTCGAACATCAAGATAGAGGAAATTTCCTTTTACATTGCCGTATTCATAAAACTGCATCGGCTTGTCTGCTTCTATAGTAATGTGATCGGAGTCCTGACACAGCTCTCCGAATGTATGCCATTCAGGATTATCCGGTTGTGATTCACGCTGCCTTCTGGCAAAAAACATATCATTTTTACCAATGGGCTCATCAGTATCTGTGGCGGACAGTAAGTTGTCGCAAATGGCCTGATTAACAAACATATAATTATCATCTATGTCCTTGGCCCAGATCATATCCGGTACTGTGTCACACATCAGACGAAGCATGGTATAAAGGGTTTCGCCATATTTCTCAGGCATAAATGACCTCCGAAACAGTTTCTACAGAAAGCATTGACACTCTCTGACGCTTAAAACAGAAGCAAGTCTGCACGGTTATAAACTACTGTCTGTATTCAACCGGATGACAGATTGTCGCAGAAGAGAAGCAGGCCAATCAGGCTAGTCCATATGCCTCTGCATTGCTGTTACATGGCGGAGTGAATCACTCCTTTTTCAACTTCTCCGGCTCGGCATAATCCAGTTGTTCACGCAGCTGAGTCAGTGCTTTCTGCGTCTGCTCCAGCTCCTGCATCAGGCAATCACGTGTCGGCGGCTGGCGCAGCTCTTTCAATCGCTCAGCCTTTGCCTCGTCCAGATTGTTCAATACTACAGCAATAAACAGGTTGATAATGACAAAGGTTCCCATAATGACAAAGCTGACAAAGTAGATCCAGGCAAACGGGTTCATTTCCATGGCCGTGTACATCACATCCGTCCAGTCCTCTAGCGTGACAATACGGAACAGCGTCAGTAACGAGATCGCGAGATTTCCCCAGTGCTCAGGGTCATGGGCATGGAACAGCATCTGACCAGCCACACCATAAATATAGAAGATCACGCTCATCAACAGCATGATATTGCCCATGCTCGGAATCGAGCGCATCAGTGTTGCAACAATCAGACGCAGTTCTGGGATGGCAGAAATCAGGCGCAGTACCCGCAACAGGCGGGCAAGACGGGCAAGCATGGCAAATTCACCGGAAGCAGGAATCAGTGCCAATACAATGATAGTGAAATCAAAGATATTCCATCCTTCACGAAAATATTGATGAACCTTTGGTGCCAGCGCCAACATTTTCAGCATCGCTTCAATAATAAATATAGTCAGTACAACCCGGTTTCCCCAAAGCAGAAGAGTGCTGTATTCAGCCATCAGCTCCTCGGACGTTTCCATGCCAATCAGTACCGCGCTGAGCAGAATGATAGCGATAATAAAATACTCAAAGACACGATGACTTACGATGCGCTGGGCTAGCTCTTGCATAGGGTTTCTCCTGTTTTTTGGCTGAGTTTCAAGGGATAATTTCAGGCGGCAGTGTATTGTCATAACAAATTCCGGCAACTCTCACATAACATCAGTAGCAATCAAAAATCTCAGTGGCAGAATAAGGCCTATTGATTTTTACAGGGAGTCTTTGACATGGGTTACGACGTTTTCGGTGTAGGCAATGCTATTATGGATATGCAGGTTCAATGTGATGATGCATTTCTGGAAAAAACGGGTATTGAAAAAGGGATCATGACGCTGGTGGATGAAGCTCGCCAGCAGACCATACTTGACGCTCTGGCTGAACATAATGTCAACTACTGCTCAGGTGGATCGGCAGCCAATACTATTGTTGGCGTTGCAGATATGGGCGGCACAGCAGCTTATGCCTGTAAAACCGGCGAAGACGGTTTCGGCACACAGTATCTGGAAGAGATGAAAGAGCTGAATATTGCCATTGAAGTAGCTCAGACCGCAGGTCAGACCGGCACCTGCGTGGTGCTGATTACTCCTGATGCTCAGCGCACTATGCTGACCAATCTTGGTATCTCCTCTTCACTGAGTGAAGATGACATCATCGAATCAGAAATTGCCAAGGCTCAGTATGTCTATATTGAAGGCTATCTCTTTGCCGGTGACTCCACCAAAGCAGCAGCTTTGAAAGCGATCACACTGGCCAAAAAGAATAATGTAAAGGTCGCCCTTACAGTATCTGACCCATTCCTGATCGACCTGTGCCGGAATGACTTCGAAAAGCTGCTCGAAGGTTCTGTTGACCTGCTCTTCTGCAATGAAGATGAGGCGAAAGCCCTGACCGGTAAGGAAGATCCGGTAGACTGCGCCCATGAGATCCATAAACAGTGCGCAAACGTTGCCCTGACCCTTGGCAAAAAAGGCTCTATTATTATGCATCAGGGTGAAACACTGCCTGTAGAAGGCGTTGAAGCTGACGCCATTGATACGACTGGTGCCGGTGATATGTATGCGGCAGGTGTCCTGTACGGCATTACCAATGGCCTCTCCTGGCAGAAATCAGGCCATCTGGGCTCACATGCTGCTGGCCTGATTGTTTCCCAGCTGGGTGCAAGACTGCCGGGCGCACTGACCAAGAAAGCTATCGAACAACTGCTGAAGTGATCAAAAAGTCATGATCGGTGCAAATAATCCGATGTGTGTGTTCCTTGCCTGACATCGCAGGCAGGTCTATAAATAGCATTATAAATGGCGACAGCCAGGAGGATTACCATGAACAAAATACTTACCGTAATGTTTGCCGCATTGATTGCACTTGCATTCTCCGGCTGTTCAGCTGAACCGGGCAGCAAAGCCTGGTGTGATAGTATGCAAGAAAAGCCCAAGGGCGAGTGGACTACTAACGAAGCTGGCACATTCACCAAACACTGTGTATTGGGTAACTACAAAGAATAAAAACTGTAACTCGAATGAATATAACTGAGCCCTGCCAGCAATGGCGGGGCTTTTTTATTCCCTGAAAACAGGAGTGTGTGCTTCTCCCACAGCGACACTTTGCCACATGTGCAAAGCTGAAACCTCTTGCTAAAATTTATTCACCAACCCGATCAGTACCAGATGATAAAGCAGGAACTCAACACAGATACCTCCACTTGCCAGAGGTAACTCAACCAGGGAGCACAGAGATGCCAGCAGTCACACATGATCACAACACTCACAAAAAAGGACTTTTTGATTTTATTCCCGGGCATTACATCGACACTATCGTGATTGCATCAGTTGCATTTTTAACGTTCTATCTGCTGCTTGATTAAACACACAGCTCCACGATCACCGGGCTGCTTTTAATGCAAAATAGAGTACCGTCATATTTTCATCACCCGAATTGATCAACTCATGTTGCTCATTCGGGTCGATTCGAAAACAGCATCCCTGTTCAATAGGTAAACTTACGCCATCCACCTTAATGTGGCCTGAACCACTGATAAGATAAAACACCTCATGCAAATCAGTATGGAGATGTTCGCATGCCCTTTGCCCCGGCTTGAATACAGCATGCGACAGACGCACCGATCCGGGTAAATCATTTTCACTCAGCAATACAGATTTCAGAATATCCGCATCATGTGAAAGCCCTTCAGGTTTCACCTCATCAAGACGTACAAGTTTCATCTCTACTCCCCCCTCTTACATCTCTTAGTGATGATCTCTATATTATGCACTATGCCGGAGCCGTTAAAGAACCTGTACAGCAAACTCCTGATTAACGAAGTAGGAGAAGCAATCTATGAGTCCTACCCGGACTTTGATCGCAGAGCATTCAAACAGAATGTTTTTGATGAACAGTGGCCAGAGCGGGAATTAAAAGCTCGCATGATGCATATCGCCGAATCTATGCACCTGTTCCTTCCTGAATCCTATACGCAGGCAGCTAGCATACTTGAAGCTGCGGGCAGCAGCTTCTCAGGTATCGAACACCTTATTTTCCCTGCATATATTGAGCGCTTTGGTTTGGATGATTATGAAACCTCCATCAATGCCCTTGAAACCATGACGCCATACTCCTCATCTGAATTAGCCGTTCGCCCATTTATTATAAAGTATGGTGAAAGGATGATGTCACAAATGCATACCTGGGCTGAATCTGAGAATCAGCATGTACGCCGATTAGCCTCCGAAGGTTGCAGGCCAAGGCTCCCCTGGGCTATGGCATTGCCCGCCTTTAAAGACGATCCATCCCCTGTACTGGCGATCATAGAAAAACTATTGAATGATGAGTCGGAGTATGTACGGCGCAGTGTGGCCAACAACCTCAACGATATCTCCAAAGACAACCCTGAAACGCTGCTCGCACTGCTTCACAAGCAATCAGGGAAGAGTAAACAGACCGACCGCTTACTCAAACATGCCAGTCGCAGCCTGCTCAAACAGGGGGGCAGAGAGGCACTCGATCTGTTCGGTTTCTACCCCCCAAAACATGTTCAGCTCACAGGTTTACAAGTGGATAAATCAGTCTCGATTGGCAATCGATTAAGCTTCTCATTCAGACTGCACAGCAAAGATGAAGCGTTGGGAAAACTTCGCATCGAATACGCTATCGATTTCATGAAAGCCAATGGCAAACAGGCCCGAAAACTGTTCAAAGTCTCTGAAGCAGACTACACAGAGAAGACAAAATCGGTTTCAAAACAGCACTCGTTCAAACTTATCACCACACGCCGTTATTATCCCGGCAGGCATGATCTGGCTGTGATAGTTAATGGTCAACAACTTGGCCAGATCGAATTTCTGCTGCTTGACTAGGCTTAACTGGCCCGTTCTTTCTCCACCTCAAGAATACGCATAGTAGTCTCCAATACACTATCCGGATTCAGAGAGATGGATTCGATACCCTGCTCTACTAGAAAATCGGCAATCTCAGGATAGTCCGACGGTGCCTGACCACAGATTCCGATATATTTACCGCGCCGCTTACAGGCTGCGATCGCCATTTTCAGCATATCCAACACAGCCGGTTGTCGCTCATCAAAAATATGGGCTACCAGTGCCGAATCTCGATCCACCCCGAGAGTCAGCTGGGTAAGATCGTTGGAGCCAATCGAGAAACCGTCAAAGATATCAAGGAAAGCATCTGCAGCAATCACATTGGCCGGAATCTCGCACATCATATAGATCTCCAGTCCCTCCTCTCCTCGTCTCAAACCCAGTTCCGCCATGATATCCAATACCTTTTGCCCCTCTTCCGGCGTACGAACAAATGGAATCATCAGGCAGACGTTCTTCAGCCCCTTCTCCTTGCGCACCAGGGAGAGAGCCCGACATTCCAGTGCGAATGCTGCTTTAAATGCATCAGAGTAGTAACGCGATGCACCTCGGAACCCTATCATCGGGTTTCCCTCATCAGGCTCAAACCCCTGCCCCCCAAGCAGGTTCGCATATTCATTCGATTTAAAATCGGACATGCGAACAATCACCTTCTTCGGATAAAAAGCAGCAGCTATCGTTGCAACACCTTCAGCAAGCTTCTTCACATAAAAATCGACCGGTGAATCGTAAGCAGATGAACGCTTACGAATCTCCCGTTTCACTCTGGCATCAATAATCTTGTCAAACTCCAGAATTGCATTGGGATGGATCCCAATCGTGTTACTGATGATAAATTCCAGTCGCGCAAGCCCCACACCATCATTCGGGATAGCACTAAAGGAGAAGGCACGATCAGGGCTGGCAACATTCATCATAATAGCGGTATTCGGACGAGCTAACGTCCCCACATTCACACTGCTACGCTCAAATGCCAGTTGGCCTGCATAAACATAACCGGTTTCCCCTTCAGCACAGGAGACAGTAACCATATCACCATCGTCAATCGTATCAGTGCAGTCCCCCGTACCCACCACTGCAGGTAAACCCAGTTCGCGTGATATAATAGCTGCATGGCAAGTACGACCACCACGATTGGTCACAATCGCCGCAGCACTCTTCATAATAGGTTCCCAATCAGGATCTGTCATATCAGTAATCAGAACCTCTCCTGCTTCCAGCTCTTCAATCAGGGAGGCATCCTTGATGATGCGGGCACGACCCGAGCTGATCTTGCCTCCCACGCTCTTACCCCGCGCCAGCACTTCCGAGCTCTCCTTGAGCTTGTAGCATTCGATCTCATCATAATCCCGCAACGAGTGCACCGTTTCAGGGCGTGCCTGCACGATAAACAGATCACCTGATTCCCCATCCTTGGCCCACTCGATATCCATCGGCTGCTGGTGTCCGGCAAGTACTGAGTAATGCTCCTCAATGGTGACGGCATATCCGGCCAGAGTAACCAACTCAGTTTCTGTCAGACAAAAGCGGGATTGCTCTTCAATCGGTACGGGTACATTTTTGATTGGATGCTTCAATGATTCGGAATAGACCATTTTCTGTGCCTTCTCTCCCAAAGTACGCCCCAAAATCGAGATGTAATCACCCTTGAGTAACGGCTTGAAAACATACGCCTCATCCGGGCGCACTGTCCCCTGCACTACATTTTCACCCAATCCATATGAGCCGGTGATAAAGACGGCATCGTTAAAGCCACTTTCCGTATCAATAGAGAACATCACGCCCGCTGAAGCCAGATCACTGCGCACCATCTTCTGAACACCGGCAGAGAGTGCTACCTTCATATGATCAAAACCCTTATCAACCCGGTAAGAGATAGCTCGATTGGTGAATAACGAGGCATAGACCAGCTTGACATGCTCTACAACACAGGAGCTTCCATGCACATTCAGGTAACTCTCCTGCTGACCGGCAAATGAGGCATCGGGAAGATCCTCGGCAGTCGCGGATGAGCGTACTGAAACCGACAGGAACTGATCATCATACTCATGCATCAACTGCTGATATGCCTTGATGATTTCAGCTTCAAGATCCTCCGGCATTTGTCCATGAGCAATCAGAGAGCGAATATGATGTCCGCATGCCGCCAGTTTTTTCATGTCCCCGGTATCAATCCCTTGCAATGTGGTTGCAATCTCTTCACTCAGATTATTGTGTTCGATATAGTGCCAGTAAGCCTCGGCAGTGGTGGCAAAACCGTTGGGTATTTTGATCCCTTTATGCGTCAAGTTGCAGTACATCTCGCCTAGCGAAGCATTTTTACCACCAACCAGCGCCACATCGGCGAGACTCAGTTGTTCAAAAAACAGGATATATGTCATATAGCCCTCGCGGACTTCTTTTATTTATACCAAATAATGTTAAGCATCGTGCTATGGATCCATTGGGTGCTATTATAGCAAAGATCTGAGAATCTGGCTCAACTCATCTAATCTATAAGGTTTACTTAGCAAGATGCACTTCTCAGGCAGTGTACTACAGGTCATCGCATCTTCACGGTCATAACCAGTTGCAAAAATCATAGGCACATCCTTTCTGATCTCTTGCATCATCCTGGCAGCTTCGCCGCCACCCAAGCGTGGCATCACCAGATCAAGAATAACCAGATTGATCGCATCACGGCTTTCGCTGAACAGCTGAACAGCCTCTAATCCATCAGCAGCGGTAATCACCTGATAATTCAGACTCTTAAGCACAGCCTCTCCGATCTCGCGCACACTCTTCTCATCATCAACAAGCAATACTATTTCTCCGTTGCCATTGATCAGGTCAAATTGCTGTTCAACCGGCTCATCAGGTAGCACAGTTTCTTTAACCAGAGGCAGGTAAATATGGAAAACGGTTCCCTCCCCTTCACTACTCTCAACCTCAATCACACCATGATGGTTTTGAATCGCACCATAGGCCATCGCCAGGCCAAGCCCGGTTCCTTTACCAACATCCTTGGTAGTGTAAAACGGATCGAATATCTTACGCTGCACCTCTTTAGAAATGCCGCATCCGTTATCGATAATTGATAAGCGGGCGAAAAATTCGACATCCAATTCGGGGTGGCGAGTTTTGAAAGTCGGATCAGGCAGATACGCATCAAGCTGGAGTCTCACTTTGGGTTCTTCCACACCCCATACGGCATCATGGGCATTATTTAGAAGATTCATAATCACCTGCTGCAGCTGGGTTTCATCACCAATGACAACCAACTCTTCAGGCGAAACTTCACAATGAAAACCAATATTTTCCGGAACCACCACGCTGTTGAGCTGCAAGATATCCTGCATGAATGAACTCAATCCGAACAGTTTCATCTGCACTCTGTCTTTACGCGCGAAGGTCAGCAGTTGCTGGATCATCTTGGCAGCACGAAAGCCCAACTGCTCAACAACTTCAAGACGGTCGACCGCAGCAGGATGATCGCCAATCAGTGAACGGGCCAGATAAAGGTTGCCAGTCATACCAGCGAGCATATTGTTAAAATCGTGAGCGATGCCGCCAACCAGAGTCCCTAATGACTCCATTTTCTGTGACTGACGGAACTGCTCCTCCAGATTAAGGTGTTCGGTCCGATCCTTAGCCATCAGGAGATAACCAACGAGTTCATCATCAGACCTGATGGCAGAGAACTCGACCTCAATCGTGCATTCGCCATCCCCCTTTACAAGGGTCCTCCTGAAGCATTCCTGCTGCATCACATCGTTAACAATTCGTTCATAGTCCAGAACAGGGAAATGACCGTGAATCAGCACGTTTTGCAGTGTGTGCCCCGATAGAGGCGTCTGCTGAAATGAAAAGAGCCTACTTGCTACCGGATTCGAAGAGACAATCACCATGTTACAGTCCAGTGCAACAATCGCCGTGTCGATCTCCGAATGCATAATATTGGTTAACAGCACACTTTCGCTCAACTTCTGTTTGGCACTACTTAACTGGCTACGTATATGTTCAATATATCGTGACTCAAAAACTGAAAGCAGGCTAGTCTGAGTTATAATGCCGGCCAGATGTCCTTCAATATCGACCACTACGAGCTGCCTGATTGAATGCAAGCGCAACATCTCGGAGGCGTCATATGCTGACACAGTCAACTCAACAGTTTTAACCGGACTGCTCATCACTTCAGCCATAGTAATATTTTCGATATCCTTATGTTCTTCGACAAGCCTGGGAATATCACGCTCGGTGATAATACCAACCGGCCTGCGCTGATGGGTAGCAACCACCGTCGTAACCGCCCGCTCGACCATCAACGCAATAACATCGGAGAATAGATCTCCCGGCGCAACACGCGAAACGCCAGGGATCATCACATCAACCCCACTTTTTTTGTGCATCAGTTCCATCATGCTGACCGCGCGGAGCAGGTCAGTATGTGTCAAAACTCCGGTAACTTTTCCGTAATCAGTCACCACCAGATGGCGAATATCACCGCATTTAAGTATCTCATAGGCATCATAGATTGAGGTATCAGATGACGTGGAGAGGACAGGTGAGCTCATGACCGTTGCAATCGGCTGTGTTGTATCCGTCTTCTGATGGATTAAACGCATCACATCGCGTTCGGTAATGATACCAACAGCTTTCCCCTCATCGATGATCAACATACAGCTAATACGCTCACTGCTCATGATGTCGACTGCTGCGGCTATCGTACTATCAGGTTGGACCTGAAATATTTTTCCTGTCAGTAACTGATCCACATTTGTCGGCAATCGGCACCCCCTCTCAGTAGCGGCAAATTGCATTCGGGCAATCCACCACGTAATCTAGCAAGGTTAATGCCTTCACACAGATTCAGGGATATGATCCGGAAACAGTTATCTCTTCAAAGGAGCGGTGTATGATCAAGGGAAGCTGCCTGTGTGGACAGGTAAAATACGAAATCAACGGTGAGATGGGAGTGATCACCCACTGCCATTGTCCCAGCTGTCAGAAAGCGCATGCGAGTGCTTTCTCTTCAGTAGCGGCGGTGCAACTGAATGATCTGGTCGTCACCGCCGGTGAAGAGCTGTTAAAACATTATGAATCATCTCCGGGTAAGAAACGATATTTCTGCTCCAACTGCGGTTCACAAATCTATGCCAGACGTGAAGATCAGGGTCATTATATTTTTCGCATGGGCACGATAGATGGTGATCCGGGCACACGCCCCGCACAACATATTTTCACACGCTACAAAGCACCATGGTACAACATCCACGATGATATTCCTGAGTTCCCTGAATGGGCTGTTGAGACAAGCACCACGCCTCTCGCACCTAAAGGCCAGGAACAGCTATATCAGAGCATTATGGCAACACTGACTCAGGCAGTCAGGCAGGAGACAGCCACTTCCTTATTACTGATAGCTTTCAATACAGAAGAACAAGCTGCGAACAACAGTGAGCAAGCCAAGTCAGGGAACATGACAGACAGGTACCACGCCATAAAGAATAATGTGCGGGATTCCGATGATGTCGAACAAATCAATAATATCTCTTATGCCGTCCTCCTACGCTATACCGATGCCAATGCAGCAATCATTCTGGCGGAAAGGATATGTAACTGCATTAAAAGAAACGCCGACAGCACAGGCTCCTGCATCCATATCGGGGCAGCGACCCTGCATCCTGATCAACTGGGTAAAGACACAGCCATGACTGATGAGATCATACGCATGGGAGAGAAGGCGCTACTCACAGCCAGAGGAGAGGGCTTCAATAACATCGTACATTACAACGATATTGAGTGACTCCGTTCCTACCTTTTGATTAATCCGACAATAAAAATCAGGATGACCGCACCTAACACAGCTGCCAATAGCGTTCCTATAGTACCTGCAAAGGAAAAGCCGAGGAACCCGAAGAGGTACTTGCCGATAAAAGCACCGACAACACCGATCACCATATTGCCGATCAGACCATAACCGGAGCCTTTCATCAGCGTTCCGGCAATCCAGCCAGCTACAGCACCGATCAGAAGAAAAAACAGCAACTCCATCACCACCTCTTTTTAATAAAACTGACAACAACATAACCGAGCTTGCACCCTTCTTCCATAACAGACTTGCAATCACTCTGTTAGCGCCTATGATGCGCCGCCACTGCGTAGGAAACTACGTAGTACTACATACCTTGCTCCGGACGCGCATATGGGTACCGGGGCGTACGTTTGTACACCAAGAGGAGCGCCGTTTTGTATTACGAAACTATTTTTATCGTTAATCCTGATATCTCTCAGGAAAACACCGAAGCACTGACCGATGATCTGGTCGAAAAAGTCGAAAAAGTCGGTGGCCGCATTGTTAAACGCGAAAACTGGGGTTCACGTCCGTTGGCATATTCTATTGCCAACCGTAAACGTGGCAACTATATGCTGCTGGTAACAGATGGCAGTCCCGATGCAATCAAGACTCTGGAACATGCAATCAGCCTTGAAGAGCGCATTATTCGTGCCCTGACTACCAAACTGACTGAGCTTTCTGATAAAGCTTCTCCACTACTTCGTCGCATTCAGGCTGCCGCCAAACGTGAAGAAGTAGCTGCTGAAGAAAAAGCTGCTGCTGCTGAAGCTGCGGAAATTGCTGCTGCTGAAGCCGCTGCTGCACCTGCGACTGAAGAAGCTACTGAAGCTGCGACTGAGGAAGCTGCACCTGCAGCTAAAGCTGATGGAGCAGACGCAAGCGTCTGAGTTTAACCGTGCCCGTGTATCGGGTCGGCTACGCAACTTGCGCAAACGCTGGACACCGGATGGCTCGCTATCTCTGATAGCAGAACTGGTTACAACACGACCTCAACTGGGTCCTGTAAGAGCCGGAGTTCAGGATCAACAACCCATACCGCTGCGAGCAACTGGTGATATATGCAATATCATCTCGAAACTCGAAGAGCAGCATGTGATTGTTGAAGGATGTTTACGCAGACGATTTTACAGCAGGGATGGTGAACCTTGCTGGGGACAGCTGGAAATCTGGGTTGATTCATGCCACAAGGCATAAACCAGAACGAAGGCTTGAAGAGAGATTTAGGAGAAAAAGATGAGTGAAGAAGTAAAAACTACTACTGCTGCTGCACCACAGGGCGACCGTCCTGCACGTCCACAGGGTGACCGCCCTACACGCCCACCGGGTCGTCGTCCACAGGGTGATCGTGCCGGTGGTGGCCGTTTTCAGCGTCGTCGCAAATTCTGTAAATTCTGTGCAGACAAGACCCTGACTATCGATCACAAAGACCCGGATATGCTGCGCAGCTTCGTAACCGAGCGTTCAAAGATTCTGCCATCACGTGTGACTGGCACTTGTTCTGCTCACCAGCGTCGTCTGACTACTGCGATCAAACGCGCACGTATTCTGGCACTGCTGGCATTCACCCCACTGCACCACGATTGATTTTTTTCAGTCGTAAGGTGAACTGATGGAAAATCAGACACCCAATCAGATGATGCCTGCGGCAGTCGCGTATGTGTTAACACACCGACTGCCGTGCGCAGCATTGATGTTGGTCATGCTCATGGCAGCAGTATGGTTACCCATTTTACTGCAAGGCCTGCCACCATTTTTGCTCATGCTGGTGGCAACGCTTGGACTCGGATTACATATCCTTGTTCCGGCACTGATTGCTCTGGTCACCTTTGGTGGCGGCTTCATATTCGCCACGCAGGTTGCTTTGATTACAGCACTGGGAATAACAGCGCTGGCAGAGTTTGCACTACTACCCGGAGTGATGGCTTTTGTTGTTTATGGCCTGATCCCTGTTGCAGCAGCTGTGAGCATGATGCGCGAGAATGGCGTCAAACAGAGTGCGCAGATGCTGGCTCTGTTACTCGGCATTCTGGTTTTCTTCGGCCTTATGATCGCTGCCATAGTGCAGGATATAGGTCTCAGGGAACTGATCGGGCAAATGATTGCTCCGATGTTTGAAGGTGTTGAAAAGCAATTGCCTGCCACAGATGTGGAGTCCAGACAGATGCTTGAACAGGCACGTCAGACCATGGTTTCGGTCCTGCCCGGGCTGATTGCAATAGGTCTCTGGTTTGTCTGGTGGGGTGATACGGTGTTCGCACGCAATATCGCCCTGCGTTACAACTTTTACCGTGGCGACACGAGTGGCTTGCTCGACCTGAAGCTGGGTAAACCAATAGCATACGCCTTTTTAGGACTGTTGCTGTTGACTAACCTTGGCTCGGGAGACTTAAGCTACCTTGCTGCCAATGCAGCTATACTGACTGGTGGCCTGCTGGCGACACAGGGTATAGCTGTAGTACACAGCTGGCTGAAAGTGAAAGGTATGAACCTTTCAATCGGTCTGATGTATTTGATGTTACTAATCTGGTCGATCATGATCGTTCCTTTCGTGATTGTCGGCCTGATGGATATTTGGTTTGATTACCGCCGGAAGTTTCCGGCAGTTGGAGGATAATATGCAATTAATTCTTTTGGAACGTGTTGAAGGTCTGGGTAACGTAGGTGACGAAGTCAACGTACGTCCAGGTTACGGCCGTAACTTCCTGCTTCCTAATGGCAAAGCAACAGTAGCCAACGAAGGTAACCGCAAGACTTTTGAACGTCGCCGCGCACAGCTGGAAAGCAAGCAGGCAGAAGTTCTGACTACAGCTACGGCTGAAGCTGCAAAGCTTGCCGACCTGAGTCTGGAAGTGATCCGCGCAACCTCAGATGGCACTCATCTGTATGGTTCTGTGAGCACCAACGAACTGGCTGAGCTGTTGAACGAGAACGGCCAGAACGTTGAACGTCGCAGCATCCTGCTCGACGAGCAGATCAAGACTGTTGGCGAACACAACTTCCGTGTACGCCTGCACCCTGACGTTACTGCTGATCTCAGCATCAAGGTCATCTCAGAACAACATTGATTCAGGCAAAAAATCCCCCGCGCACTGATACGCTCAGGGAGCGCATCCCGCCTCATGCATACGATGCTGAGCGGGCAGTGCTCGGGGGAATTATGCTTGATGCTGAAGCACTGGAGAAACTGGAAGGCACACTGCAGTCCGAACACTTCTATGTTGAAGCCAATGCACGCATCTTTTATGTTATTCTGGAACTGGCAGGTAAAGGCCAGCCCGTTGATGCGCTTACCATCAAGGATCACCTGGAACGGCGTAATGAGCTTGAATCGTCCGGTGGTGAATCTTATCTGGCCGAACTGGTCACTGCCGTCCCTACCTCAGCCAATGTAAAACATTATGCCGATATCGTGCGCGAACGTTATGTCCTGCGCGAGCTACTCTCCGTCTGCAGTGATGTATCACGCGATGTTTACGAAGAGACGGGCCTTGCCGTTAACGAGCATCTGGATATAGCTGAAAAGAATATCCTCGCCATTGCGGAAGGCTTCAACCGCTCACGCCCCTCCTTCGCTAAAATGTCCGACCTGATGCTTGAGACATATAACGAGCTGCAGGAACGCTATGCCGAGAAGAAACTGGTTACCGGTGTAACAACCGGCTTTGATGATCTTGATACCATGACAGCCGGTATGCAGCGCGGTGACCTGATTATTGTCGCAGGGCGTCCAAGTATGGGTAAAACAGCCTTCTCGATGAACCTGGCCCAGAATGCCTCACTGCGCTCTGATGAAGCTGGTGTGGTTGCAGTATTCTCACTGGAAATGTCGACCCAGCAGATCGCCATGCGTATGCTGGCCTGTGAGGCGCGCGTGGATATGTCCAATCTGCGTACGGGTCGCTTCTCTGCTGAAGACTGGCGCAAACTTGCCTCTGCCAGCGGTTCATTAGCTGAGTCCTCCATTTTCGTTGACGACACCCCTGCTATCTCGGTCATGGAACTGCGCTCAAAATGTCGCAGACTGAAACGGGAAAACAAACACCTTGATCTGGTGCTGATCGACTATATTCAGCTGATGAGCGGACGCGCCACTGCAGATAACAGGGCTCAGGAAGTTTCAGAAATCTCCCGATCCCTTAAAGGCCTTGCAAGGGAGCTGAATGTTCCTGTGATTGCACTCTCTCAGCTCAACCGCTCACTTGAGCAACGTGCTGATAAACGCCCGGTAATGTCGGATCTGCGTGAATCAGGTGCTATTGAGCAGGATGCCGATGTCATCATGTTTATCTATCGTGATGAGGTCTATAACAAGAAGCCTGAAAATGAGGGACTTGCCGAGATTATCATTGCCAAGCAACGTAACGGTCCTATCGGTGATGTGAAACTCACTTTTGTGCACAAATATACTCGTTTTGAAAATCACGCAGGTTTCGACAACTAACCCTGACATCAGGCCTTTCAGACCCTGCCATTTTCACAGACTGCCTGTTAATCTCATCCCTTTATCCCCTCAAGCTGCGCGCACGCTTCAGTTGTGCTAACCTGCTTCCAATCACTGACGCTATTGGGAGCATACTTTGACTTCTCCGACACCATTACACGACAAACGCATTGGTATCGCACTTGGCAGCGGTTCAGCACGTGGCTGGAGCCATATCGGCGTCCTTAAAGCACTTGCGGAGATGGGCATCAGACCTGGCATAGTCGCCGGCAGTTCAACAGGGGCTCTGGTTGGTGCCGCTTATGCCAACAACCAACAGCAACAACTGGAGAGCTGGGTTTATTCCCTCAGCTGGAAGGACATTGCCAACTACATGGACCTCTCTGTAGTTGGTGGCGGTTTTATTCAGGGTGAGAAGTTATTGAAATTCGCCCGCAGCCACACCGACAACCCTAGCATTGAATCCCTGCCCATATCATTTGCCGCCGTGGCAACAGAACTCGATACAGGACGTGAAATCTGGTTACGTGACGGCCCCCTGCTGGAAGCAGTACGGGCTTCTATCTCTCTTCCCGGCCTTTTTGCACCGGTAAAACAGGATGATCGATGGTTGATTGATGGCGGCGTCGTTGACCCGGTTCCTGTTTCATTATGCAGAGCCATGGGTGCGGAGATTGTCATCGCAGTTAACCTCAATGGCGGTATCGTAGGCAAACACAGCCGCAATAAACGTGATATGAAATTGAAGAAGCGCGAGGAGAACAATCGTATCGCTCTCCTGGAAAGGGTTTCAGCCCAGTTAAAAAATAGCCTGCATGAGCGCAGGGATATTTTTCTCTCACAGCTGTTCGGGGAAAACCGCCATACTCCAGGCCTCTTTGATGTCATGGCGGGTTCTCTGAATATTATGCAGGATCGTATTACACGCAGTCGCCTTGCAGGAGATCCGCCCGATATTATGCTAGAACCAAAACTCGACCATATCGGCCTCATGGAATACGACAAAGGCGAAGAAGCCATTGCAGAAGGACATGCCTGTGTCACTCGCATGGCTGAACAGCTGCGCAGCCTCCTTACAAATAACCTGTAAATAAGCCCTTCCAACATCACTATTATTTTTAACAGAGCAACTATTTTCGGGACTCTTGAATAAAATATTGGCAGTATGCGCCGCCTGTCCATTTCAACGCCAACAAAAGCTATGAACCTGCTTACGTTACCGGACACAATAACCATTGGAGGTGTCACGTTGGCCAGACAAAATTTTAAATTCGACAAACGTCAAAAAGAGATAGCCAAACAGAAAAAGAACGAAGAGAAGCGCCTGCGCAAAATTGAAAAACGCGGCGACGGTGAACCTGTTGAAGGTGAAGTGCCAGAGGAAGTTGTTGTCGAAGAGACTCCTGTTACTCCCCCTTCTGATCCAAATGACCCGTTTGCTGACTGGACGCTGGATAAATAAGATAGCACTGATTGGTCTCTGCAATACTACGACCTGATTACTACTGAAAAAAAAGCGAGCCCTCCGGCTCGCTTTTTTTGTGTCCTCTACCCTCACAATCTTTGTCACAAAGGGACGCCTTCGGCCAACATCAGACATTTGAAACGACTACATAATTTCGTGTATAGATTTCAAAAAATCTTTTTTGCATGTTCGACATATGCCGTGGCTAATTTGAGGAAGAATGCTTTGTTTGAATAAATCGAGTGTAGTAATTTCCGTTTCTATCGCCTGCCAGTTCCCTTGAGCGTCTTTCAAGTCACCGCAATAACTACACATTGTAATAATGCCTCGATCATCTCCATATAGTTGCTGTACAGCATCCGGGTCACGTTTCTTTTCCTCAACTAACTCGAAGCGCACTTCAATCCAGTTCTGAGGAAGAGGAATAACCGTGCTTTTGAGTATACGGATTGAATCAGCAGAATCGCAATGGAGTTGAAATGCAACGGAATGTCCTGAATCGCGAGCCTTAGAAAAAATCGTTCTATAAATCATTCGTGTCTCAGCGTCAGCTAGCTCGTCCCAGATAATCGCATATTTCAGCCTGGAAAAGGCACATGATGGCATTCCATCATTGTCTACTGCAAATGATTCCCAAGCATTATTAACATACACAATTTGATCAGCATCATCGATCCGATAAATAAGTATGTTTGGGTTTTCAGGCGAGTTCATCAATCACTCTACATCGGTCACAGTTTTCAAACCTTGCCTCAAACTTACTCTTATCATCATCTGATTTCTGTTTGATAGTCCAACAGAGGGAGCCCGTTGGCTTTTCAGTTCCTGGTTCATAATTACACTTGATATGCATTTGAAAGCCCCAATTTGGATCCCCCTGCGATCACCACCACTAAATAACTATATAGATATTAACAATAATAGTCGAACCGGTAATTTGAGCGATGGATGTCAAACAACTGATTTCGGCCGGAATAAGGCGTTAGAAAACTCAGACAACAAACCCAATCTGCGGCATCGGGCAATCCAGTGCATCACACACTGCACGCAACAACTCGAACTCATCCACACAGACAGTACCGTCAGCCATGACTGCCACAACACAGGCCTTCACCAGCTTCCGTTTGATCGCAGGTGTCACTCGGGCCGCCTTATTCAGCGCCAAGTCGAGTGCAGCCATATCACAGGCCTTCAGAGACAGCTTTGTATTGGTGTCTCTACCCAGGTAGTGGGACATGGCTTCGACAAATACCGTTTCCGGCTGTTTATGCCTCCCCTGCTTAATCAGTATAGAGACGATGCAGGCAACCTCTTCCTCGACCTCTGCTGCTGTATCAAAATGAATGGTGCCCTGTTTCACCGAAACAAATGTCGGATGCAGATAGGTCAACAACATGCGGTGTAACATATATTCAAAGATGCTTAGCTTATTATCCGCTTTGATCAGGATAGCGGTACACTGGCGAAACTGCCTGTACTGAGACTCCGACAATGATTTCAGTGCTGGCATCAGCAGTTCCAGCAGTGGAATACGCAGCCCGGTTTCAAGCGACGCAACAAGGGACTGAATTTCAAACAGTTCTCGCAGGACACTGGCATCAGCCTTTGTTTCCAGCGCTTTGAGTTGTGTCCTGCGAATTGATTTCTCTCTGTCCAGCAATAGTGCGTACACCACAGCGCGAGCGGTAAACGGGTCGTGAGCAAACTGGCGCAGGTGCTGAGGAATCCTCTCAAGTATTGAGGCGCTCTGCTGCAAAGCCTCTGCATCGGGAAAACCTATGCATGACATTACCGCATCGGCACTCTTCTGATGCAATGGAGCTGACCTATGAGCTGCAAATGAAGAGATCGCCTCCTGCATCACTGATGTAGTGCGGCTGGCGACATTGATAGTGTCAAAGAAGCCGGAAAAAGCAGGATCCAGTCGCTTGATACGTTCCTCCAGAGGAGGATGTGTCGCCCACCAGTTCCTCTTCTCCCACGACTTCACTGCATTACCAAAGAAGAAGTGACTGGTTTGCTGGGTGGCGGCATGATTCACACGACTGCCACCTTTATAACCGCCAATCACCTTTAAAGCCCCCGCGATACCGGCAGGATTACGTGTGAATTGAACAGCAGCAGCATCTGCGAGAAATTCCCGCTGGCGTGAAACTGCACGTTTGATCATATCGGCAAATACTGCACCGATCGTGCCTACCAGAAAGATGAAAAAACCAATCAAGGCTATGGCCGGGTGCGAACCACGCTCAGTGCGGACCCGATGCGTCGTGTGTCTGGCAGTCATCATCACGATGCCGGTATCGGAAATCAGTGTAATGCCAAACAACAGCCCCATCAGGCGCATTTTAAGCGTCGTGTCGCCGTTGAGAATATGACTGAACTCATGTGCAATCACACCCTGTAACTCATCACGATTAAGCAGCTCAATTGCACCATTCGTCACAGCGATCACGGCATCTGAGCGGCCAAAACCGGCGGCCAAAGCATTAATCCCAGCCTGGGGCAAAAGATAAAGCGGAGGTACGGAAAGACCGGCAGCAATAGCCATCTCCTCCACTACATTTTGTAAACGTCTGAGCAGAGGGTCATCGGTTGCAGCAGGCACCCGTTCACCACCCAGCATTTCAGCAACAGCAGCACCTCCTCCCTGTTTCAACTGATAGGTTCGATAAATACTGCCGGAGGTCACAATAAGCAGGGTAATGCCAACAACCCAGAAGAACCGTTCCACATCCCACAGATCACGAATAAACCACTCATCAACAAACAGCTGGGTCACAAGCAGGCCAGCAGTCACTGCCAGATAGACTGCCAGCACAATCAGAATCACCGCACAGCTGAATAGCAACACCAGCAGCATTGTATTACGCCGGGCTTGCTCCTGCTGACCAAAGAAATCTCTCATTGAATCAACTAATGGTAGTTAAGTCTGAATTACAGTACTGGCTTAACAGCAGTTCATTACATATCAGCAAAGCATGTGAATCCAGATGGTAAGTACGCATGTTATCAGAGGCCATTGTTTATCCCCCCGTTAGCAGTCTGCCGAGACAAACTTCCAAAACCGGAGAAAGCGGCAGGGCCGTGGCCGGTTTTGGATGTGCAGAATCAGGAATCCGCAGGACAGTCTGGTCCCGGGGTGCCCTTCTTTTGTTCTTTCTTGGGCACGCAAGAAAGGACAAAAAAATATTATGCCATAACTGTGGCTTTCCTGTTTGATCCCGCATAGTAAAGTTCCCAGTTTACACAGAAGCTTAGAAACTGACTTTCGGAGTCTGCTTCTCGGCCTTATCTTCGATCATCCAGAGTGTTGCTCCCTTAAAGCCGAAGGAGGCTGCAAACAGCACATCGGGAAAGGTTTCACGCTGTGTATTATAAATCATCACCTCATCGTTATAAGCCTGACGGGCAAAAGAGACTTTGTTTTCAGTCGACGTCAGCTCTTCAGACAGCTGCGCCATGGTCTGGTCAGCTTTAAGATCGGGATAATTTTCCATCACCGCGTTAAGATTGAGTAGAGCACCACCAAGGGCTGCTTCTGCACCGGCCAGTGATTTCATGGCAGTAGCATCACCCGGATCACGAGATGCGCCTTTCATGGCTGCTAACGCCTGGTTCCGTGCCTCAATCACCTCCTGCAATGTTTCATGCTCATGTTTTAGATAGGCCTTGGCCGTTTCCACGAGATTCGGGATCAGGTCATAACGACGCTTTAGCTGTACATCAATCTGGGAAAAGGCATTTTTAAAACGATTCTTCAGCTTCACCAGGCGATTATAAATCATCACAACATAAAAAATCAGGAAAAATATCAGGCCGAAAATAACCAAAAGAGTAGTTGTCATGATGAACCTCCATGATGTTCAGGGCTATGATTGGTATCTACATAATAGAGAATGATTGCACCGGCAGCAAACAGCGCCACGATCACCAGAATCGAAAAACGGGCACTACCGGAGATCAGGCTGGCCATACCCATCAGTGCAGGGCCAAGCACTGCAGCAAACTTGCCCAGCATATTAAAGAAGCCAAAAAATTCAGCGGCCTGATCTTTCGGGATCATGCGTGCATACATCGAACGCGATAACGATTGCACACCGCCCATGACCAGTCCGATCGCTGCAGCCAGCCAGTAAAAATCCGTTGAGTTCTGCATCGTCGTGCTCCAGATACAGACGGCAGAATAAACAGCCAGACTCACAAGTATCACACCCTTGCCACTCCAGCGTTCACCAAGCCAGCCCAAAGCAATGGCTGCTGGAAAGGCTATGAATTGGGTCATCAGAAGTGCCGTAATCAACACATCGGAATCAAACCCCAGAGAGAGCCCATAATCCACAGCCATGCGTGCAACCGTATTTACCCCGTCAATATAGAGAAAATAGGCCAGCAGAAACAACCAGATCTGCCTCAGGCTGCGCAGATGACGAAAGGTATCACCAAGCTGGGAGAAACCGTCTCTGGCCGCTACCAGCCAGTGTGCTGATTCCACCTCACCCTTCTCATAGACAAAGCGAAGCAGCGGCAAGCTAAACAGTGCCCACCAGAGAGCCACAGAAAGAAATGACCAGCGTACCGCATCTGCACTACCGGAGAGGCCGAACCATTCCGGATGCAACGTCATCAATACATTCACGGCAAAAAGAATGCCGCCGCCAATATAACCCAGTGCATAACCCAGTGCAGAGACCCGGTGCAGCTGATCATGTTCAGCTACATCCACAATCAGGGCATCATAAAACACATTGGCTCCGGAAAAACCGATAGCACCAAAAGCATAGATCATTACAGCCAGTAGCCAGTGACCTTCACTGACCAGGAACAGGGCCGAAGTCATCAGAATACCGAGAATGGTAAAACTCAACAGCATACGTTTTTTCAAACCGCCCCGGTCAGCCATCGCACCAAGCACCGGTGCAAGCAGAGCAATCAGAAGCCCTGCCCCGGCATTGGAGAGCCCCAGCCAGAAGGTGGACTCATTGGCTGTCAGATCTGCTGACCAGTACTGCTTGAAAAACACAGGAAAGAAACCGGCCATCACTGTCGTTGCATAGGCGGAATTGGCCCAGTCATACAGCGCCCAAGAATAGATAACCTTGCGGTTGCTTTTATTCATCACTGTACGTTAAATTTAACAAAGGGCTTTGGCGAGGAGAATCATACATGCAGGTGATTATACAACGGCTGAGCAGTGCCATGCTTGTGAGCGGCATCACAACTAAAGAGATTGGCACAGGTCTTGTCGCACTGGTTGGTGTGAAAAAGGGTGATACGGACATCAATATGAAACGCCTGGCTGAACGCAGCTTAGGGAGATACTGATTTATTGGCTCCTGCCAAAAATATTCACCACCTCCATGTGGTTCACCTTCGGTTCCTGATAGTCATGCCAATAGCTTCCTGCGAAATGGTCAGCTCGTAAAAGAACCATTTCACAGGATAGTGAAATGGGACGGTGAATTGCTGCCACGTAGTGGTGCAAGGCAGGATGCCGGGCATCAGAAGCGTCATTTTTCTTTTATTTATAAATCAAACACTTAGCTGGTCGATTTGACAGCCCGTCCATGGACTGCAAGGAAATGCTGAAAAATCAGCGCTTCCTTAACTATCGTATTTTCCCCGATCAACAGGGGCGCATGAACCTGAATCTATCGGATATCAGTGAAGAAATATTACTGATCCCGAACTTCACCGTTGCTGCAGATACAGTAAAAGCAACCCGGCAGGGTTTTCAACGGCTGCTGCACCAGTTGATGCTGAACAGCGATTCATCAAGCTCAGCGTGCTATTAGTGCAACGCATGGTCAAATCGAAACCGGCATCTTTGCAGCGGGTATTCAGATCACCTTGACCAACGATGGACCCATCACTTTCATCCTGAAAAGCTAAGCCAGATAGTAGCTCATTGGACATTTTGCCATTTTTGTGATTCAATAAGATAGGGAAGTTTGCAGTGCAAAGGGGTAAATCAGATGGCAGATGATGTGACCGGGCAGCCTGTACAGGCCAAAGATGATATTGCGCAAAGAGATGAAGACCGCACAGACGCAAATGACTTTTCATTAGGCGTACAACAGCAAGATGAGAATTCTGATCATCAGAAAAGCCCCCCCCCTCATGCCGCACATAACAAAGCAAAGCAGAAACGTGGTTTTCTGGTCATCGACCTGATCGGCACCGTCGTTGCCCTCATCGTCGTGACATTCTATCTCCTGCCAGATGACCAAACAGAACAGAAACCTGTTCCTGCACCTGAGCCGGAAATAGCAACACACAACATGAGTGTGTCACAAGCTGAAAAGCCAGAGTATGAGACTGTGATCGTAGAGGATCAGAGTCCGGCAACCAGTGAGGTCGAAGCCCTTTCCACAGCTGCCACGACATCCGATGAAACTGTAGTCGAAAAGGCATCACTCTATCCGGAAGCTGAAGAGCAGATACCTGCTGATATTGTATCCGGTGCTAAAGAAAAACCACAAACTCCGACCACTGAAGGAAACAACCTTACAGTAGCTGAGTCTGATGAGATCGTAGTGCCTACTGAAACACAGCCGTATACAAGCATTGATACACTTGAACCAGCTAGAGAAGATATCACCGTTGCGGAACCAACTTCCAGCACACTTGCCATGAAGCCGCTACTGGCTGAGCCGGAACCCGAGTCTGATCACATACCACCATCTACAGCAGGCAATCCCGTCGCAAGTCCTGATAAAACTCAAATCCTGCCAGCTAAACCGGCCCGACTATGGGCTCTGAACCTGCTTTCAACGCCATCACAATCAAAAGCAGAACGTATCAACAAGCAGCTGCAAGCCGCCGGAACAGAAAGCCAGATAACAGCAATAAGTGTTGGTGAACGCACATACTATCGCATCCGTGTACTGAACTATGCCACTAAACAGCAAGCATCCCACGCCATGGACTCATTCAGAGCCAACGTTGATTATAAACATGCGTGGGTCAGCAGCTACTCCAACCACAGGTAGTGCTTTCCAGATCCATGCACCATACTTGAAAGCATTGGTAGGGTAGTTGAAGCATCATTACGCTAATAGCCCCCGTATGATGGACTCAATCCATGTAGCAACCTAAGCTTGGCGGATAATCTAAACCGCAAGGATGCGATCACATGCATAAAGACATGCCCTCTGAAGATATAACCTCAGAATTCATCGATGAAACCCGACAAACAGACCAGAAAGAATCTGATTCGAACCATAGCGGGAAACTCACCACTATTCTGATAGTCATCGCTGTTATTGTTGCTGCGACTCTTGTTTACAATCAATTCTCATCCAAGCCTGAGAATCAGAAAGGCCGTACAGAACTGAAAACTGTGGTTGTAGAGCCTGAAACAACAAGCTCTGATTCAACCAGCAATACTGAACTGACTGCAACAACTCAGGATGCAGCCAAAAGCGAATCTGTTACACCCCCCTCTTCAACCGTCAAAGTGATCAGCAAACTGGATACTGAAGGCAGCGCCACTGACCATTCCTGGTCACTAAATATCATGTCACTGACAAACAAAGCCTATGCCAGCGAACACCTGGCCCGCTTAACAGCTGCAGGGTTTTCAGCAGAAATTACTGAAGTCATGATTCATAAAACTAAGTGGTTCCGCATTTTCATTCCCGGTTTTACAACAGCAGATGAAGCCAATACAACTGCCACTAAAATCACCAGAGAAACCGGTTATAAAGACACATGGGTGAGCAAGGGTTAAATCTGGGGCATAGACTGAAAACAAGCTCGCCTTTAGTATGTGTGCATGTCTGATACTCTAAACAAAGATGATAAACTTAGCCTAGATGCCACGCTTGAGGGTGCTGTACGAAGCTTGAAAGAGAATTACCCCTCCATTTCCGGTACACATCTGGATATTGGCAGCGGTACTGGCAACCTGATTCGCCGGATCAGGCAGGAATATGATGTCGAAAGCCGGGCCTGTGATTACACTGATGAATTCATGGAACTCGAAGGTATCAAGGTCGATGTTGTCGATCTTAATCGCGGCACACTTCCCTACCCCGATGGCCATTTCGATGTCATCACCTTCACTGAGGTAGCTGAACATCTGGAGAATTACCGGGCCATTGTGCGGGAAATTCACCGGGTACTGAAACCCGGAGGTGTGGTTGTCATCACCACGCCGAATGTGCTGAATATGAAATCACGCATGCGCTTTTTGACCACCGGTTTCTGGAGCATGTTCGGCCCCTTGCATGTTGGTGAAACATCTATTGAAAGTGCCGGTGGCCATATTACGCCAATCGCTTATCCCTATCTCGCCCACGCGCTTATGGGGGCAGGTTTCGATATGCCAAAGGTTACAACAGATAAAACACAGTTCCCTTCTCTCTACTGGTTTATCCTGCTTTATATTCCGATCCGTCTGGTTGCTGCAATGACATGGAAAAAAGAGCGTAATAAATACAAAACGGTGGATGAATTCAACCAGCCTATCGTCGACCAGATCAATCAACCGTATATGCTGCTGGGCAGAAGTATCGTCGTTACGGCACACAAACCACAGTAAACGACTCTGGCTGTGAATTCACGCATGCTTGCCCTGATTGCAGGACCTGCCGCGGCGCTGCTCTGCATTTTCATGGTGGATATTTCGGGTCAACCCCATGCTTCCGCTATGCTCGGTATTGCATGCTGGATGGCTATCTGGTGGATATCTGAATGTGTGCCGCTGGCGCTGACCGCTCTGATTCCACTGATCTGCTTTCCTTTGCTCGGCATTGCCACAGGTAAGGAAATTGCTCCACGTTATCTCAACAGCATCATCTTCCTGTTTATTGGCGGCTTCCTGATTGCTCAAGCCATGGAAAACACCAGCCTGCACAAGCGGATCGCACTGAATATGCTTGCACGCCTGCATGCCAGCCCGCTGCAACTGGCTGTCGGCTTCTCCATTGCCACGGCATTTCTTTCAATGTGGATCTCCAACACAGCCACAACCATGCTGATGGTAACCATTGCCCTGCCACTTTTGCAGCGTTTGATGGAAGAGCATGGCAAAGAACAAATCACTCCGATTGCGACCAGCTTTCTGCTGATCATTGCCTATTCGGCCAATATCGGAGGTATGGGTACGCCGGTAGGTACCGCCCCTAATCTGGTATTCCTGGAAAACATGCATGTCTTTGCAGCCGATTCCGTTCCCTCATTCCTCGAGTGGATGATGATCGGTGTACCCATGGTGGTCGTCGGTCTGTGCATACTATTTGCAGTGCTCGGTCCCAGCATTGCCCGCCTACCCTGGAAAGCATCTGATGGCGCTGCTCTGGAGAGCTCACTGCAAGAACTCGGCCCATTACGTTTTGAAGAAAAGGCTGTGGCCTGGGTACTCACGACCACAGCCATATTATGGATGAGCCGCACAGGCATTGTTACAGATAGCTTCGCTATTCCCGGCTGGGCTTCCCTGCTGCCTTATAAAGGCGTGGATGACGGAACTGTGGCAATACTGATGGCTGGACTGCTGTTTCTTATCCATAGCAAGAGTCATGGCCCTATCCTTAATACCGGCTCATTTCACCGCCTGCCCTGGGATATCGTCATGTTACTCGGTGGCGGCTTTGCGCTCGCTTACGGCATGCAACATTCAGGCCTTTCAGGCTGGATAGGCGGACAACTGGAATTCCTCCGGGATGTACCTCTGATCGTTATGCTGCTCGGCATTGCCATGACCATCATTTTCCTGACTGAGATTACCAGTAACACCGCTACGACACAGGTACTGCTGCCGATTCTGGCGGCAGCCAGCCTTGCCAGCGGACTCGACATCACATCCACCCTGCTTGTAGCCACCCTCTCCGCCTCGTGCGCATTTATGCTACCGGTTGCCACGCCACCGAATGCCATCGTTTTTGCATCCGGTCATGTCACCATGCATAACATGGTGAAAAATGGCATCAGACTAAATCTGATTATGATTTTTGTGATTGCTGCGATGGTCTACCTGATACGTCCACTACTACCCTGAAGCGATAATGGTTCTTTTCCCGCAACAAGTCAGCCTATAATGCCTTATTTACTGTTGATCCAGCCACGAATTTCGTCTTTGGCAGGCGTGGCAACCTGGCCCAGAACAATATCAAGATCGAAATTTTTATTACGATCCCATATCTCGGCAATGCAGCCACCACAAGCGGCAAGCAGACTTGAATCTTCATGATCATTGCAGGCGCACTGAATCAATGACTCCAAGGCATCATCAGAATCATTATGCCCCAGATAGACCGCAGCTGAATAACGATGGTTTATAGCTTCATTTTTATCCAACAGGGTATGCTGTAGAAATGTTATTCGCTCCTGCTCGTCCATGAGTTCCTCTGCCATAACCAACCCCTGCAAATAACACTATTATTAGTGCGGTTTACCCTGAGCTAAACTGAGGTTTTGCCAAGCAAAATTTCATCTCGTTTCGATAGCTGTTGCTTCACCCCTGTTGGTGAGAAGGTGAAGAAAAGATCGCTAACGTCATGCTCTTCAATATATTTTTCGTTCAAACGTTCATCAATAAGACAAACAAACACCTCTACTCAATAATAATGATGAGTAACAGAGAATAAATAACCTTCACTTATGTATATTGAGCAGGCAAGGGAGGAGTTCCTATATATCGTTTCCTTTTAGAATCCTTGATACGATGAATATCAACAAGCAGATAGCCATCAATGCAAGCAAGCAGCGGCGCTCCCACTGCGCGATAGTGGTTTATTATCTCTCTAGCTTTTCAGAACAGAGCTGATCAGCAGCCTCCTGTTTCATCATCGGATAGAGCAGCACCTATATATCGTTTCCTTTTAGAATCCTTGATACGATGAATATCAACAAGCAGATAGCCATCAATACAATCACCGAAATCTTTATCAAGGCCAAAGTCGAAAAAGCGTACTCCCTGCGCTTCACACAGATCACCATACTGTTTGAACAGCGTAGGTACTCCCACATCCAGTGCCTTCAAATAGCTGCGCAACATTTTAAAATTTTCCGCATAATCGGAACCCATGAAATAAGCATCCATCTCATCCAGTGTCAAATCCGAAAGCCGGTATGGTGTCAGTGCCGTCATATATTGCTCATCAGATGCAAAATATCTCAAATAAAAATAGACCAGAGCATCCCTTGCTGCTTTCGGATAGGAGTGACTGATGCTGACAGGCCCATACATATGAGTGACTTCGGGATGATGTTTAAGATATGCACCTATACCCTGCCAGAGATAATCCAGAGCCCGGCTACCCCAGTAACGCGGCTGCACAAAACTGCGCCCCAGTTCAATGGCATGCGGCAGTACCTCATTGCAGAAGGCCTCGGAAAATGTGCACAGCTCCTTCATATACAGACCGGTCGTGCCCGTTTCATGCATGATTTTTCCACACTCGCCTACCCGGTAGGCACCAACCACTTCAAGCTCATCATCATCCCATAATACAATGTGTCTGTAATAGGCATCAAAGCTGTCTATATCCCGCTTACCACCTGTGCCCTCATCCACCTTACGAAAGGTATATTCGCGCAAGCGCCCTACTTCCCGAACCAGCACGGGCGCACTGCTATAGCCGACCAGATAGATCGCTTTACCATCAGATGTTTTACCTATCATCTCAGAGTTTCTCAACTCCTGTCGAATCAACTGCCTGCGCTCGGGCCGGGCAATACATTTCTCTGTCGCATAAATACCCGGTTTACCCTGTGCAATACGGTAGAGGTGTTTGCGAAATAGTTTGGCATGCTGCTTTAGCGGCAGTGTTGAACGTAAAAAAGCCCGCTCATGCACCAGTTCTCCAACCGTAATTTTCAAGCGGGACTTTCGTGCCTTGAGCATTTCATGCGGTAGCAACACAGTAGCGAATGGCTTGTAAATCATTGAGACCAGATAAAACAACACACTGTTCCGGGCCTTGATATAAACCGGCAGCACCGGTGTCTGATTACGTTTTGCCAGCTTGAGAAAACCCGCCTTCCATACCTGATCCCGCACCCCCCAGGGGCGGAAACGGGACACTTCCCCGGCAGGAAAAATGATCACAGCCTCATCATGCGCCAGAGCATCCTCGATCTGCCTGAAACTCTCCCGTGATATTTTTCCGGACATATTATCAACCGGAATCAACATATCCTGCATCTGCGGCGTATGCATCAGAAATGCATTGGCCAGTATCTTTACCTTACCGTTCTGTCGCATCTGACTGACCAGTTGAATCAGGGAGAAGGAATCAATCGCTCCCATCGGATGATTGGCAACGATGATCACCTTGCCTATACACGGGATATTCTCCAGCTCCTGCTGGTTGGCGGAACTGGAGACATCTAGATGTTCGAGTACAGCATCCACAAAGGGGATGCCCGCCTGATGATGGGATGCCAAAAATGCATTGACCTCTTTCTCATGTGAAAGAGCTTTAAACAGGGCTATCACAGGACGGGTAATAAAAGCCGGATAATTGGTAAGGGCAGGATAATTAGCCCGAACGGCTGACTCGATATTCAACATAAGCAGACTCCATGCATTCACACGCACTCTGCCGGGAAACTATGACAGGAGAGTGTCAGCCGCTATGAACCAAATCATTTGATTTATCGTTAAATCTGACAACACAGCCAGAAATAAGCCTGCGTGGATAAAGAAGAAACAGACCAAAACCGGGGCCATTCAATTGATTTATCTCAATGATCATTTAGTGGCCTATTTTATGCTACAATCTATTAGTTATGCTAACTTGGGAGGGTGAGGCAATATGAAAATCAATACGTTTACTTATAAAGCAGACCATGGTTGGTCGATCAAATCATTTCCTGATTGGGATTCCGAGCAAACGCTTATTCTGATATTTGCTGCACCAGAGTACATGGGTGACCCGGCACCTATTGAGGATATTTGCAAGGCGTATCCAACATCAAAGGTCATGGGTTGCTCAACCGCCGGGGAAATTGCGGGCCCCAAAGTGAACGATGCAAGTCTTTCCGTTGCAATCCTGAAGTTTGAACATAGCAAACTCATACTTACAACAACCGCCGTAGCATCTCCTTCCGACTCATATGCCGCAGGTGAGTTCCTGGCTAAACAGCTTCCAGTAGAAGGACTACGTGGCGTATTTGTTCTTGCCGATGGACTCAACATTAATGGTAGCCAACTGGTTACCGGGCTGGGCCATATTCCACAACATATCCCTGTTACCGGAGGAATGGCGGCTGATGGCACCAACTTCCAGCGCACATGGGTACTGCACGAAGGCCAAGCAAAGAGTGGCATGGTTACCGGAATCGGCTTTTACGGAGACCGTTTCCAAATGACCCATGGTGCACGTGGAGGCTGGGAAGCATTCGGCCCCGAACGCAAAATCACCCGATCCGAGAATAACATACTTTACGAACTCGATGGCAAACCTGCACTGGCTCTGTACAAGGAGTATCTGGGGGAACTGGCCAATGACCTTCCCTCCTCAGGGCTAAAATTCCCATTGTCTATTCGAGACGGTTACAGCGACACCAAGTGTCTCGTACGTACGATTTTAGGTGTTAATGAAGAGGATCAGTCACTTATTTTTGCCGGAGACCTTCCTGAGAATTTTCTGGCGAGACTGATGCGTGCCAGTTTTGATAAACTGGTTGGTGGTGCGGTTGAGGCATCTGAACTTGCCAGGGAACATCTGGATACCCGATGTCCTATGCTGGCTATTGCAGTCAGCTGCGTTGGCCGCCGCCTGGTTCTCGGTGAACATGTCGAGGATGAAACTGAAGCGATGTTGCGTCATTTCCCTGCAGGTACGCAACAGATCGGCTTATACGGCTATGGCGGCATTTCACCCTACTCAACAGGCTCTTGTGACTTCCACAACCAGACGATGATGCTAACTACTTTCGAGGAAGTTTAAGCTTGTCATTTCACCCCATGCTGCTTCGACAACTTGAAAGGTCCGGGTGGAGCCCAGAGAGCCCTCCACCATCTCATGATGAATGGAACAAACTATTACAGCGAATCAGTATTGCATATACTGAGGCCGATCAAGAGCGCTATCTTCTGGGCAGGTCTCTGGACATAGCGTCTCGAGAAACTGAGGAAATATGTCTTCGCCTTACTGAAGCCCAGCATATTGCCGGGCTTGGTGACTGGTATTTCGATCTACAAAACAATACCGGTCAATGCTCGGATGGCTGTATACATATATGTGACATCTCTTGTACATCACTGACGCCATCCTATTCCAGTTTTCTTGAGTGCTTTCATAACGATGACCGTGAAAAGCTTATCCAGGCCGTGAATAACGCCCTGGTAACATTGGAAAGCTTTGAAATGGAATTACGTATTGCTACAGAAATTTCGGATGGCCGCTGGGTTCATTTGAATGTTCAACCGATTCCTGAGCAGGAAGGCCCAGCCTCACGGATTCGTGGTACTGCAATGGATATCAGTGAGAGAAAAAGATCTGAACACCGGATGGAACTCACGCAGTTTGTCATGGATAACGCGTCGGTCAATGTCACCCTTCTGGATCGCCATGCTCATATTTGTTATGTAAACACAACGGCATGTGAAACCCTCGGCTACACAAATCATGAGCTACTTAAGATGCGCATTCCTGATATCAATCCACTTTTTCCGGATGAGATGTGGGAGAAGCATTGGCAAACACTGACACAACATAAAACGCTCTCTATCGAGACACTACATCAACGCAAGAACGGGGAAATATTCCCTGTTGAAGTTACAGCAAACTATATGGAGTTTGGTGACGAAGCCTATATTGTCGCTTTTGATAGAGACATCAGTGAACGTAAAGGGCTGGAAGAGCAGTTGCTACAGTCCCAGAAGATGGAGGCCATAGGCACACTTGTAGGCGGAATTGCTCATGATTTCAATAATATGCTGGCAGGTGTTCTGGGGAATACCTATCTGGCTAAAATGAACGCCGCTGACACTCCGAGCCTCCTTCGCAATATTGAAGCCATTGAAAAACTCAGTAATAAATCTGCGGATATGATCAGGCAGATGCTAACCTTTGCACGTAAGGATCATGTGAAGATGCACCCCCTTTCGGCTAACACCTTCCTTAAAGAGGCAGTGGAATTCGCCAAAACTGCAATCCCGGAAAACATTGAATGCAGATATGACACTCACCCAGAAAATCTCAATATTATTGGTGACCCAACACAGTTGCAGCAAGTCATTATGAATCTGATGAACAATGCCAAAGATGCCCTCTCAGATATCAACAATGGAGAAATCTCCTGCTCTCTGAAACCCTATATTGCCGATATGGCTTTCAGATCAAAATATCCTGATTACAAAGGAGAAAAGCTTGCCCGCATAACAGTTAGTGATAACGGCAACGGCATTAGAAATGACCTGCTTGAAAGTATATTCGACCCATTTTTCACCACCAAGGAAGTTGGTAAGGGAACAGGCCTGGGGCTGGCGATGGTTTATGGTGCAGTCAAGAATCACCGGGGGGAGATTGAAGTGGAAAGCCTTCAGGGACAGGGAACTACATTTAGTATTTACCTGCCATTGGCATCCGCAGATATAGCCAGTAAAGAAGCTCAGACGTCTCAGCCTGATCTGGCCAGAGGTAACGGTGAACTGGTACTCGTAGCTGACGATGAATTACAGGTCAGAGAGGTGGTCAAAGCTGTATTAGAGAAACTTGGCTACATGGCAATCACTGCAGAAGATGGCATAAGCGCTGCAGACCTCCATAAAAAACATGCACACGAGATTAGTCTCGTAATCCTGGACGTTGTGATGCCAAAAATGGGCGGTATTGATGCCGCTAATCTCATTCGGAAATCGAATCCTGATGTGCCGATTATCTTTGCAACAGGCTATGACAGGGAAACGGCTCTGGAGGCGCAACAAGATATTGCCAACAACCTTATTCTAAACAAGCCATTTAAGGTTGAGAATCTTAGTCAGGCAATCAGACAGCTATTGGTCGCATAAACCTCTCTTAGCTCAAGTATAATCAGGCTCCTATATCCTCTTTATACTTTACCAGCCGCGTTAGTGGTTATCGTCATCTATCGGTTGTAACGCATTTGCAGATAAATCAACTTCTCCCCAGTATCTTATTACAATGAATATTTAAAGACAAAGTACACCTGTCGAATCACAATTCATCAGGAGCAAGCAGCGGCGCTCCCGCTGCGCGCTAAAAGGTTGAAGGTAGCGGTGAAGACCATGAATGGTCTGAATCACCATTCGGCACGACAGCCGAATGGGACGAGCTTCAGCTCGCCCTTCAGGTGAGGTACATGGATGTACCGAATCATAATCCCTCAGGATAGAGGGATTAGACGAGCTTCAGCTCGCCCTTCAGGTGAGGTACATGGATGTACCGAATCACAATTCATCAGGAGATGGAATTGGACGGCGAATAGCCGCCCACAGGGTGAGCCACACGGATATGCTAATCACCACTCAATAACCAGCCCCTCACGGGCCAGATCAATTTCAGGAATGTCATATTTTTGCTTCTGCATGCTGGTTTCAAACACCGATTCCAGAGCATCGTCGCTGCGCGTGGGTTCATGGTGAGTTAGCAACAAACGCTTTGCTCCCGCCTGCTCCGCCAGCTCCATGCATGTATTAAACGTGCCATGACCCCAGCCTTTTTTGGCCGGGTACTCCTCTTCAGTGTAGGAAGAATCTGCAACCAGCAAATCCACATCTCGAATCAGCTCTATCATATGATCATCCTTCTGCTTTAACAGGGATGCATACATGGCATATTCATCATCTTCCGGATCATAAATATTATATGACGGCTCATGGTCGCCGGTAAAAAACATGGACTTGCCCCGGCAATCAATGCGATAACCGAAATTGACCACCGGATGATTCATCAGGATAGGTGTTACAGTTGTATCACCAAGAGTGACACTCTCACCGTCCCGAAGTGTGGCATAATCGATATCGGCATTGAGTTCACACTCCCGGATCGGAAAGAATCGATACTGCAGCTGAGCCGTTAAAATCTCCTCAATGCTGTTCTGCCCTATCGGATCATAAGCACCGTAAATGGTGACGTGATTACCCGGTATAAACAACGGAATAAAAAAGGGCAGGCCCTGAATATGATCCCAGTGGGAATGGGTATTAAAAATATGGGCTCGAACCGGCCCGTCGCCAAGCAAGGTCTGAGACAAGGGAAAAATTCCGGTACCCGCATCCAGAATGATCAGCTGATCATCATCAGTACGTACTTCGATACAGGTCGTATTACCGCCATAGCGCATTGTATTCGGCCCCGGCGAAGGAATAGAACCGCGCACACCCCAGAAACGTACTTTCATATCAGTTTTGCACCATATTGAGCAGGCCTTGAACTTCGTCCTCAAGCCCCTGTAAATCTGCTACCACATCATCCAGTTCACAATTCAATCGTCCTTTCATCGCAGCTGTAAACTCCCCTGTACACGGATCACCGTTATCTCCGAGCTGCATGGTTTTGACCACAGTGTTTGCAGCAGCCACGGTCAGAATCAGATCAGAGGAATCCTCATCACTGTCAAGCTGGCCCCTGATGCAATTTACCAGTTCTTCGGGTAGTTGCCAGCTCTCAGCCAACATCGCACCGACCTCAGCACTGGTAATACCAAGCTCTTCAAATTCAATCTGAGACAGAGGCACCTGTTGCTCCCTGGCCTGACCAATCACCTTCGCATAGATCGTCGGTTCAAACTGAATAAGTACAGCCTTGCCAAAATCATGCAACAGCCCGCCAACAAAATGGTCAGAGGCATCGCGAGTCTTAAGTGCATTTTTTGCCAGATACTGTGCAACCGATGCAGTCGCCAGAGAATGTGTCAAAAATGCGTTCATCGGCAGTTCAGGAATACTCTGACGGGGCAATGTATTGACAGTGGCAATACTGACAGCAAGGTTTTTTACAGTGTTCATACCCAGATAAACAAGTGCGTGTTGAACTGATGCGACATGTCTGGAGAGGGCAAAAAAAGCTGAATTCACCAGTTTGAGTATCTTCATTGTCATGACCGGATCACGCTCTATCACTTTTACCAGATCTTTCGGGCTACAATTGATATCAGCCGACATCGTCATCACCTTATGTACGCTTTCCGGAAAAGCTGGCATTGATTCAACCATGCCTGCAAGACGGTTTTTCAAGTTGGACGTATCGGTCACATCAGCGGATTGTGTCATAAACAGGAATCGAGCAAGAATAGTGCCGAGAAAACATTCTCTGCACCCATATGCATATGATGCTTGGCAAGAACTCCAATTTCATTATGCTGATGCATGGAGAGAGGGAGTTTCAAATGTCAGGCAAAGATACAAACGGCAAGATAAAGACGGAACCGGAACTCGACCTGTTTGAAGATTCAGGCTTTGAGAATGATATGCCGCAATCACACGATGCAACGGAAGTCCGTGAAGATGAACTTGCCCTGTTCATGGATGAAGAGCCGGCAGAACCCATGTTAGCAGAACTTCCACTCAGTGAGCTCACTGAGCCCGATAGTAATGGAACTCAAAACGATAAGCTGAATGCCAGTGATGGCGTTTCCGATACAGCATCAATACAACAGCCAGCCCTTTTGGTGGCTGAATCTTCGACTCTGGACCAAGCCGCTGAAAAGAGCGGTGAAAATCAGACCGGTAGCGAATCGGATACGGCTTTCATAGCACATCTGAGCAATGATGAAGCAACCGCAGCTGCCAAACAAAGCAACAGAACTGAATCAACCCCTACCCCTGTTTATGCCCCTCCGTATGATCAACAGAAAAGTTCAAGTTCGTGGATGGCTATTGCTGCTGCCTTGGTCATTACAGTAACCGGCGGTATGTTCCTGTTTAACAATAATACAGATGACAGCAGTACAGCAATCATCGAACATGAAAACAGTGAGGCCACCGATCTTGCTTCTTCAGCAGTGAACACAGGGAATCAGAAGGCAGCTAACACTAAAGCCAAAGAAGTGCTGAATGATCTAAAAGAGAAAGCCGAAAAAGAACTGCCGATTGCAACAGCCAGCACCCCCGATAACAGTGCAAGGTTGACTATGGCTGCTACACCTCCTGTTATAAACCAGGTCATTGAAACGGCTGAACTGGCAAAAGGAGAAGCTACGCCAGCGACCAAAGATCAGAATCCTGAAGCCACTATCCACACAAGGGACTCCGCTGTAGTGGAACTGGCCAACACATTAGAACCATCCATAGAGCACAATCTTGCAGCAGAAGGTTCAAGCACTATTGCTGTGATCGAACCAGATACACCTGTTCAGTTAGATAATGCTCCGCAAACAACGCATGCAGTAAAACCCTCCCCTGTCATCAACCAGCAACCAGATAGTGCAGCTACCGCATCAGTTCAGTGGTATATCCATCTGGTCAATGTTACATCGGACAAATCTGCTCGCCAGCATATCGCCCGGATGCGTGCCATGGGTGTTGAAAGTGAAGCTGTTCGCATCTCCAATAATGGGCGGATCTGGCATAATATCCGTATCGTCGGTTTCAACAGTAAAGCTGATGCAAGCAAACACCTGCCTAAAATCACTAAAACACTTGGTATCAGCAAGGCTCGTGTAGAAAGTCTCTAAATCAGTTGTTACATTGACATTATGACATCTGATTTCTAACGTCGCGCAACATTTTTATACAAGGATATTCCATGTCAGTAATTACGCAGTCCCAGAATGATTTTGAAATAGCAAAAAAGCTGATTCCCGGCGGTGTGAATTCACCAGTTCGTGCTTTTAAATCCGTTGGTGGCACGCCCCGCTTTTTTGCCAAAGCAAGTGGCGCTTACGTCTGGGATGTCGATGGCAACCAGTACACTGACTATGTCGGCTCATGGGGCCCGATGATCCTCGGCCATACTCACCCCGATGTGGTCAAAGGTGTACAGGAAACTGCAGCACTCGGCATGAGCTTCGGCGCACCGTGCGAACTGGAGATTGATCTGGCACAGCTGGTGATCGATATGGTGCCATCCATTGATGTCGTACGTTTTGTAAACTCCGGTTCAGAAGCCACGATGAGTGCCCTGCGTCTGGCACGCGGTTTTACCGGTCGTGACAAGTTCATCAAATTTGACGGCGGCTACCATGGTCATGCCGACGGTTTTCTGGTCAAAGCAGGATCCGGTGCAGCCACCTTCGGCGAACCTGACTCTGCCGGTGTACCTGCTGATTATGCCAAATTGACCCTGACTGCCCCGTTCAATGACATGGAAGCGGTCAAAACACTGTTTGCTGAAAACAAGGGCGAAATCGCCTGTATTATCGTTGAGCCTGTACCGGGTAATACCGGTGTCATGCTGCTCAAGGAGAATGGTTTCCTGCAGCAATTGCGTGACATCTGCGATGCAGAAGGCGCACTGCTGATCTTTGATGAAGTGATGTGCGGTTTCCGTGTTGGTGCCGGTGGTGCACAGGAACGTTTTGGCATTATGCCTGATCTGACCTGCCTGGGTAAAATTATCGGTGGTGGTCTGCCGGTTGGTGCATATGGTGGTCGCGAAGAGATCATGCGCAAAATTTCACCTGATGGCCCTGTTTATCAGGCTGGCACACTATCCGGCAATCCGTTGGCCATGCGTGCGGGCCTTGAAACATTGACTCGTTTGCGTGTTCCGGGTTTCTATGAAGAGCTGGAGCGCAAAACCACACGTCTGGTGGAAGGCCTGCTGGAAGGTTGTAAGGCTGCAGGTGTGCCTGCCGTTGCCAACCAGGTTGGTGCGATGTTCACTGTATTCTTCACTGACCTTGATGCCGTCACCTGCTGCTCTGATGTCAGTGATCACTGCGATCTGGCTTTCTTCGGCAAGTTCTTCACCGCCATGCTCGATGAAGGTATTTATCTCGCCCCATCACAGTATGAAGCAGCATTTATGTCTGCAGCACACACCGATGAAGATGTGGAAAATACTATTGCTGCAGCAGGCCGTGCGCTGGCGAAACTGACCTCATAATGACCTCACCACAGAGAACAGAGAGATGCACTGAGAAAAAACAATATTCAGTACGGATATTGTCATGAATTTACTGGAATCAATCACATTCAATGATGCAGGGCTGGTCCCTGCCATCGCACAGGATGCGGCAACTGGCCGTGTGCTGATGATGGCATGGATGAATGAAGAAGCAGTTGAGCAGACACTGGCAACAGGTTTTGCCCACTACTATTCGAGATCACGCAGCAAGCAGTGGAAAAAAGGTGAATCCTCAGGACACGTGCAGAAGGTACTGGAAATGTATCTGGACTGTGACGGTGACACACTGCTACTGAAGATCGAACAGCAAGGCCCTGCCTGCCATACCAATCGTGAATCCTGCTTTTACAAGCGGCAACAAGATGACGAGTGGATCACTATTGAGGAGCCAATGATATGAGTGATGTATTAAAAGAGCTGGCTGCTATACTGGAAGCACGCAAATCCGAATCTGCCGATTCATCCTATGTGGCTTCCCTCTATGCCAAACCGGACAAGATGCTGGAAAAAATTGGTGAAGAAGCGGTAGAAACTATTATTGCCGCCAAGAATGATGATCGTGAACAGATCATCTATGAAACTGCCGACCTCTGGTTCCATTCCATGGTCATGCTGGCCCAGAAAGGCTTGAGCCCGGATGATGTCCTGAATGAACTCGCCCGCCGCTTCGGTGTCTCCGGTCACGATGAAATGGCTTCGCGCAGCAAAGCTCCAAACAAGACCTGACCCTGACATTCCATATAAATGCTATGGTAAACAAAACCATCGCATCGGCGAAACACTAGCAAACCGCTTGAAAGATGCTTCGAAAAACAGTTTTGGTTGCGCGCAATCAACAACTGATGCGTTGCTAATTAGGCAAACTGTCAGTCATATTCAATTAATGCATGAGCAAACCAAAACGCTGGTTCATGAAATGGAAAGTCTCGTGGAAGAACAAGATCAGGATGCAGCAAACTT
>Ga0316203_1000363_pt1 | contig 61217 bp, 65 predicted proteins | sample 6monrhotite_MG_FD_204940 | JGI IMG/M metagenome (GOLD analysis project Ga0316203, IMG submission 204940) | Microbial mat bacterial communities from mineral coupon in-situ incubated in ocean water Damariscotta River, Maine, United States -... | ecosystem: Environmental > Aquatic > Marine >... | reverse complement strand
GGAGCCGGGTTATACGAGCTCCCCAGCGTACTGTCAAATGCCTTTTCAACTTATTTCGTAAAAAGTCCGAAATAATAACGTAACCATAAATTCATCCCTAATAAATATTTGTAACTCATTGATTTAAGGTCATTTTTCCAACCTCCTTAAAACAACCTCCAAATCAGCACGGTCAAATCTTTCACCCGTTCATTGGTTGGCCTTGGCTAACAATATGATATACATATTTATTTGGGCCCAAGAGAGCCCCAATAGAATTCCAGGGGGGAACCAAAATGATCAATTTGTGCCGTCGGTTGGCGATTGTGTTAAAGAGCATTGCAGCTTTTACGATAATTATGAGCCTCAGCGGATGCACCCAAACAGCGCCCATGGTCGCCACGTCTGCGTCCTCAACGGGAAACAGCCCTCAACACACAACAAAAACAGCCTTCAGCCAATTTCCGGACATCCCGATTCCCGCTGGCACCCATATGAATGTGGAGAAAACGTTGGTTTTTGGATCTGAGCCCTGGTTCGGGCAGCTGGCTCTTATAACGACTTCTAATCCTGGCCTGACGTTTGATTTTTACCGGGGCAACCTAGGCCAACACCACTGGCAAGAAATCACATCCGTTCGGGCACCGATTAGCGTTCTCACCTATACGCAAGGAAATCGTATACTGGCGATATCAATTCGGGGAAACACGTTTGGCGGCTCTGAAGTTACCCTTACGGTATCTCCTAGGGGAGACGTCAAGGGCTCACCAAAGCTTTTACGCAACGACCTAATGCCTGTTCCTGTGATCAAAACCAAATAGACCCAAAAAGAAAACTCAACGGCGACACCGCCGCGTAAAACCACCCAACATCCAGCTCAAGCGCGGGTATTCAGCATGTCCGGATGGATGAAAAGACGTGATCGGGTCTTTATGTTGACATTTGTCATACAATGACATACATTTAAATACACCCCCTCAACTCAGGACTCAAGCGATGCCAGAAAAAACCGTTCCGCTAAGCGTACGTCTTTCTTCAGATGAGGCAGCATTTCTTGCCGGTTACAATCCCCCGGGGGCGACAACACTTAGCGAAAAATTACGTGCGATGATCGCCGCGACGCGACGTGACCTTGCCAAACCAGATGATTTTGCAAGCCACCTGGATCATTTTGAAGATCGACTATCCGTTCCTGTCCGCAGGTTGCGACGGGCGGAGCATGCAGTCGGTATGCATTCTGACTTACTTATGCACTTTGCCCATTGGTTACCCGAAGCTATCGCCAGTTTTACAGCAAAGGTGCCAATCGACGAAGACAGCAACGTAAAAGAACAGCTCGTCAGATTGGAAATGGAGATTGCGGATCAGGTATTCACCCTGTTTGAGCAAGTTCTCAGACTTAATGTTACCGGCGACAGCCCTTGTTATGATCGAAAAATCATCAACAAACGCGCAACTTCAGTTGTAAAACTAAGCGAATTGATTAAACTTTCCGAAATCAAAAAATAGGGAGGCCTCAAATGGTCGAAAATATAGCGTCAAGGGTCGGCAGACTAATTAGTGGTACCGCGAACATGTTGGTTGAGGCCGTCGAGAATGCCGCTCCCGAAATGATCATGGAAGAGGCCGTTCGCGAAATTGACCGGGCGATTGACGATGTTCGCGCCGAACTTGGGTTGGTCATTTCCAGACAACACATGGCGACCCGCCGCTTGGCTGGCGAGAACAGTAAACATAACGATCTGACAGACAAAATTCAAATTGCCCTAAAGGAGGATCGAGAAGACCTTGCGGAGGCTGCTGTATCGCAAATCCTTGATATCGAAGCTCAAATCCCAGTTCTCGAGGGAACGATTACTGAGGCGAAAGACGCTCAAACCGAACTTGAAGGATACATCACCGCCTTGCAGGCACGAAAACGTGAAATGAAAAGCGAATTGTCTGAATTTCATGCCAGTAAGGACGCCTTTGCGACATCAGGGCCCTCCGGTGAGAACAACTCGTCCAATATAAATTCTTCGAATTCTGTGGAACGAAACGTGCAAAATGCGGAAGACGCATTTGACCGGGCTCTCGAAGGGGCCGGCGGCGTCGGTGGACTGGACCCCACACCAGGTAAAATTGACGCCGCAAAACGGGCGGAACTTGACGATTTGGCACGGCAAAACAGGATCAGTGAACGCCTGGAGGCCTTCAAGTCGAAGGGTGCATGATATTGTTTGCATTTTTACTCGCTGAAGGCAATTTGCCGTTCGCGGTAGCCTTAGGGCTAATGCTTGTGATTGCCGCCCTTGAAGGGACGATGACTTTACTAGGCGCCGGCATGTCTGAAGCGATTGATGCTCTTCTTCCAGATTCCATGGGTGGTGTCGATATTGACGCAGATATCGATTTCGATGCGGACGCTGACATCGACTTTCACTCAATGGCCGACGGCCCTGGGGTTGATTTTGGGCATACCGAATTAAACGCCCCCGACGTGATCGCGACTTCGGCGTTGTCCCGTTTGTTGGGCTGGCTTTGTATCGGAAAGGTTCCCGTGCTTGTCTTGCTGGTGGTCTTCCTGACCATATTTGGACTATCAGGCCTCATTATCCAGTCGTTTGTTCATCAGGTTACGGGATCAGTCTTACCCAGTAGTTTGGCATCTATTCCGGCGTTGCTGATCAGCGTTCCGTGCGTGCGTTATATCGGGCTGGGCTTGTCAAAATTGATCCCGAAAGACGAGAGTTCCGCCGTCTCTAGTGGTTCGTTTATCGGTCGAATAGGCAGGATTACAGTAGGCACGGCCAAACGGGACCATCCTGCGGAAGCCAAACTGAGCGATCAACATGGTCAGACCCATTATGTCATGGTCGAACCTGATGACGACAACGAACAGATTAGCACCGGAACGGACGTGTTGCTGGTTGCCCGTAAGGGAAACATTTTTCAAGTCATTAAAAACACCAATGCAGCCATGGTCGACAAGTAGGCTTGGTTCAAAAATAACCGTTTGGAGATAAAACATGTATTTGTCAGAATTAACTCAGATCGGCACGGTCATCGGTGTCATCCTCATCGCTTTTGTTACGGTGGGATTGATCTTCTCCAGACTCTACAAACGCTCATCAAAAGAGGTTGCATTTGTCCGGACCGGATTGGGTGGTCAGAAAGTCATCATGAACGGTGGCGCCCTAGTTTTCCCGGTGCTTCATGAAATCATTCCAGTCAACATGAACACCATGCGCCTAGAAGTTCGTCGCGCTGATGATCTAGCGTTAATCACCCGAGATAGAATGCGCGTCGACGTATTGGCCGAATTCTATACCCGCGCCCAGCCAACGATTGAATCCATCGCCAATGCCGCACAAACATTGGGTCAACGGACCATGTACCCAGACGCGTTGCGCGAATTGGTCGAAGGGAAATTCGTTGACGCGTTACGCGCTGTGGCCGCCGAAATGACGATGGAGGAACTTCACGAACAACGGGTTGATTTTGTCCAAAAAGTGCAGACGGCTGTATCAGAGGATTTATTGAAAAACGGGCTGGAATTAGAGGCGGTATCTCTTACGGGGCTTGACCAAACCAACCGCGAATTTTTCAATCCAGACAACGCGTTCGACGCTGCAGGATTAACCCGACTGACTTCCGAAATTGAAGAAAAACGCAAACGGCGAAATGACATCGAACAGGATACAATAGTCGCCATTGAGACCAAAAACCTGGAGGCCGAACGTATCAAATTAGAACTTGCGCGGGACACGGAATTCGCCCGCTTGCAACAGGAACGTGAAATCGAAATTCGTAGAGCTTCTCAAGCATCAGAAATCGCCAGCGAACAGGCCAGCAAACAACGAGAGGCGCAACAGTCCCAGATTGTCGCTGACCAGCAGATTGCGTCTTCTAAGATCGCCGCCGAACGTCAGGTTGAAGAAGAACGCATCGACAAAGAGCGACAAGTTAGGGAACAAGAAATCTTCAAGGCACGATCGGTAGAAACTGCAGATATTGAGCGTGTCAAAACGATCGAGCTTGCCAATCAGGACCGGTCAATCGCAATTGCGGAAAAGTCAAAATCCCTGTCTGAAGCCGACGCCGAAGCGGACCATGCGCGAGCGTTGGCGGTAAAAGCCGAGGAACAAGTTGTCACTGTGCGTGATACTGAAAAGGCCGAACGGGAAAAAGCCGTCGACTTGGTCGAGGCCCGTCGTCAGGCTGAGCGCGAGGCCATCAAAGTCACCATCGCGGCTGAAGCCGAAAAACTGGCGGCGGAAGACGAAGCGGAATCCATTAGAATCATTTCTGAAGCTGAGGCCGGGAAAATCCGGGTTGCCGCCGAAGGAGACGCGGACGCCGAAAAGCTACGCGTCGCGGCGGCGGAACTACGCTATACCGTTGAAGCCGCCGGGCGCAAAGCCCTAAACGAGGCCGAAAACCTACTAAGCGGTGAGATTATAGACATGAAGGTTCGTATTGCTGTCATCGAACACCTTAAAGATATTATCCACGAATCTGTAAAGCCGATTGAAAATATCGACGGCATCAAAATTGTTCAAGTCGATGGCCTTACTGGCGGAGGGTCTGGCGGTAACAACGGGTCTGGCAAGGGTGGTGGAAGTCTTGCAGACCAAGTCGTCGCCAGCGCGTTACAGTATCGTAGCCAAGCCCCGTTGATAGACTCACTGATGAAAGAAGTTGGGCTGACCGGAAATGACTTGGCTGGCCTCACATCGGCATTGAGCCCGAATGTAGAGGAACCGTCAGCCCCCGCACCAGCTTCTGAGACTCCCTCCGACTAAAGTATAACTGCAGCAGAACGGGCGCCACGGTTGTCTCGGCCTGTATTTCAAAGGGATAAATCAACTTAGAATTACTGAGGTCTTCATGAGGAACGGTAATGACATCAAACCCCAATTGTTGATTGGTGATGTTCCCTCGATGTTGGCCGACGACGTCCCGACGTTATCCCCTGATACCTCAGTGGTTGAGGCAGCAAAATGCCTTAATCAAAATCGAGTTGGAATGGCTATCGTCATCAACGCGCAAGATATCGTTATCGGCGTACTTACAAAAACAGATATTGTTCAAGTGACGGCAGAATGGCCTTCGAAGATTGCTTATCTCAAAATCAAACACTTGTTTTCACAAAACCCTGTAACCTGTACGGATGGCGACGACGCGGCCTCAATTTTAAAATTGATGGAAAGTCGAGACATCCACCATATCCCCTTGATCGAAGACAAACGCTTAAAAGGTTTGGTTAGCTATGATAATCTAAGGAATTATCTTTCAACCAGCGCCTACCTGGAAAATGCCAACCCGCAGACTACTCAGCACGGTGTTGCATCCACCATTGACCATCCCAGCCAACATCGCCCACATGATGTCACTGGCGAAAAAATCGACTGGCCTGAATACACTGGAAACATCCCGTCGTTATCCGAAGATGGGGATTTTAATGACCTTGCCAGTAGTGATCATGGTCTTCAATCGGACTCAGACAAAAACAGTCCGCATCCAACACAACCGGATTTCCAACAGCCCATAATGTCATTAAAGATGTTTATGCTTTTATGCCTATTTATCGGTGGGCTTTTCAGTTTGATTGCCACCAGAAATAATTTGTCAGCGGGCGACATCATTGGTTTTTTTGGTATGGAAGAGACCCTTGGCGAAGGTCTTTCCATTGGCCACGTCACAACGTCCCGCAACCATGTTAACGAAGCGGAAGCACTGAAAGTTCGCGGAATTATCACCAATCTATCTGACCAAGTGATAGATGTTCCACTTATCAGAATCTCCCTGACAACTGAAGACGGGAACGAATTACAATCCGCGTACGCCTCAACACACAACTCGAGAATCGCCGCAGGTGCAAAGGCGTCATTTCAAACATCAATTTTGAATCCCTCCCTTTTGGCAAAGCGTATCTTCATTACTTTCGCTGAACGACCGGATGAAAGCCCACAGCTTTAAAATAACGGCAACATCCCCCAAAATTCTCTTTGAGGAAACAAACAGATCACTAGAAAAATAGGTTTTTTGACGATATGCGGGGGGACGGTCACGCAGGGTGAGAAACGATCCTAAGAGTCAGATCACCCGGCGTCCATCGTGCTGGGTTCGCAGAACTGGCGGCGGCGTTTGAGTTTTCGGCACATGTCCTTGGCCGCCTTGGCATTCGAGAATGGGCCTGCCTTGAGGCGATAATAGGTTCCCTTTTTGCCCAGTCTCACTTTGGTTACGGCATGATCCAGTTCACCAACCAAGCCGCGATGAGCACGCTTAATTTGCGCCCATCCGCGTTCTGCTTGTTTGGTTGAGCGGTAAGAGGCGAGATGAATTGCCGGCTGCGGCCCCATCGCCTTCTTGGCTTGTTGTTTCTCAAGCCGGGTCATGTCGCCTGAGGGAGGTGTTGCAGCAACGTTTGTATTGGTGGTCATTGCCGGCGCACTTGGAGGACGCATGGACAATTCAATTGCCTGGCGTTCGCGGGCGTATTCGTCTGAGCTGATGTAACCATCAGTTTTCAGTTGCTCCAGGCGGCGGACGGCGTCCGCAGCTTGCAACAAGCCTTTTGGCGGCATGCCAGGATTGGCGACAACGACCGGCGCGGAGGGCATCAAGGCATCGAGAATCATCGACCGTTCGGCCGCATGTTGTGAGACGGAAATCGCCCGCATTTCCAACGCCCGACCGATGGCACGAAGCCGACCAGATATTTGTTCGGTTGTTGGAACGGGTCGATCAAGACCGGCAGCCGGAGGGGGTGACGTTAGAGGCATCAGGGCGCCAGCATTTGTCTGTCTGCGTTGGGCAAATTCGTTTTGGGTAATCAGCCCTTGATCACGAAGCGCCCGTAATGTCGAAAATCGCGAGATAATACTACTGTCAGCAGCCCCGAAATGCCCGACCTCAGCCCCTGTATCAGCCATGGAACCGCTTGGCATAGACGCCGTCCGTCCCAACATGGCCGATGTGGTCGGTGCGCCCGTGACCGGTGCAGTTGGAACAGCCGAAACTGGCGGCGCCAATTTCTGTGGGCTATTTTGCAAACCTGCCGCAGGCATTAGAGCGTTGGTGTTTCTGACGATATTGCCGCTTTCCATCAACGATAAGTTTACACTGGCAATCTGGGCGGCGGGACGGGTGGTGATATCGCTCCAGACAACGAACTGATGCGAGTCATCCGGGCGTAGGGCCAAAACAGCTTCATACATTTCTCGCGCTTTGGTCAACTGGCCAGTGTTTTGATACAAAATTCCGGCACCAATCAAGGCGTCAATATCACGGGAATTAGACTTGAGCGCACGCTGGAAATGCGCTTGTGCAGTTACATAGTTGCCCTTGGCCAATTCGGCGATACCCAATTCCGCCTCTTGGTTGACGCTAAACGGACTTCCGGCCCAGAAGGAACTCGAAAATAAATCGGGTGAAATTAAGGAACATCCACCTAGTAAAACTGAGGTAAGTGCGGCAACAGCGATGCGTTTGATCGGCCCAATCACAGCGGCGTCCTTACAGTTTCCCCATTCCCAAGACACCATCAACCGTGTAGGTGCTCAACGGGAGTAGATACAAAATATCGTAGGGCACACCAACTCTGGTAGCCTATCCGACATTGAGATACTAGAGATTGCTTAAAAAATAGCAACGATTAAAGGCGTATCAGCCCCCCCAAACCCATAAAATTGGTTTTTGTCCGCCAATTCCAATCCAAAACGAGCCTATTCCAGCTCATCACACCCATTTACGCTAGAAAAGGGTAGCTTGGTAACCGCACCGCCGCCCATGCGCATGACCCCGCCAATGACAAGAATTTGGATCACTTCCTTAGACCCGATAGCCTTATTGATAAGACCAAGCAAGCGTCTGTCTTCCGCTTTTTGCGCCTTAGAACGTTGGTAATTGACGTTGGTATTGCCTTTATGGTTTTTACGTCGATAGAGGTAGTCCTGAGTAATCGGTCGCTCATACCATGCCGTCATCAAGGCATCGTTGATACGCGGTGCCTTGTTACACACCCGACCGACATTTTTACTATTAGCGATCGTCAGTACCACCGTTACAGGACTGTTGTGTGTTCGCTTAGATTTTGTTGATTTTTTGATTGGCGCCATCATCGAGCGCATTTGCACGTGCGATGTGCCCTCTTTACGCAGGCCAAAACTGCGTTTTTTCTCGACCGCCGATGCGCCAGACGCAACCAACAAACCAGCGGCGAGCAAAATCAGAAGACTGACAGCGGAAAATCGGTTCATAAAGTCACTCATTTCTGCAAAATTATTGCGCATTGATAAAAAAACTGAACCACGCCCTACTATTATTACCGAAATATTATAGCAGATCACAGTCAACGTCGGCAGAAAATATCAAATTCTAGCAATTAACAATAATTAAGGTGACTGAAATTGCTTCATGGAAGCGTGATTTCCATATGACGAACGGTGGCGCGTACTGGGCGGTTTTCAGTGTCAATTTCCCGAAACCCCATAGATTTATAAAGTGCGATGGCAGGTGCTAATTTGTCCAATGTATCCAGGCACATATGCGAATGTCCGGCGCGCTTTGCCTGCTGTAATGACAACCGGACCAATTCACGCCCAAGCCCCCTTCCCTGCCAGGCTTCGCGCACAAACAAACGCTTCAATTCGCATCTTCCGTTTTCGCGGGGACAAACTGCCGCACACCCGGTGATCTCGCCAGAAGCATTATCGCTAATCAGGTATAAACGCCCAAGCGGCGGTGCGTAAATGCCGGGAAGCGCATTTAGCTCTTCTTCAAACCCTTGGAAACATATATCGGCGTCCAACCAGACTTGGTATTCCCGGAAGAGTTCGCGCACATGCGCCATATCGTCTTCCGTCTTAGCCGCAAATATGGTCATGCCCTCACTCACGGCAGGAACAGGCTCCCCTCCATATAGAGCACAGCATGACCGGCCATGCGGACACGGTCTGCGACCAATTGGCATTTTAGGTCCCCGCCACGTTCTGACACTTGGCGGGCATAAAGGTCGCTTTTACCGAGACGCTCGGCCCAGTAAGGAACCAGCGTGCAGTGTGCCGACCCCGTAACGGGATCTTCATCTATGCCAGCGTGCGGGGCAAAATAACGCGACACAAAATCACAATCATCACCGGGTGCCGTGACAATCAGGCCATCACCATCAAGGGCGGCAATGTAGGCGAAGTCAGGCGTGATCCCGAGGACCGAAGTTTGACGATCATATATCGCCAAATTTTTGACCGATTTCTGAAACTCAACCGGCTGCATGCCAATTGCTTCGGAAAAGCCGGAAGGAATCGGCGCAGTAGCGGGCGGGCGCGCGGGGAAATCAAGCACCAGCCTGTCGCCGTCGTTTGAGACGTTGAGCGTTCCGCTTTGTGTCTCAAACGTGACGTTTTCCAATTCCGGGTGAAGATGGCGTAAGATCACGAATGCGCTGGCGAGCGTCGCGTGCCCGCAAAGGTCAACCTCAACCTTCGGCGTGAACCAGCGAAGATTGAAATGCCCCGCCGCGCCATTTTCATGCGGCACAAAAAAGGCCGTTTCAGAGAGGTTGTTTTCCGCCGCAATCGACTGCATGACATCACCGTCAAGCCAGCATTCAAGTGGGCAGATTGCCGCCGGATTGCCGCCAAACGCGTGATCGCTAAAGGCGTCCACCTGATAGATCGGCAGGGTCGTCATAACGCGCCTTCAATCGCCAAGCCGAGTTCTTTGGTATTTGCCGTACCGCCCATGTCAGGCGTCAGCGCATGTCCGTCAAGAATCACCGCTTCAATCGCACGTTCGATGTCCTTAGCTGCTTTGCTTTCGCCAAGGTGCTCCAGCATCATCGCCGCTGACCAGATCTGACCAATCGGGTTGGCGATGCCTTTGCCGGCAATGTCCGGAGCCGACCCATGAACCGGCTCGAAACAGGACGGGTGGTCTCGTTCCGGATTAATGTTGCCACCGGGGGCGATGCCGATTGTGCCGGTGATTGCCGGACCAAGGTCGGATAGAATATCGCCAAATAAGTTGGAGCCAACGACCACGTCGAACCAATCAGGGTTACGAACAAAGTGAGCCGTCAGGATGTCAATGTGGAACTTGTCTGAGGTGCACTCGGGATAGTCTTTGGCAATCAATTCAAACCGTTCGTCCCAATAGGGCATGGAATGGATAATGCCGTTTGACTTGGTCGCTGATGTTACATGTTTGCGATCCCGTGTCTTCGCTAATTCAAAGGCGTAGCGCATAATCCGGTCAACACCACGGCGCGAAAACACGCTTTGCTGAACCGCCATTTCGGCGTCGGTTCCGGCGTACATACGCCCACCGATCTCAGAATACTCGCCTTCATTGTTTTCGCGAACAATCCAGAAATCGATATCACCGGGCGCGCGTCCGACCAGAGGGCACGGCACGCCTGCAAACAGGCGAACCGGGCGCAGATTGACGTACTGCTCAAACTCACGGCGGATCGGAATTAATAACCCCCATAAGGAGACATGATCGGGCACACCGGGGAAACCGACGGCACCCAGCAAAATCGAATCATGATCGCGGATTTGATCGAGGCCGTCCTCTGGCATCATCGCTCCGACTTTATGAAACCGCTCGCAATTCCAATCCTTTTCGTCAAATTGAAAGGATAGATCATGCTTGCGCGCCACCGCCTCTAGAATGCGAATGGCTTCCGGGACGACTTCCCAACCAATCCCGTCACCGGGAATGACAGCAATTTTATAGCTATTTGTGCTCATTTTGATCCTGTCTCCGGTTCTATTGGTCGACCAGATGAATGTTAATTCGTCTGTTATGTTTACCTTTATTTTCGATCTTGCCGACCCTTAGCGGTCCGATTTCCCCCGTTCTCGCCACATGGGTGCCGCCACAAGGCTGCAAATCGACCCCTTCGATTTCCAACAGGCGCACACGCCCACTTCCCGACGGCGGTTTCACCGACATGGTCCGCACGAGATCGGCGTTCGCTGCCATTTCCTCATCACTAATCCAGCTTGTCGATAGCGGCTTGTCATCGGCGACCAGTCGATTGAGGTCTGCGGTGATCGTCTCTTTATCGAGGGTCGTGTCCTGAAGGTCAAAATCAAGGCGGCTCTTTTCGGCGCCAATTTGCCCCCCCGTTACGCCACCCTCAACCACCGAACACAACAAATGCAACGCCGTGTGCATACGCATCAGGCGATGACGACGATCCCAATCAATTTCAGCAACCACTTTATCACCGACATTTGGCATTGCCGTACCTTCGGCAAGAATATGAACGTGTCGCCCACTGCCACGTGTTTTTTGCGTATCGACAACGACGAGGTCGTTTCCATCTTCCGTGCGTAAAACGCCGACATCACCGGGCTGCCCACCGCCCATTGCATAAAAAACAGTGCGATCCAGTTCAACCCCGTCCTGATCAACGGATACGACTGTCGCATCGCAGGATTTAGCGTAGGAATCTTCGCGAAAAATTTCTTCAGTCATGTTTCCCCCCATCCAGTTTTTCCCTAAAAAGTCATACCATGCCCAACGCACGGGTATACAGGCCTTTGTCGGCATTGCCGCCAGATAGGATCACCCCTACCTTTCTGCCCGCCATTAAATCGCGTTCCTTTAACAATCCGGCCAACGGAGCTGCCCCCGCACCTTCTGAAGTATTATGGGTATCAACAAAATAGCAGCCCATGGCTTCAAGAATTTCGTCATCGCTAAGCGTAATGACCCGCGCAGCACCTTTCAATATGGCCTCCAAGGCATCACCATCGGGCACTCGACATGCCATACCGTCGGCGATTGTATCAGCGGAATTGGTTGAAACGGCTTTTCCCGCCTTAAACGAAAGCGCATATGACGCCGCATTTTCGGCAACCACACCAACAACGTCCGTCTTCAGCCCCAGCGCGTCGCGCGCCGAAATGACACCAACGATGCCAGACCCCTGGCCAATCGGCACATAGACCGTATGCAGATCGGGAACCGTCGTGAAAAACTCCATGGCGTACGTCCCAACACCCGCAACCAGCCAGGGGTGGAAGGACTTGATCATATGAAGGTTGCGTTCTTCAGCCAAATTTGCCGCATACTGTTTGGCGGCTTCGAAGTCGTGGCCATGCTCTATCAATTCTGTACCAAAGGCATTCATTGCATCATTTTTTTCTGGATTGTTCCCCTGCGGCACTAAAATTGTCGACGGCAGGCCGACCTTCGAGCAGGACAGGGCGACACTTTGACCATGGTTACCGCGTGTCGCAGCGATGACGCCGGGACAATCACGTTCGGAGGCGATCAGGTTGCTCATGTAATTAAGGCCGCCTCTGATTTTGAAGGCGCCTGTCGGTGCATGGTTTTCGTGTTTCACCCAGACTTCCGCGCCAGTCCTTTTTGACAACAAAGGCCAACAAATCTCCGCAGTTGGTGTCATGTAGCGATAAATCGTTTCAGCCGCCGTGTGCAGAGCTTCCTTGGTGGACGTTAACATTTTAGATTGTTCCTTTGTTGATGAATAACTGTCTACGGCTTTCGTCGGAAATCAAGGCTCTACAAACAATAAACACCTATTTCGCACCGACATTGTTTCAATTTTTCATTCTGAAAAACCGATATTGTACCTATATATTTGACAAATTATTAGTGCAATGTGTTTATTGTTACCATGACAATATGGACGCCTGATATTAGTATTCGAAAAGGACCAAAGTATCTGGCGATAGCCGATGCCGTTGGTGAAGCCGTGTCGGACGGCGATCTCAGGCCCGGGGACAAGTTACCGCCACAACGCGACCTTGCCTATGACTTGGGCGTCACATTGGGTACCGTGACCCGCGCCTACCAGGAAGCGACCCGGCGCGGGTTGGTTGGCGGAGAAGTCGGACGCGGCACCTATGTATTAACGTCAAAAGCTCCTAGTTATTCAAGTGACCGCTTTATTTCAGCAAAAATGGGCGGCGAGAACAGTCTCGATTTTTCTCTGGCGACACCAACAACATCGGCGTCAGGAGATTTTTTGGTAAAAACCCTGTCGGAAATAACCTCTAGCGGCGACCTAAACCACCTCTTGGAATACCAAGCAGATACGGGTCAGCGCCCCCACCTCGACGCCGGGGCAAAATGGATTTCGCGGGCTGGCCTCGACGCGCCTACGGACCGCATCGCCTTGACCAATGGGGCCCAGCAAGGCCTGACGTCGAGCATACTGAGCGTGGCCCGACCCGGTGACATCATTCTTGCCGACACCCTCACCTACCCCGGTGTTATCCATATGTGTAATCAGTTGGGGTTCCAATTACTGGGCGTGGCCATGGATGAGCATGGCATGTGCCCGGATGACCTGGAGACTATCAGCCGTCATACAGCGGCGCGAGCGGTGTACATGATGCCCTCCCTGCACAACCCGACGACCATCACTATGCCGCTTGAACGGCGCAAAGCAATTGCCGAGGTGGCGCGGCGCAATGACCTTTATGTCATAGAAGATGACATTTGGCGGCAGCTATTGATTAACCAGCCGCCGACAATCAGCCAGTTTATTCCTGAACGCAGTTTTTACGTTTGCAGTTTATCAAAGTGCATGGCTGCCGGATTACGGGTTGGTTATGTACTTGCCCCGGCCTCTAAAATTACGGCGTTACGGGCGAACGTGCGGATGAGCACCTGGATGACGGCGCCGCTGATGGCAGAAATTGCCTGCCGTTGGATCTACGATGGAACTGGCGATGAACTGATCAACCGACAGCGGGCCGATATTAGGAGGCGATCCAACCTTGCCGCAAACGCCTTGAAGGATTTCACCGTTCACGCTGCCTCAGATTCGCTTCATCTCTGGCTTGAATTGCCGTCACCTTGGCGGGCAGTTAATTTTCGCACTGAAGCCGAGCGACATGGCATTCGATTATTAACCGGCGAGTCCTTCATGGTCGGTCGTGGGGCACCGCCCCACGCCGTACGCATCTGCACCGGTGGGCGCAAAAGTGATGATGATGTCCGACGAGGAATGGCGATCATCGCCGAGATATTGAAATCAGGCCCTGGTGCTGGGATCGCAGTAATTTGACCATACGCTGTCGGTATTTAAGCCGCCGCGTGACGATATCTACCGTGATGGCAGCGGATGTCCGTGATTTAGCGGGCCGTGACCACGCCCCAACCCCGGAGCCGTACGAATGGCCTCGAAAACGTAATCGCGGGCGCGGGCAACGGCGTCATGCACGGATAAGCCTTGTGCAACACCAACCGCGCAAGCACTGGCCAACGTGCATCCCGTACCATGGGTATGACGGGTCTCAAGGCGCGGACTAACAAACCGCGTCTCATCATTGTCTTCAATCAACAGGTCGATCACCTGAGGACCCTCAAGATGCCCGCCTTTCATCAGAACACTACCGGGACCAAGCGCCATCATTTGATGGCCTGCCGCTGCCGCCTGTTCGGCCGTTTCAATGGGCATACCGCTCAGCGCTTCAGCTTCCGGAATGTTCGGTGTGATCAAGTCTGCCCTTGAAATAAGTCGAGATTTTAGTACCCCGACAGCATCATCAACGAGTAATTTCGCACCGCCCTTGGCGACCATCACGGTATCAACCACCAGCGGGATGCCATGACCGTAGTGATCAAGCGCGTCGGCAACTGCATTTATAATTTCAACGCGGTGAATCATTCCAATTTTGATGCAGTCAGCGCCGATGTCTTCGAGCACGACACGCATTTGCTCAGCAACAAATTCCGCTGGCACCTCGTGAATGCCGTGTACGCCTTCAGTATTTTGTGCGGTCAAGGCGCTAATGGCCGTCATGGCGAAGCCGCCAAGCGCGGTCACTGTTTTGATATCTGCCTGAATACCGGCCCCCCCGCCTGAATCGGACCCTGCGACAATCAACACTCTTCCTGTGCTCATATCCCGCATCCCTTATCCTGCAACCCGTTCAACGGCGGCGGCAATATCGTTGACCACGGCAGCAACCAAGGCTTCATCTTCGCCTTCGGCCATCACCCTGATCAGGGGTTCGGTCCCGGATTTACGGATTAGCAACCGCCCCTTGTCGGCCAACCGTTGCTCACCGGCCCGGATACTGTCTTTGACCTCAATCGCGTCGAGCGGCATGCCGGAAGAAAAACGAATATTTTTCAAACATTGCGGCATGGGATGGAACAGGCGACAGACCTCGCTGGCAGGCCGGTCTTTGGCGACGACAACCGCGAGAACCTGCAAGGCTGCGATCAGCCCATCCCCCGTCGTTGAATGATCGCTCAGCACCACATGCCCCGACTGTTCGCCACCCAGATTAAAACCGTCGGCGCGCATCCGTTCGACCACATAACGATCACCGACCTGCGTTCTGATCAATTCAAGACCAATTGATGAGAGGTAGTTTTCAAACCCCAGATTGGACATCACCGTCGCCACGACGCCACCACCCTTGAGCTCACCCCGGTCGGACAGATGTTTGGCAATCAGAGCCATGATCTGGTCGCCATCGACCAGCACGCCATTTTCGTCGGCGACAAGAATACGGTCGGCGTCGCCATCAAGCGCCAAACCGATATCCGCCTGATGGGCGATAACCTGAGAGCACATGTAATCCGTATCCGTTGAACCGCACCCGCGATTGATATTGTATCCATCCGGATCAACCCCAATGGAAACAACGTCCGCACCCAGTTCCCAAAGAACTTCCGGAGCAACCTTGTAGGCCGCACCGTTTGCGCAATCGATAACGATTTTCAGGCCGTCGAGCCTAAGCCCTTTGGGAAACGTTTGTTTGACGTATTCCGTGTAGCGGCCCTGAGCATCATCCAACCGTTTAGCGCGTCCTAATTTATCCGGGCCGGTCAGATGTTCGGTCAGCCCATTCTTTACAAGCGCCTCGATTTTGGCCTCAGCCACATCCGATAGCTTATAGCCGTCGGGGCCGAACAGTTTGATGCCATTGTCCTGATAAGGATTATGTGAAGCGGTCAGCATTACGCCAAGATCAGCGCGCAGGGACCGGGTCAACATCGCCACCGCCGGTGTCGGCATCGGGCCAATCAAAATGACATCCATGCCCATGGACACAAATCCCGACGTCAAGGCCGGTTCCAGCATATAACCGGACAGACGCGTATCCTTACCAATGACCACCCGATGGCGATGATCGCCCTTGGTAAAGTGGTATGCTGCGGCCATGCCCACACGAAGGGCTGTTTCAGGTGTCATATTTCCCTGATTGGCCGTACCACGAATACCGTCCGTTCCGAAAAGTTTAGCTGTCATTTGTTTCCTGTTGTTATCTAAAACTCGCGACCAATCTACGTCAGATCCAAGCGCCGATGCGGTCACGTTTTATTACATTATCTTTCTTAAGAAAGATGTTTTATGGACTCTGCGTTGAGATCACCAAGTGCGGTTCCTCCGTCATAAGTTTGAACGACCGGGACATCTGGGGACGGGTTGTAATCGCCCGCCCCGTCAAGAAACCTGACAGATTGCGTCCGCTATACTGAGCGCCTGAACGGTTTCTGCGACATCGTGGACCCTGAAAATCTGCACCCCGTGTTGCCGGGCCAATACGGCGGCGGCAAGAGACCCAGGAAGTCGTTGCTGCGGATCGCGTTCCCCGGTGATGTCACCAATCAAGCTTTTTCTTGATACGCCGAGAACCAACGCACAGCCGATATCGGCAAATTCGTCAATTCGATTCAAGATTTGCAGATTATGCTGTAGGGTTTTACCAAATCCGATGCCGGGATCGATGGCGATATCGACTTTGGCAATGCCAGCCTTAACGCAGGCCCCTACCCGATCAGCCAGGAAGTTACCCACATCAGACGGCGCGTCTTCATAGGTGGGATTTGCCTGCATCGTCTCAGGCCTGCCTTGCATATGCATCAAAATGACAGGAACACCTAGTCTTGAAGCAACATCGACTGACCCCACTTGGTGGTCAAGCGCCGTCACATCGTTGATCACGCCTGCGCCCGCATCCACAGCCGCCTGCATGACCTCCGGATGGCGAGTATCAATCGAGATGACAGTATCTTGATTACGCAGCCCCTTGATCACCGGAACGACGCGATCAATTTCTTCGTCAATGCTGACGGGTTGGGCACCTGGACGGGTCGACTCGCCGCCAATGTCAAGAATAGTTGCCCCGTCGGCAATCATACGCGTACCGCGATGGATAGCCTGATCGTGCGCGAACGCTTCCCCACCATCGGAAAAGCTATCAGGGGTCACGTTAATGATCCCCATGACAATGGGCCGGTTTAGGCTAAGACCGGCGAACGTTTCCGGCATACCCTCTCCTACAGACTAGGATTCAGGTTGAGGCTCAACCCCACTTATATTGGGCGGCGTATCCTTGTTTTTTTTCGCCGTACCCGATGTCGGTATGGACGAGCGGTGACCGCCTTCAGGAGGCGAGTCATCCGCGTCATCGCGCTGTACAGTTTCGCCTTTCAAAATGGCGTTGACTTCATCACCGGACAGGGTTTCGTATTCAAGCAGTGCCAGACTGATATTTTCCAAATCGTCGCGGTATTTAATCAATATCTCGCGCGCCTTCGACTCAGCTTCGTCAATCAGTCGACGAACCTCTTGATCGATTAAGGCCGCTGTGGCGTCCGAGACGTTTTTATGACGCGCCACCGAATGCCCGAGGAAGACTTCTTCCTCATTGTCCGCATACCGCAACGGGCCTAGTTTGTCGGAAAAACCAAATTCTGTCACCATACGCCGCGCCATGCTGGAGGCCTGCTGAATGTCGCTACTGGCACCGGTGGTGACGTTTTCCTTGCCGAACACCAGTTCTTCGGCAACACGCCCACCAAACATCATTGCCAGACGCGACTTAATCTGAACCTCAGAAATACTAAGTTGATCGCGTTCCGGAAGGTTCATGGTCAAACCCAACGCCCGGCCACGCGGGATGATGGTCACCTTATGTAGCGGATCCGTCTTTGGCATGTGAAGACCAACCAGAGCGTGCCCTGCTTCGTGATAAGCTGTTAGTTTTTTCTCGTCTTCAGTCATGACCATTGAGCGCCGCTCTGCACCCATCATCACCTTATCTTTGGCCTCTTCAAAATCGCTCATCATGACCACGCGTTTACCCGCGCGGGCGGCCATCAATGCGGCTTCGTTGATTAGGTTGGCGAGGTCAGCGCCCGAAAACCCAGGTGTCCCCCGGGCAATCACCCGGGCGTCAACATCAGGCGCCAACGGTACTTTTTTCATATGAACTTTAAGGATTTTCTCACGTCCCAAGATGTCGGGGTTAGGCACTTGAATTTGCCGATCAAACCGACCAGGACGCAACAATGCCGGATCAAGAACGTCCGGACGGTTGGTTGCGGCAATCAGGATCACGCCTTCGTTGGTTTCAAACCCATCCATTTCGACCAGCAACTGGTTCAAGGTTTGCTCGCGCTCATCGTTACCACCACCTAGACCAGCGCCCCGGTGACGACCGACCGCATCAATTTCATCGATAAAGATGATGCACGGGGCATTCTTTTTGCCCTGTTCGAACATATCACGCACACGAGAGGCACCAACGCCCACAAACATTTCGACGAAGTCTGACCCGGAAATCGTAAAAAATGGAACGTTGGCTTCACCGGCAATCGCCCTGGCGAGCAGCGTCTTACCGGTTCCTGGAGGGCCCACCAGCAAGCAGCCCTTTGGAATTTTCCCACCCAGACGTTGAAATTTTGCAGGGTCTTTCAGAAATTCAACAATTTCTTCAAGCTCCTGTTTGGCTTCGTCAATCCCGGCAACGTCTTCGAAGGTAATGCGGCCCGACTTCTCCGTCAGCAATTTGGCCTTGGATTTACCAAAGCCCATGGCTTTGCCACCACCACCCTGCATTTGTCGCATGAAAAATATCCACACGCCAATCAACAGCAACATCGGGAACCAGGACACCAAAATACTAAACAGTGTAGGAGAATTCTCATCACCTGGAATGGCAGAAATACGGACACCTTGCTGGGTCAGCGTCTGCACCAGTGTAGGATCATCCGGCGCATAGGTCCGGAATCCGCGACCGTCACGGTAATGGCCCAGGATATTTTGCCCCTGAATTGTCACGTCTCGGACATCTCCCGACTGGACAGAGGTCATGAAATCGGAAAAGGCCATCATCTCCTGCGCATTGCGCTGTGATGAGCCCTGGAATAAATTAAATAGCGCAAACACCAGTAACGCAATAATCACCCAAAGCGCCATATTCCTGCTGATATTCAAAACCGCGTCCTTCCTTGTAAGCGAATCTGTTCGATCTCAAAACCCCGCGTCCGCGTGGCCTTCTCACTATGAGATAGCTTGTTTCTTCAAATTAGCAACAAAATACCCTGATCCAGACAGGGAATTCAACGCCCGGAAGGTAATATCGTCAATTTGCGGGTAACCATTCAACCGATTGTTGATTGCACGTTCCCGACAATAGTGCAGGTGCGGCACATTCAAAATTACGTCATCGTCAGCCAACGCAGGTAAACTCAACCGGACAACGCGCGGAATTCCATGCCTGTCTAGATCGGGTAACAAATTTTTGATTTCGGCATCTCCCCGCGCCCCCAGGGGTTGAAGCGTTACAGGAGGTGACACCGACGCCATATTTCCGGCGACGCTCAGATGAAACCGCCTGTCCCATGTCAGTTTCATTCCGGCCGTGACAGGTAACGGAGGCGGCAAAAACCGGCTTTCACGAGCGATCTGAATGGTTCCGTTTTGACATTCGACCCGGCACCCTGCCAGCGTCGCAACGCCGTCTTCATGCATGCAAACCTGATCATGCAGGCGGTCCAGTTTGCGTCGCTCGGGGGCATACATTGCCCCGCCGACGACCATTAACGACCGTGACAATACCCGTCCGCTCAACTCTTTCTGTGCAGAAACAAAAACCGCCAGATCAATCTCAATGAAACCGCAGGGGTAAATCGACACACAGCGTGCACTTAACCGGGCCGCTTGTTGCTCGAGCACGCTTCTCGCCTGACCATACCGCTCGGCGGCTTGGCAAAACCCGTCTGGAGACAGGACCTGGTCGGTCATCATGTTACGCCAACGAATGCGTTCAAATTTAGGATCATCATTCGATGGGTCTTCAATCCAGTCTTGCTTTTGGTCCCGCAAAAAAGACCGCAAGTCTGTTTTTTCAACAGACAGCAGCGGTCGTACCAGACGGCAATATTGGCGTTCCAAAACAGCACTCATCGCCGCCAACCCGTCAGGACCACTGCCTCGGTCCCGGCGCATTAAAAAGGTTTCCGCTTGATCTTCGGCTGTATGTGCCAACAGCAAATGGAGAACGCCGTGTTCCCGGCACCACCCCTCCATCAAATCATAACGGGCCGTTCTGGCATTTTCCTGCAGGGCATTGTCGGCGCTTGGGTTTTGCCAGTGCAGAGTATGGTGCTCAATATTTCGCTCAGAAAGCCACGCCCCGACTTGGCGCGCTTCACTGGCGGAATTTTTACGCAATTGATGATCAACGGTCAGACCGATCAGCCGCCCACCGACTGTCTTGACCCATTGGTCTGCAAGCAACGCCAACGCCATGCTGTCACCGCCGCCGGATACAGCGATGCAAATCACCGGGGCGGATTCATAGGGTCCGGTCGCGCTAATTAGGTTATAGATTTTTTCAGTAAAGCCGCCCCGGCACATAAATCACGAACATCCGTTTCGCTTGTTCTCGCGGGCAATAGCATTTTTTACGCTACCAGACACCTTGCTGAAATCAGATTGGATTTTGGCGAACGCCGCACAGGCATCGTCCTTTTTACCAAGACCTGCCAGTGACATGCCCAATTTTAACAACGTGTCCGCCGCCTTGGGGCCTTTCGGGTCCTTCTGGTACCCGTCATAGAATGTTTGCGCGGCATCTTGATACAATCCACGCACATAGTAAGTCTCGCCCAGCCAGTAGCGGGCGTTGGACGCCAACGGATCGTCACCATTGACCTCAACAAAGGATTTAAGGGCCGTCGCCGCCTGTTCATAATTGGTTTGCTGAAGAAGGTTAAAAGCGTAGGCGTACTGTTCCTTCGGCGTTCCCGCTGGAAGCGCGCCGGTTGGTGCCGGAGCAGACGGAAGAACACGGGTCGGTTCTGGTGTGCCAACAACGGATGGCGTTGCGGTGCCGACACGAGGCAACTGGCTTTGAATCTTTTGAATTTCAGTTGAGGAAACCGTTCCCAGCATATCGGGCGCATTGGCGCCAGCGACAGAATTGGTTGCTTGGGTGACAGTGCCGTTGGGTGTCGCCCTGCGTTGTAGCGATGGCGCGTTAGGCTGCATTTGTCCGCTTTGCGTGCCCGCCGATTCCAGTGTACTCAGGCGAAAATCGACATCGCTAACAAGCTTGTCCAGGCGGTCACTGACTTGAAGAATGCGATGATTGACCTCTTCGATGACGCCCGTCGTAGACCGAAGGTCCTGTTCAAGACGATCCATGCGCAGGCCAATACGGGCGACGGCTGGGGCGTTTACGTCGCCCGTTCCGTCGCCAGATTTCAAATTAACGGCTCCGTCTCCACCACGGGACAAATGGGTATTAATCGTGCGGATATCACGCTCCAGCCGCTCTAGTCTATCAACCAGCGATTGACGGTCGGCATCCTGGGCCGACGCCGGCGCGGAATATATTAAACTCAACGCGGTGAGGGCCCACAATGCCATTGCACAAGCTGCAATTGACCAAAAAAACCGGCGTTTCATGGTTTATCATCCCCTTTAAGTAATAAGTCACATGCACCAAAATAGCTCACAACGTGCGGATTTAGTATAGCAGGTTAAGTATAATATAGCCTGAATTTTGGGCAAAAATATGGCGCCTGACCAGCCGGACAAACCGGGGGAAAGACGCCATACAAAACCGTAAGGTTATTGGAACGGGCAGTTAGCTACCTGCACCGGAAACAACAGTTTCCGAACGGCGGTTTTGCGCCCAAGCGGCTTCATTTGACCCGAGCGCCCGTGGTCGTTCCTTACCGTAGGAAATTGTCTGAATACGGTTGGTATTCACCCCCAAGGCAACCAGATAATCTTTAACTGCGTTTGCACGGCGATCACCCAGACCAAGGTTATATTCACGTGTGCCGCGCTCATCAGCGTGACCTTCAATGCTAACGCTTACAGAAGGATTGGCTTGCAGCCAGGCCGCCTGCTTATCAAGCGTCGCACGGGCCGTACCATCCAGCGAATACTGGTCATACCCAAAGTAGGCCCGAGCACCGACCTGTTCTTCTAGGTCTTCTTGGCTCCCCGGCATGTTTTTCATCATCACTTCTGCACTCTTGCCGAGAGGAGTCGTGAACGTTTCCGCCGGCTTAACCCCGGCACCGCTGCTCGCTCCAGTATTCTCTGGAGCGGTTTCGCACGCTCCCAAAAGCGCAACAGCCGCGAGAACACCTAAAATCTTGAACCGCATTTATATCTCCCCCTCACCGGGACAATTGAATCAACGTAAGCCACATGTTTCAAAGTGGCTTTGAACACAATGACTTCATTACACCTTAAGTTCAAATTAATTAACGTCTAAACACCTCAATTCCAAGCGTTTTTTTTCAAACTCGCCTGTTCTAATTCGTTACGATAGCGGTTTTATGGTATCAATGGCGACCATGCCGGGTCGGAGGCGTCCAAGGGTGTGACGATTTCACGCATATTTTGCCCCGTCAAATCGACGCTGAATAAGCGCGAACGCCCGCCTTTACCGTCTGCTGTAGATTTGCTTTGGCGGAAAAACATAATTACCCGACCGTTCGGTGACCATGTCGGCCCTTCAACCAAAAAATCTTCGGCAAGCAGACGCTCGCCGGTACCATCGGGGCGCATAACACCGATGAAAAATTTCCCGGCATGTATTTTGGTAAAAGCAATCAAATCACCACGTGGTGACCAAACAGGGGTTGCATAGCGCCCTTTGCCATAACTAATTCGCCGAACGGCCTTACCGTTAGCGTCCATTGTGTATATCTGCTGCGACCCACCCCGATCCGAGTTGAAGACGACTTTTGACCCGTCGGGCGAATAGCTCGGCGACGTATCAATTCCAGAATGGAAAGTCAATTGTGTCGCCTTACGCGTTCGAAGGTCCATACTATAGACTTCAGTATTGCCCCCCGTCGCCATGCTCATGATAACTTTCTTACCGTCCGGGGAGAATCTGGGCGCATACCCCATTCCTGGAAAATCGCCGAGTATCTCCTGACGCCCCGTATCGATATTGTAAATAAAGACCCTTGGCAGATTGCCGAAATAAGACAGAAAAGTAATTTCCTGCAACGTCGGCGAAAACCGCGGCGTCAACACTAAATCGCTGCCATCGGTTAAAAATCGGTGGTTCGCACCGTCCTGGTCCATGATCGCCAGGCGCTTGATGCGCTTGTTCGCCGGGCCAGTTTCGGCGATATAAACGATCCGTGTATCGAAGTATCCGGTTTCGCCAGTTACCCGTTTGTATATGGCGTCAGCGACAATATGGGCGATACGCCGCCAGTTGTCCGGCGTCGTAAAATAGGCCAATCCAATCATTTGCGATTCAGCGAACACATCCCACAAGCGAAATTCGACACGAAGACGGCCATCTGGGACGATTTGCGTGCGGCCTTGAACAAGGGCTTGCGCATTTATCACCCGCCAATCGCCAAACCTCGGTAATGTTTGGATGGAATCAGCCGACTGAATGAAGGCTTTCCGGTCAATCCCCTTGAACAAACCAGACCGTTCAAGATCTGACGATATCAGTCGAGAGATATCACGACCAAAGCGTTTTTCGTCGGAACTGACGCCCGTCATATCGGTGACGGCAATCGGCATCGGCGTCACCGTTCCTTGCGTGATATCGATACGCAACTCCGCCATCGCCGACTGTCCTGAGACAACAACGATTAAAATCGCCACCATAGGCTTGAAAATGCGCAACACCGCCTCGATCATGAATATCTCCCTCGACCTTGTCGCCATCTTTAATACATATCCTTGGTATTGAAAATCATCGTTATGCGTTGCCATTGGCTAAATTTCGCCCGAGGCAACTTTAGCGGATTGCACTTGGGATTCAAAACCGCCCTTTTTGCCGCCTCAGCATTAGATCGGTACACCTGATCAGTCAGCATCCGCGCCTTATTGACTATATCCGCCGTGCGCACAGTACCATCAGCGTTCACAACCAGCGCAACTTCAATGACCATGTTATCCGCCCCCTTACCACCTGGTGGGACATTCCAGCATTTTTTCATCTGCTCACGCACACGATCAATTTCGCTCATCGCTAAAGGTTGTTCGGCATTATGTTTTTTTGATGGCGAAGAAATTGCAGTTTTGATCCGTTCGTCAAATGAAGGGACTTTTTTCTTGTCTGGCGTTTTCGTCGTCTTCGGTTTAGGCGGTTCTTTTTTTAAATCTTCCAGCGTTTTGAGAATTTTGGAAAAAGCATCGGGTGGCTTTGGCTTGCGGCGTGGTGAAATATTGGCAAGTTTTGGCTTGGCGGCTTTTTCGACCTTTGGTTCAGGTTTGGGCTCCGGTTTCGGCTCTGGTTTCGGCTCTGGTTTCGGCTCTGGTTTGGGCTCTGGTTTGGGCTCGGGTTTCGGTTTCGGCTCGGGTTCGGGCTTTGGCGCTGGTTCCGGTTCAACGACGGGCTCGGGTATCGGTTCCGCTTTAACTTCGGGTATCGGCTCTGGTGCCGGTTCTGGTATCGGTTCTGGTATCGGTTCTGGTATCGGTTCTGGCGCAGGCGGCGGCGGCGCTTGTTTTTTCGGCGGTTCAGGAGCGGGTTGCGGTGGCGGTGGATTAGATTTTTCCGCGTCCTCAACAACCTCGACAAACACAGCCTCTTCAATCAAAAGCGGTTCCGGCGTGAGATATGGAATCCCGAAATAACTTAACGCCAGAAATGCGACGTGGACCAGAACGGAGGCGGCAAAACTCGAGCGCATTTAGACTATCGCTTACTCTTCTGATTTACCTTGTCTTGATCGGCACGCCGCGTAACCAAGGCGACGCGTTTATATCCAGCGGCGTTGATTCGGCCCATTACCGTCATCACCCGACCATAATTAATCGCCTGATCACCACGGACGAAAATACGTACGTCCGGATTATTGCCGGTAATTGCCTCCAGGCGCGGGACAAGCCCGTCCAAATCGATTGCCGTTTCCTGAATAAAGATATTCCCTCCGGCATCAATACTGACGGCTAGGGGTTCATCACTACCCTCAACAACCGAGGCTTTGGTTTTAGGTAAATCGACTTTTACACCAACGGTCAGCAGCGGCGCGGTAACCATAAATATGATTAACAACACCAACATCACATCAACAAACGGCGTTACGTTGATTTCGCTCATCAGGCGGGTTTGGCGACGCGACGAGCGTCCGCCGCGTTGGTTCATATAGACGCCCATCCTATTGATCGCTATCCATCTCGCGACTGAGAATAGCCGCAAATTCACCCGCGAAGGTCTCAAGGCGTCCAGAATACCGGTCAAGATCACGCGATATCTTATTATAGGCAACAACTGCTGGAATAGCTGCCAACAAGCCAAGTGCTGTGGCAAACAGGGCCTCGGCAATACCAGGGGCGACAACGGCAAGGCTGGTGTTTTGAGAAATGGCGATAGACTGGAAGCTGTTCATGATGCCCCAAACCGTTCCAAACAGGCCTATGAACGGTGCCGTCGAGCCCGTTGTCGCCAGAAACGTCATATACCGTTCAGCCCGATCCATTTCCCGAACGACGGTAATTTGCATGACCCGGTCAATACGTTCCGACAGGCTGATTTTAGCCCCCCCTGTCCCGGTCGGCGAGCCGGACCGTTGCCATTCGCGCATGGCCGCAACAAACACCGCTGACATCGGATCGTTGGGTCGGCTTGAGATTCGGTCAAACAGGTCATCAAGCGAATTTCCCGACCAGAACATTTTCTCAAATTCCGACGAGTTTTTATTCAATCGTCTGAGACCACGCCATTTCTGAATGATAATCGCCCATGACCAAAGGGAGGCGAGAAACAATAAAATTACGACAAATTTTACGACCAAGTCCGCCCGTAGGAACATCGCCAAAATACCGAAATCATGTTCTCCGACTGAGCCCGCCAGCGTCACCGCGTCAACCAGTTGATTTTCCATCGCTCCCTCGCCTCACTTCTCTCTGTTTTGGGCTTTATCAAAATACTCATCCAGCTTGGCACGCACATCGCCCGGCATCGCCCGAGGTTTTCCGCGCCCGAGATCGAGGCACGCCAACTTGATATCCACCAACACCATTATATCGTCGCCGCGCCTTACCGTTTGCTGAAGATCGAGAGACGCGCCACCCAGGCGAAGAACTTCGGTTTCAATGATCAGTTCATCATCGAGTACAGCGGGTTTGCGATAATCGACGGTACAGCGTTTGACGGCGAATGCGACACCGTGTTGCGTCATCATTTGCGAGCTTTCAACACCAAGTTGTCGCAAGAGTTCAGTGCGCCCGCGTTCGATAAACTTCAGGTAATTGGCATAATATACAATGCCACCCGCGTCCGTATCTTCGTAATAAACGCGAAGCGTTTCTCGGTGCAGATGTTTCTGTTGGGCGCGATCAATCATCGGCGTCACCCAGCATATCCAGTTGCCCGACTTGCTTGGGTTGCGCCAGTCCGAGGTGTGAATAGGCCTGACGTGCAAGAATCCGTCCTCGCGGCGTGCGCATCAGAAACCCCTGTTGGATGAGGAACGGTTCAATAACCTCCTCAATTGTATCGCGTTGCTCAGACAGGGCAGCGGCCATTGTATCGACCCCAACCGGCCCACCGCCGTAGTTATCGGCGATACAACTAAGGTATCTGCGATCCATGGAATCGAGCCCCCGACTATCAACTTCAAGGCGGTTCAGCGACGCATCCGCCATCTGCGCGTCAACCGATTTGCCATCTGATACGGCGGCAAAATCCCGCACCCGGCGTAATAGACGACCGGCGACACGCGGCGTCCCTCGGGCCCGACGGGCAATTTCCATGGCCCCGTCATCGCTGAGGTCGAAACCAAGCAAGCGGGCGCTACGTGACACGATCAGAACCAGTTCCTCCGGCGTATAGAACACCAGGCGCATGGGAATACCGAACCGTTCGCGAAGTGGCGTCGTCAACAATCCAGACCGGGTAGTCGCGCCAACCAATGTGAAGGGCGGCAAATCAATTCGTACCGAGCGGGCCGCCGGGCCTTCGCCGATGATTAAATCCAGTTGACGGTCTTCCATCGCCGGGTAAAGAATTTCCTCAACCACCGGGCTCAGTCGATGAATTTCGTCGATAAACAGAACGTCACGGGCTTGCAGATTGGTCAATATCGCGGCCAAATCGCCAGCCTTGGCAATAACTGGGCCGGACGTAGCGCGGAATCCAACCCCCAACTCGTTGGCGACGATTTGCGCCAATGTTGTTTTACCGAGCCCCGGCGGTCCATGGAACAACACGTGATCCATGGCTTCATCACGCTGACGTGCCGCAGCGATAAAAACGCTGAGGTTTCCGCGAACTTGTTTTTGACCGATGAAGTCATCGAGCTGACGCGGGCGGGTACCAGGATCAGGAAAGTCGTGATCTTTGTCGTCCTCTGTCGCCGCCGGGCTTACCATTCGATCTTGATCACTCATCTGCTCGAGTACCCATCGGATTTTTCAAAACGACATTCGTCATCTTTAGGTCGCCCCGCTCGGTGCCAATTCGCGTAAGCCTGCGCGAATAAGGCTTTCTACATCGTCGTCGCCGTCCGTCTGGCCAGCAGCCCGCGACACCGCCGCCAATGCATCGGAAGGTGCATATCCCAAATTGACAAGAGCCGAAGCGGCATCGGAAATAGTGTTGTTAGCCGTTGCCGCCGCTGCCGTCTCTTGTATCATCACGCCACCGCGTGCGGCCGGACCAAGTGCGATCGCGCCAATTTTATCTTTCAATTCACTCAAGATCCGAGACGCCAGTTTTGGGCCAACACCGGGGGCCCGTGTGATCGCTGTTTTATCTTGTGCGGCAATAACCTGCACCAGTTCATCACCTGTCAAAACGCCTTGAATAGCCAAACCGACCTTGGCTCCGACCCCTTGAACGCTGGTCAGCAGTTTAAACCATTCGCGCTCAGATTGGTCAGCGAACCCGTAAAGGTGAATATGGTCTTCGCGGACATGCGTTTCGATTTCCAGGGTCACGGCATCGCTGACACGCCAGCGTGCGAGTGTACGCGACGAACAGAACACCAAATAGCCGACGCCATTGACGTCAATCACTGCGCTATCGTCACCAAGCGCATCAACAATGCCCTTCAACCGTGCAATCATTTTGTCCCCTCCAGTCGCGCCAGTCGGGCCTGATTTTCACGGTGATGGGCATGGCAAATCGCAATCGCCAGTGCGTCCGCTGCGTCAGCCGATTTGATCTCGCACCCCGGCAGCAATGTGCGGACCATCATCTGTATCTGCTCCTTCGCCGCATGGCCGGCGCCGACCACGGTTTTCTTCACCTGATTAGGCGTGTACTCACTAACCGGAATGCCCCGCAACGCCGGGACAAGAAGCGCAATGCCGCGGGCCTGGCCCAATTTAAGTGTTGAAACCGCGTTCGAATTCACAAAGGTTTCCTCAACCGCCGCCTCGTCAGGTTTAAAGCGGGTTAGAACATCTGTCAGTCCGTCATGCAACTGAACCAATCGCTCAGCCAGAGACAGGCTGGCGTCGGTGTGCACGACACCGTCACCAACATGAGCTAACCGATTGCCTTCAATGGCGATAACGCCCCATCCCGTATTGCGTAATCCCGGGTCAAACCCGATCAGGCGCATTCAGCCTCTCCTCAGGAGCTCAGTAATTCGATTATATCGTCACTGATATCGAAGTTGGCAGCCACCCGCTGCACATCGTCATTGTCTTCAAGAGTATCAATTAACTTGAATAACGTCCTTGCTGCATCTTCTTCGACCGGCACGGTATTTTGTGGTTTCCAGTCAAGGGATGATTCCTGGGCAGTGCCGAATTTCGTTTCAAGCCCATCGCGAACGGTTGAAAAATCGTCCGGTGCACAGGTAATTTCATGGGTTTCACCAGTGCTTTCCACATCGCTGGCCCCCGCGTCAAGCGCCGCCTCAAACATCTCATCCGCATTCGCTGCCGAAACCGCGTAGGTGACCATGCCAACCCGTTCAAAATTGAACGCAACGCTTCCCGTTTCACCCAGCGTTCCACCGTGTTTGGTAAAGGCCGAACGGACTTCAGAGGCGGTACGATTACGGTTATCGGTCAATGTCTCGACAATCACGGCAACGCCGCCGGGGCCATAGCCCTCGTAGCGGATTTCTTCGTAGTCAACGCCGTCAGCACCGCCGGTCGCCTTGGCGATAGCACGTTGAATGTTGTCGTTGGGCATATTTTGCGCCCGCGCCGCTGCAACAGCAGAACGCAAACGTGCATTCATCTCAATATCTGCACCACCGACACGCGCCGCAACAAAAATTTCGCGGGTATGCTTGGCAAAAACTTTGGCCCGTTTTGCATCCTGTGCACCTTTGCGGTGCATAATATTTTTAAACTTTGAATGGCCAGCCATTCTCCAAATACCCCTATATCCTGTGACCCGATGATTTCTACGCGCAATATGTCGTAGAATTCAGACGAAAGCCCTCAGTAATTAATGACAGCGCAATATGGCAACAATTTGACGCGATGAAAAGACATCGTAATACCAGCCCGGCACCGCGTGGCCCAAACAAAAAAACAACCAATCGGGCAAAACCCGAAGACGTCATCGACGAACTCCCTGACGGGGGGCAGATTAGAACAGCTCGGGTATCGCTTGCGACAGCCGTCCTCCAACACGGATCGGCGTGACTTTTCTGGCGAGACCCGTGGCGTCGCTGGTTTCAATCAACACCCCACACAACGTTGCCTCACCATCAGCCGGTTCAAGACGCCCTTGGGGCAGCTTTTTGGTGAATCTCTCCGATGCAGCGCGCTTTTTCATACCAATAACCGAATCATAGTCTCCAGTCATGCCAAGATCAGACTGATAGGCGGTACCGCCAACCAAAATTTGGTGGTCTGCCGTCGGTACATGTGTATGGGTTCCGACAACAGCACTAACACGACCGTCAAGAACATGCCCCATCGACAACTTCTCGCTTGTCGCCTCGCCGTGGAAGTCGACCAGAATGGCCTGCACTTGATGGCTTAAGGTATATTTGGCCAACACTTTTTCAATCGCTGCAAACGGATCGTCCAATGGGTCCATGTACAGCCGAGCCATCGCGTGGACGACCAACACTTTTTTACCATTTCGCGCCTCATAGAGGCCAAAGCCGCTTCCCGGCGTGCCGTCGGGGAAATTCAGCGGGCGCAATAGTTTTGGGTCGCCACCAATATAATTCATGATCTCGCGCTGATCCCAAACGTGGTTGCCGGTGGTGATGACATCAGCCCCCAATTGATAAAGTGATGCGCATATTTTTTCAGTAATGCCAAAGCCGTGGGCCGCATTTTCGCCGTTGACGACAACAAAATCCAATTCAAGGCGTTCCCGAAGGTCAGGCAGGAATTGACCGATGGCATCGCGTCCGCTTTTCCCAACGACATCGCCGACAATTAATATCTTCATGTAAATGTCCCCGAGTCATTTGATGATGTGTGATTTTCTGTTTTGATCACGTCGTGTTCTGTAACCACGTAATCAATGCGCTGGTCATAAAGGTCATAAGGCACCCGATCAACCTCCTGCCCACCATAAGCAATGCCAATCGTGGTGACGGCCCTACCCTGTTGCTGATAGGCCAGAAGTGTTCGATCATAAAAACCGCCGCCCCAACCCAACCGATACCCCTGCCGGTCAAAGGCCAAAAGCGGTACCAAAAGTACTTGCGGATCGATTTGCCCGCTATCTTTTTTCGGATGACGTGTCTTCAGTGGACCGTTCTCAAGCGCACATCCAGGCGCCCAAGGCCTGAATACCAGAGGTTTTTGTTTGCCAACGACTACCGGCAAAACGCAGGTTTTTCCTGTTTCAACGAGGTGCTGAAGTACGGCACCGAGATCAATTTCATCGCCAATTGCCAAATACCCCGAGACCACCTGCCAGTCAGCAAGTTGATCGAGGATTTGATATAGATTGCGTTCAAACGCTGCTTGACCGTCTGGAGACGCCGCCAAGGCAATGTTGGAACGGATCTCATGCGCTCGTTTGCGTAACTGCTTTTTTTGGATGTCGACAGAAGGAACGGACAATTAACCTTAGGCTCTGATCGATTGAGGAAAATAAATCGGCGGCGCCGCAAAACCGTTGGCCTGAAATATCTTCTGTGGCCTGCTGATGCAGGTGGGCGCCATATATCGAGCCCACGGGCCCGACAGGGACAGCTCCCGGAAGGTATTTATGGCCCCAGGATAAATGGGCCTGACGCGTTCCGTAGCAACCGCCTAAACAGGAACCTAGGCCTGTTCATACCTTTCGGCAATGCCTTCTATACGTTCGGCCAAATTTTCCATTTTTTCGCTCAAGCTATCTTCGGCGCTGAGCATTGCCGTGACCCCGTGATCCGCCGTTTTAATTACGTCTAGTTCGGCATAGGCATCGGAAAGTTCATCGGCCACCAAAAGGCTAACCATAACCAAAAGCTGGGAATCGCCGACCTGGCCAACTGCGGCGATCAACTCCTTGACCCGGTTATCAACATAATTACCAAGACGCGAAAGATGTGCTTCCTGCCCATCATCACAGGAAATCTGATATTTCCGATTGTTTATGTGAACACTGACCTGAGCCACATCTAATCCCCAATGACCTGCTTAAAGCGCGCAATCGCATCGCCAAGACGCTCAGAAACTCGCTGATTAACCTCTCGTAAACCGGCGTTTTCCGCCTGTAATTTTTGTGTCGCGGCCATTAATTCTGAAATCAAAGCGGAATCATCTTTGGTCGCGGACGAAGATTGTTCGACCGTCTGCACGTGTGAGGATAACGCTTTTTCCAGCCGGGAGACGGCATCTGAAAGTCGATCACGAGCACGATCAACCTTCGGCGTTTTATGAATTGTCGAACCGACGGCCAACGATTTATCCCCCCTTCGCAAACACGGTTACCGGAATTTCCATAATTTATGCACTGTCCCATCAATACGTCAACCAAGAATTCAGGAAAATCTTATAAATCATTATCAAAAAACGATTTTTTCTAATTTTACGTGAAATACTACTGGTGAGCACCCTAGCTGGCCTTATTTTCCCGAAATTCACCCCCAACACGCGAAAAAACATAGTGATTGACTGAACAGGGCATTCGCACGATGGTTGCGCCAATTTCGCTGAATTTTTGTCAATTCTGACCTGTTATGAACAACATCAACGGAGGATTAAATGGCTTTACGTGTCTCAATCAATGGGTTTGGTAGAATTGGCCGACTCGTTTTACGCGGCATTCTGGAAAGTGGCCGGACGGATGTGGAAGTGGTCGCCGTAAATGACCTGGGTTCGGTCGATTTAAATGCCCACTTGTTGCAACGCGATTCCGTTCACGGTCGCCTTCCTGAGGATGTCTCTGTCGAGGGAGAAAATATCGTTGTTGGTGGGAAATCCATCAAGGTCACGGCCGAACGCGATCCTGAAAACCTTCCATGGGCTGATCTTGACATTGACGTCGCAATGGAGTGCACAGGGTTTTTCACCGATATGCCCTCAGCGTCTAAACACATTACCGCAGGTGCCAAAAAGGTCTTGATTTCCGCCCCTGGCAAGGAAGTTGACAAAACCATCGTTTACGGTGTCAACCACCATACCCTTGAAGCCTCCGACACGGTCGTTTCCAATGCCTCTTGCACAACCAATTGCCTTGCCCCGGTCGCGCACGTTCTTAATCAAACGGTCGGCCTGGAAAAGGGATTTATGACCACTATTCACTCTTACACCGGCGATCAACGTCCGCTGGATACCCTTCATTCCGATCCGCGCCGGGCCCGTGCGTGTGCGATTTCGATGATTCCGACATCGACCGGTGCGGCCAAAGCGGTCGGCTTGGTTTTGCCAGAATTAGCCGGAAAACTAGACGGGACCTCCGTTCGGGTTCCAACACCGAACGTCTCTTTGATCGACCTGACATTCAACTCAGCACGAGAGACAACGGCTGAAGAAATTAACGCCGCGATCAAGGCGGCCGCAGATGGTGAGTTGAAAGGCGTTCTTGCTTACAATGAACTGCCTTTGGTCTCCGTCGATTTCAACCATAACCCCGCCAGTTCCAGCTTCGACGCCACCCAAACCCAAGTCGTCGGCGGAAACTTCGTTCGTGTGTTATCCTGGTACGATAACGAATGGGGCTTTTCCAACCGCATGCCTGATACGGCACTAGCGATGATGAACGCCAGTTAAATCCTAATCACGTGCCGATTTGAAATGACCGGGTGCCTCGGTGCCCGGTCATTTTCTTTTTCCGACAAGGGGCTATCTGCTAGACTGCAGACATGAGCGATCCCACATTTATTATCCATAACCTGACCCATGCACTGGCTGTCGGCAAAACCACAATGGACGTGAAAGCACGGGTGAAAATGCAAAGTGCACCGGGGTTGGCGAGCACCCTGGGACCGGAGGCCTTTTCAGCGATTGTTGAGTTCACACGCGCATCTTATCCTGGCGCAGAATTTACCGCTGTTCTCGATTGTGGCGATGAACCGGGCACGGCAATTGGCGCACTCAGGCGCGGCATCAAGACTATTTCCATCAACGTTGATGCACTGACCCGCAGAAAAATTGAAGATATTGCCCATAAATTGAACGCCAACGTCGTCAATTGTGCGAAATCGGCCCTTGATCTGTACAGAATCGCAGATACAGATATTAATCATGCCATTCGCCGACACATTTCCAACGGAATGACCTTATGAACGATCCCGGTTGCCGCCTGTATTTGATCACGCCTACTGCATTCTCGATCCCGGACTTTACCGAGCCCCTGCGCCATGCCTTGGGCGAAGGCAATGTGGGTGCCTTGCAACTGCGCCTCAAGGATGTGACCGACGACGATATTCGCCGTACGAGTGAGGCGTTACTTCCGATCACGCAAAGCTATAACGTCCCGCTGATTATGAATGACCGGCCTGATTTGGCGGCGGAGACCGGCTGCGACGGGGTTCATATTGGACAGCAAGACGGGACGTATGACGAAGCCCGACAAATTGTTGGAGAAGACCGTATTGTTGGCGTCACCTGTCATGATTCCCGACACCTTGCCATGGAAGCAGGTGAACAGGGTGCCGATTACGTCGCCTTTGGCGCATTTTTTCCGACCACCACCAAGGACGCATTATTCAAAGCCAATATCGAAACGTTGGAAATATGGCATGAGACGATGCTGGTTCCATCCGTTGCCATTGGCGGTATCACTTTGGAAAACTGCCGCCCTCTGATCAAAGCAGGTGCCGATTTTCTTGCCGTTGTTGCCGGAGTTTGGAACCATCCGCAAGGCCCGGCAAAAGCCGTTTCCGGCTTCAATCAACTATTCATGGATTGTGAAAGTTCAGGCGTTGATACTGCTGCGACGAACTGGTAGGTTCCGCGCCCGTAAGATCCTACACATTTAGACGACGGACAAAACAATGAAAATCGATGGGAATGCCGTGCGACCCGGTAATATTATCGAACATCAGGGGCGCCTTTGGCGGGCCGTGAAAATACAACATACTCAGCCCGGCAAAGGTGGTGCCTATCTTCAAGTCGAGTTGAAGGCGTTGCGTGACGGGACCAAGTTAAACGAACGCTTCCGATCTTCTGAAAAAGTTGAAAAAGTTCGCCTTGACCAGAAAGAGTACCAGTTCTTGTTTGAAGACAGTGGCATGTATACGTTCATGGATAATGAATCATATGAGCAAATTTCCGTTGATGGAGAAATGATCGGTGAAGATCAGGTCGCCTATCTGGCCGATGGCATGCAGGTTCAAATCGAAAGCTATGAAGGCGAACTGATTGCCGTGCAGCTTCCTGATTCGGTCGTCCTCGAAATCACCGAAGCCGATGGCGTCGTAAAAGGGCAGACTGCGTCTTCATCTTTCAAGCCTGCAACCCTTGAAAACGGTGTCAGAATTATGGTCCCACCCCATATCGTCACCGGCACACGCGTTGTCGTCAACACTGCCGACGGCTCCTACGTCGAACGCGCCAAGGACTAAGTAAGAACATGCAAACACGCGGCTCCGCGCTCATCAATGTCATGGTCAATGCCGCCCAGAAAGCCGGCCGCGGACTTCGGCGTGCGTTTAGTGAAATTGAAAAACTACAGGTGTCCAGAAAAGGACCTTCAGAATACGTGACTGAAGCCGATCATCGGGCCGAACGGACAATTTTTGAAGAGTTACAACACGCCCGTCCAAAATTTGGCTTCAATATGGAGAAATCCGGCATCATTGATGGCAGCGATAATTCCAACCGTTGGATTATTGCCCCACTGGATGGAACGTTAAATTTTATTCACGGGTTACCGCATTTCGCCGTGTCGATTGGCTTGGAGCGTGACCGCGAAATTTTTGCGGGCGTGGTTTATGAACCAATCACAGATCAGCTGTTCTGGGCTGAAAAGGGTAAAGGCGCGTTTTTAAACGAAAATCGCATTCGGGTATCGACCCGCCGCAAAATGAACGAATCTTTATTTGCAACCGGCATCCCCTTTGCCGGTCGCGAAGGCCATGGTGCCTTTCTAACTGAACTTGAAAATGTGATGGCCGTTTCGGCTGGTGTCAGACGTTTTGGCGCGCCCAGTCTTGATCTGGCTTACGTTGCAACCGGTCGTTATGACGGATTTTGGGAAAATGGATTGCGCCCCTGGGAAATGGCCGCAGGGATGATCATCGTTCGCGAAGCGGGCGGTTATGTCACTGATTACGATGGTAAGAACAACATGCTATCGAGCGGGTCGATCATCGTATCAAATGATCATTTGCACACACCTTTGAAAAAACTGATTAACGCGCCCGGCAAATAGGCGTCGACCACACTTTCAACAGTTTTTTCATGGTAAATCGGTTGTGTGCCGTGCATCGCTTGGTTATGTTGTGGTCAACATGTCATCTTCCGTTTGCACCAGTTGGCTGGTCGTGAAACGGGAGAGCCACTCCAAAGGATTAATAAGTCTATGACTGGGCGTATCGGTAAATATAAAATCCCCTCCCGGTTCACCCGACCAACATTGACGTGCATGGTGGGAATAGCCGTCGGCCTCATCGGTAGCCCGGCCTTCAGTCAATCGGATGGATCAGTTAGCGTAGATCTCAGTGTCCTCAATGATGGCGGCGCGAGCCCCCCGTCATCACTGCCGGCCTATGTCGCCGGACGGAAGTTACTCGTACCGCCTTTAAGCCTTCCCGTGTCGCGCCTGTATATTGCCCCTTCATCGGCACCAAAGCTGGTGCAACCGGCAAATGTTGCGCCAAAATTTACCAAACCAGCTTTACCCAAACCAAAATTGGTCTCCAAGCCAAAGCCAAAGAAAATTATGACGCCCGCTCCGACTCCAACACTGGCCCTAAAAAGCACAGAGCGCGTCGCACCTCTATCCATGACTGCAGCAACACCTGTAGCCCCACCAGCGCCAATTAAAGCAATGGAACCGGTTGCGATCGCCACCGCCCCGCCTGCGCCTATGGAGGCGAACGCCCCGCCGCCGCCTCCAAAAATGGCTGACGCTCCGAAACCGACAAAAGAACCAGAAGCGGTCTCGGTCGCCAAGTTGCCGGTTAAGGTCGATCCGGGACAGGCTGTACGTATTGAATTCGGCGGCACCGCCACCAAAATTCCGGATGATGCAAAAACCAGACTCCTTGTACTCGCCGAAGGTGTTCGCGACAAAGCTGATGTCCGCTTGCAGCTTATGGCATACGCTGGGGGAGAGGATTTATCGGCCAGCAAAGCACGAAGAATGTCATTGTCCCGAGCCCTGTCCGTTCGGTCGTTCTTGATTGAGAACGGTGTTAGAAGCACGCGCATTGATGTCCGGGCCCTTGGTAACAAGACGTCAGAAAAACCGGCAAATCGTGTCGATGTGAATATCGCCAACCGATGATGGCAACGCGCCGAGCTATTTTTGTTCGGAAATTGGCGGTGACGTTAGCCACTGGAACCACACCCAAATGACTCGCCCACACTCCTATGTAGTTAAAATGATTCTTTTCCTGACGATCCTTGTCGGGGTTTGTATCATGCTTTTGTTGCCACTGCGTGACGCATTTTTGACCAACAGCGTGCTTAATGGCCTGATCATCGGCGTTTTGTTTTTGGGCGTCGGGTACAATTTTCGCCAAGTTTTGCGATTATACCCTGAAGTTTCCTGGATTGACGAGTTTCGCCGAACGACGGAACGAGATGGGTCCAGCATCGGCCTATCCGACCTAAGCGCGCCTAAGCTTCTGGCACCAATGGCGACGATGGTCAGCAACCGCCAGACATTAACCCTTTCTACGGCAGCTATGAGTACCCTGCTCGACGGAATTGCCTCACGACTTGATGAATCTCGCGATACCTCTCGCTATACGATCGGGTTGCTGATCTTCCTCGGGTTATTGGGAACATTTTGGGGGTTATTGGGCACCGTCAGTTCCATCAGTGGTGTAATTTCCGGACTTGATATTAATGGCGGCGACGCAGGTGCCGTGTTCAGTGAGTTGAAGCGCGGCTTGCAGGCCCCCATGGCAGGCATGGGGACGGCCTTTTCATCGTCTTTGTTTGGGTTGGCGGGGTCGCTTGTTCTGGGTTTTCTCGACCTGCAAGCCAATCAGGCTCAGAACCGGTTTTACAACGACTTGGAAGAATGGCTATCAACCGTCACTCGGCTATCGTCCGGGTCAATTGGCGGCGAAGGTGAGCAAGGGGTTCCGGCTTATGTACAGGCGTTGCTGGAGCAAACAGCCGAAAGCCTCGAAAACCTTCAGCGCACTTTGGCCCGGGGCGAAGAAAGCCGTATCGCCGTAGACACCCATCTGATTGCCGTCGGCAGCAAGATTGAAACCCTGACGGATCATATGCGCACGCAACACGCAATCATGCGCAGCCTCGCGGAATCGCAAATTGAACTGAAGCCCGTCCTTACCAAACTGGCCAGTGGGACACAGGCAGAACCTAGTGGTATTGATGAGGGGACACGTACCCACATCCGGAATTTGGATGTTTACCTTACCCGTCTGACCAATGAATTGAAGTTGGGGCGCGAGGAGTCTGTGCAACAGATCCGCAGCGAACTTAAGTTGTTGGCCCGCGTCATCGCCGCCTCCGGAATGGGCGACGGCCCCATGAATCAGGACTGATACTATGGCTGGCCTTTCCAGGCGTGCCGAACGTAACACCCATATCTGGCCAGGGTTCGTTGATGCCTTAGCAACCCTGCTGATGGTCATTATGTTTCTGCTGTTGGTGTTTGTGTTAGCCCAGTTTTTTTTGGGCGAAGCCCTTAGCGGACGAGATCAAGCACTCGACAAACTAAAAAATCAAGTCACCGAGTTGGCGGACTTGTTGTCGCTGGAACGCAAAGACAATACGGACCTACGCGTCAACTTATCACAAATGTCCGAAGAATTGCAGGTTTCGGTCGCCTTACGTGATGATCTTAAGGCAACCGTATCGGATTTACGAAAACGCTCAAATTCGGCACAGGAAAAGCTGTTTTCCATGGCGCTGGAAGCGGACACTTTGCGTGGAGATCTGGCCGGTGCCAAAGACAAAATCAACGCCCAACTCGCGACATTATCCGGTCTAAATCAAGACGTTGAAGCCTTAAAGGCGCTAAAAGCCGAACTGGAATCCGAAATCACAAAATTAGCCAGTAACGTTGCCGGGCAAAACAAACAACTGAAAGCGCAAGAAGACGAAATTACCAAACTCTCCGATATAAATGAAGAAAAAAATAAGCAGATATCCGCTCTCAGCGAGACTATTGGTGACCGGGAACATGATCTGGCAACCACGAAAGCAACACTTTTGGCTGAGCGAGAAAACGCAAATAAGACCCTTCTGGCGGAAAAAGAGTTGTCAAAAAGTGCGCGTGCGCAAATCGCCTTACTTAATCAGCAAATGTCTACGTTACGCCAGCAGTTGTCAAAAATTCAACAAGCTCTTGACGCCTCAGACAAAAAGAACCTTGAACAGAATATCCAAATCGTTGATCTCGGCAAACGCCTCAACGTCGCGTTGGCCAGTAAAGTTCAGGAATTGTCCCGATATCGTTCTGAATTCTTCGGTCGGCTTCGCGAACTGCTTGGTGACCGCAAAGGCGTAAGGGTCGTTGGTGATCGGTTTGTCTTCCAATCTGAAGTTTTGTTCTCTAAGGGTGATGCCACAATTGGTGCGGCAGGCAAACTGCAATTGGATCAATTTGCAACAACGTTGCTTGAAATTGCCCTGGAAATTCCCGGCGAAATCGATTGGATATTACGGGTTGATGGACACACGGACTCTGATCCGATCAGCACGTCTGTTTTTCCGTCCAACTGGGAGCTCTCGACCGCACGCGCTATTTCAGTCGTTAAGCACCTTGTGCAAGCCGGATTGCCTGCCAATAGATTGATTGCCGCCGGGTTTGGTCAATACCATCCTCTTGACAAGCGCAGCGATGAAATTGCCAAGCGGCGAAATCGGCGCATTGAATTGAAGCTTACGCAGCGTTAAAAACCCAGATGCCTATTCTTTTCCTTATCGTCGTCATCGACCTCATCGGCTTTGGCGTGATAATTCCCCTGCTCCCATTTTATGCCGAGTTTTATCACGCATCGCCTGCGGAAGTCGGAATGGTCATGGCAACCTATTCGTTTGCCCAGTTTCTGGCGGCCCCGTTCTGGGGGCGGATAAGCGATCGGATGGGCCGCAAACCGGTTCTGTTGTTCAGTCTGGCGGGGGCGTCCTTATCCTATGTATGGTTGGGGTATTGCGACACGCTATGGATGTTATTTGCGGCGCGGGCTGTTGGTGGATTTATGGCGGGCAACATATCGACCGCCTTTGCCTATGTCGCTGACGTCACGACACGAGAAAACCGCGCCCGAGGTATGGGTATGATCGGCGCGGCTTTTGGCTTTGGATTCATTATCGGCCCGGCACTCGGCGGAATTCTCGCCGGGTCGGATCCACATAATGCCGATTTCAGAAGCCCGGCATTCGCCGCAGCAGGCCTATCTGCAATCGCATTCATCCTGACCCTGCTGGTGCTGAAGGAATCCTTGTCTCTGGAAATCCGCAAAAAACTCGCCCGGCAACCCGCGCAATCACGCAGGCAGCAGTTTTTGCAGGTGATCACCAGCCCGGTCGTCGCAAGATTACTTCTGATCTCATTTATGGCAACCTTCGCGTTTGCCGGACTGGAAGCGACCTTCGCCATGTGGTCGCGTCGCCAATTCGGCTGGGGCCCGGAGCAAAACGGCTATTTGTTCGCCTTTATTGGCGTTCTAGGGGCGTTGGTCCAAGGGGGACTGATCGGACGCCTGAGCAAGCGCTTCGGCGAAGGAAAGCTTATTATTCAGGGCGCAATTGCATTGAGCCTTGGCATGCTGCTGATTCCGTTTTCCACTACCTTAGTGATGTTGGTCATCGCCATGATGATTGCAGCCTACGGGTTTTCCGTTATATCACCAGCCCTGAGCAGTTCATTATCACTACAAGCCAGCGACAGTGATCAGGGCAGTATGATGGGAGTGTCGCGTTCGGCAACGACGTTGGCCCGGGTCGCAGGACCTGCAGTTGGCGGCGTCTTGTTCTCCTTTTTGGGTCGGGACTGGCCTTATTATGGCGGTGCGGCCGTCATGATGATCGTCGTTGTTTTGGCGTTCAGCATCAGCGGGAAGATTTCAGGAAACACAGCTATAGGCGACCCAAAAAAATGACAAGAAAGTGCGCTTGATACCTGCCGCCTCTTGGCTTATACAGGGCGCCTTGAATTCTGGAGACATTCGATGAAAAAAGATATCCATCCTGATTACCATGAAATCACCGTCCAGATGACCGACGGCAGCACTTATACGACCAATTCGACCTGGGGGAAACCGGGCGACGTCCTGAAACTGGATATCGACCCGAAAACGCACCCCGCGTGGACCGGTGTACACCGCCTGCTTGACAGTGGTGGACAGTTGTCCAAATTCAACAAACGCTTTTCCGGATTGGGGTTAAAGTCCTGACTAAGCGGCCTTATCGGCAAACACCAAAACTTTGGCTTAAAGAAAGTGTCGGGAAACCGGCACTTTTTTGCTTTTTTACGCTGGAGAAATTCAAATATTTCCTTATCCATTGAAAACTGTCTATATTATTAGGAAACTGTAGCTATTTAGACGACAACGAGCATACAGTTGCGTGAAGTATTTTACTTGTTTGGGGCGTAATCGACTGACTTATCCTAGTGTTGTAAAGCACCGGGTTATGCAGCAATCGCTTGCGAAGTGAGAGTTAAATGGCACGGCAGACGCACTACGAAGTCCACGTCTATCAAAACCATCGATGGAGCATCCATGCCCAATTTGGCGCAGGAGAGCAAGATGTGGCTATCGAAGAAGGGAAAACTCTCGATCAACAGCCCGGTATCCAGGCGATTAAAGTCGTACGCGAAGTTTTTGACAGTACGGAGGGCACCCACCGCGATTTCATCGTATACAAGAGCGCCAATGCCCCGCCCGCCGACGGAGACGAATCTGGCTCTAGTTTTACTGCCAAATCATCATCCCGTTGGGATCAGGCTGACGACGATGAAGATGAAGATTATGATGATTATGGCGGTTCCTTCGGAGGTGACCAATTTGATGAACCTAAAAAGAAAAAGAAAAAGAAAAAGAAAAACAAAGGGCCATCAAGTGTAAGCACAGTATTGATCAAACTCCTGCTGGTTACCTTGTTTAGCATTTGTTTGGCAGGATTGGTCGTCCTCATCGCGTCGTCAATCATCCATGGTAGGGACCTATTTGGCGTCCGCATGGTTGGAAATGCCGAATCCAATTTTCTATTTGTCGCCTTTGTCGCCACATTTCTCATCAGCGCATTATTCCTCTCTCTTACCTTCCTCAGTGGGACCACATTATCTGAACGCCAGTCCAAAAAGCGCAATCAACTGGCTGCCCTAGCGCAAAAAAGGGCGCAAACGGCCACCAAGAATCAGAAGAAAAGCGCGCAGCCAGAGAGAAAGCAGCGGAAATCAGTCGATGACGATGACCGGAACGAACTTGAACGCGCCATGCAGGGAATTGAGGAATTTGATGCCCTAAGTGATGATGAGAAAAAAAGGGAAGACGAGGAAACCAACGAACGCCTTCAGCAAGCTCTTGGAGCGGAAAAAGACTCTGTAGTCGCCGACGAACAACCTCTTCAAGACGCCACGTCGAGCTCTCTTTCTCCTCATGCCGAGAAACAGAAGGCCTATATGATGAAGTTTCTTACTGATACTCTGGCCGGTGCAAATACCGATCACAAGAAACTGGATAATTTCAACAAATTCGGCGTCAACCTGTTCTTGGCAGGGGCGTGTGAGACGCTGGCCCAATCACGCGAGTTGGATGAACCTTCGCGCGCTAAGGTGCTGGCCGATAGCGTGCGGGTGATGGGATTCAAAAAGTCACATGCCGCAACCTTTGCTGGAAAATATGAAGAATATTTGATGCAGGACCCTCGTTACATGCAGATGTTCCAGGCCGGTCGCAATTCCATGAACACCTATTATCAAGATGAAAACGCGGCGTCGCGTCATCTCAAAAGCGCGTTAGGTGAATGGGGGAAACCGAAACCAAAAGAGGAAATGGCCGGACCCATCACGGTTTTATTTACGGATATCGCGGGCTCAACCGCGATGACCCAAGCCCTTGGGGATGAAGGCGCGCAAAAGGTCGTGCGTGCCCATAACCGGGTCGTTCGCGATGCCTTGACGGACCATGCGGGCAAGGAAATTAAACATACCGGTGATGGGATTATGGCGTCTTTTGCCAAAACCACCGACGGTGTCGCTGCTGCGGTGCAGATGCAACGCCAGACCATGGTCCACAACCAACAGAACCCAGAGTTGCCGCTAGGACTTAAAATCGGCCTCAACGCGGGTGAACCTATTTCTGAAGACAACGACCTGTTTGGGTCCACCGTGCAAATGTCGGCACGTATTGTCGACAAAGCCCAGAGGGACGAAATTTTTGTCTCCGAAATCGTCCGCGGGATATGCGAAGGCAAAGGCTACAAATTTATCAATCGCGGTGGTTACGAAATGAAAGGCTTTGCGGACCCGCCGACATTGTTTGAAGTCGTATGGCGCGAAGACGGACGAGCCGCTGCCGAATAACGCAGATTATCAACGACGTTTTGGCCTGAGTAATCCGACTAAAAGACGAAACTTATGCGCCGATTTTAGAAAAATTTACGGGAGAGAACAACGCTTTCCCGCTTGTCGATGTCGGATTTATCAACATCGTATCACGTCGTAATTTGGGGGCTGTCTCTACAAGAAACGGCCCCCAAAAACTTAACCTCAAACCTGTCAAACTCGCCAAGTGTTTTTTTATTATGGGGACTCTACTCAAGGACTCGTCCCCTGGTCAATAGGAGAGTTGGTATTCCTCAGAGAATATTCTCATACTGGTGGACTGACCTATGGGCTGGCGAAACAGACCAGCCGTGACTATCGTCGGTCTAACTTGATATGTTTGTTAAACACGGTGGGTCTTAGTCATTTCCGCCAACGACAAAATCACGAACATCGGGAAAATATTGGACACATGGATCAGATCATCGCCTTCGCTATTTTGCTGATTTGGATTTTATTTCCGGCATTGCATGTCGCATTTAGTGCCAATGGGGGGGCATGGAGCCCGCCAGAAGGCAGCGGCTGTCCTTTTGGCCCCAGGGTAGGCTGGCTGGTCATTGTCATTCTGTTAGGCCTGATTGGTTGGATGATGTTTATGCGCTCTCACAGGAATCGAACACCTCCCTAAAGCTATGACTTGAAAAAACTGTCTGCACCAACCCGAGCATCATTTTTCAATCTAATCGCCTCTTCCACGCGGATGATTTCATTCTTCAGGTCTTTAATGTACTCACCAAGCGCCTCAATCGACATTTCATCCAAATTTTTCTTGTCCGGCTGCTTGTTCAAGGGCTCCAGTTCATTAATGTCCATTCCGATCCTCTCTCAATGCGATATTCACTTGTATCCGATGGGGTTAAATATTAGACCCCAAAATAGTAAACGGCCAGATTAAGGAAAGCGATGATGACTGAACCCGGTGAAATGAGATGTATTCAAATCCGTGAATCCGGCGGGCCAGATGTCCTTGAATTGACGGCTCGCAAGATCCCCTCGCCGCAATCCGGAGAAATTCAGATCAGAGTTATTGCCGCCGGTGTTAATCGCCCAGACTGCATCCAACGCCTTGGTCATTACGCGCCGCCGCCCGGTGTCACCGATATTCCGGGGCTTGAGGTCGCCGGTGAAGTTTCTGCGACCGGCGACGGCGTCACGGCATGGTCTGTCGGTGACAAGGTCACCGCGCTGGTCGCCGGTGGCGGCTACGGGGAATACGTTTGCGCCCCCGTCGAACAGTGTTTGGCGGTCCCAAATGGATTATCAATGGTCGAAGCGGCCGCTTTGCCCGAGACATTTTTTACCGTTTGGAGCAATGTTTTTGAGCGAGGCGCCCTCAAAAAAGGCGAGACATTTTTGGTACATGGTGGCTCTAGCGGGATTGGCACAACCGCAATACAAATTGCCAGCCAGTTGGGGGCCCGGGTCTTAGCGACGGCGGGAAGTTCTGAAAAATGCAAGGCCTGCCTTGACCTTGGCGCAGAACGTGCCGTCAATTATCATGAAGAAGACTTTGTCGCCGTGGCCAAGGAATTTGGCGGAAAAGGCGTCGACGTTATCCTTGATATGGTTGGTGGCGATTACGTTGACCGGAATATCAAGGCGCTGGCACCGGATGGACGACTGGTCAATATCGCCTTTTTACAGGGTGCGAAGACAGAAGTTAATTTCATGCCGGTGATGTTAAAGCGTCTGACCCTGACGGGCTCGACCTTGCGCCCACAATCAATCAAGCGCAAAGGTGAGATCGCTGCCGCGTTGCAAGACCAAATCTGGCCATTGATCGCCAAAGGCACAATTCGCCCTGTGATCCATGAAACATTTACGCTCGCCCACGCTAATCTGGCCCATGAATTGATGGAAAGCAGCCAGCATATTGGAAAAATCGTTTTAACAGTTGGAAATTAGCGCTTTCGCTGTTTGACCACATGGTATCCGGGGGGCTATAAAGACGCCCATTAACCTACATTTTACCGAGACATTGTCCGGTTGATTTCTGGAATGGGAAAAAGACCATGGCGCATCCGTTGATGCCAAAGGCTAAAGCCGTTTGGCTAGTTGAAAATACTGTTTTGACGTTCGATCAGGTTGCCGAGTTCTGCGGTCTGCATGAATTGGAAGTTCAGGCAATTGCCGACGGTGAAGTCGCCATTGGTATGCGTGGTACAGATCCAATCGCCTCCGGTGAACTCACAAAGGAAGAAATTAAACGCTGTGAAGCGGACCCTAACGCGCTACTAAAATTCCAAAAGTCGGATTTTCCAGATTCACGGACCAAACAAAAGGGCGCTCGCTACACTCCCGTTTCGAAGCGCCAGGACCGCCCCAACGCAATCGCATGGCTGGTCAAAAACTACCCTGAACTGAGCGATCCACAAATATCCAAGTTAATCGGAACGACCAAACCAACGATCAATTCAATTCGTGAACGTTCACACTGGAACATGAGCAACATCGCGCCACAAAACCCGGTCGGCCTTGGGCTTTGCAACGGTGCCAACTTGGAAAAAGCTGTTGCAGTCGCGCGCGCACGTGCGGGGACGGTTCACACGCCAGGTGCGGCAACCGCGCCGGACGGCATCGTCGCTAAACCAGATACGGTAAAACTGGATCCGGCATCAGATCAGGAATAGTCCACCGCACGGACCTATTCTTCTGACCAATAAAGACCAAAGCCCGCCCCTCAGACGAGAGGCGGGCTTTAGCTTTAGCTGCACTGCGGACAGCTCAATCTGCGACCGGCACCGTATAATTCAACCCCATACGCCCACCATCCACATTTATGGTTTCACCGGTGATATAGGCGGCGTCATCGTCGGCCAGAAAGGCGGCAACGGAGGCTATTTCTTCCGGCTTTCCCAATCGACCCATGGGCGTACGCGACATCATGTTACGCCTGATTGCGGGGTCAGAAGCCAACTGCTCGACCATATTGGTTGCGATACTCCCTGGTCCAATCGCGTTGACGCGAACGCCCTTGTCCGCCAGCGCCAAGGCCATCGCCACTGTCAACTGCTTCACCCCCCCCTTGCACATCGCATAGGATAGTAAATTTGGGTTGGTGATAACGGCCTGAATGGACGACATATTGATAATCGCGCCACTGCCCTGCTTGACCATCTGTTTTGCAGCCGCCTGACCGCTTAGGAAAAAGCCCTTCAAATTGACGCGAATGACACGGTCGAAGTCTTCTTCTTCCAAATCCAGGATCGTCGCCGTGTGCAAAATTGCCGCATTGGAAATCATTACATCAAGACGGCCATGTTTGGCGACAACAGCATTGACCAACACATCAACTTCAGTTTTTTCGCCGACGTCACAGGCAATAAATTCCGCCTTACCACCGCCGTCTGTTAGGTCCTTGGCGGAGGCCTCTCCCTGTTCGGAATTGATATCAGACAGGATGACAATGGCACCATCATCACAAAACCGTTTTGCACAGGCAAACCCAATCCCCTGAGCGGCGCCCGTAATGATGCAAATTTTACCTTCAAGAGACATATTTTGTTCCTCAATTCAAAGTCAAATAGAGACCATATTTCCCAGAATCCTGAAGAAATAGCCAGTCAGTTCCTCACCTTATTTGATCCGCAGTACAGCTGCCAACAAATATCAGCCAAATCAGTAATGTGACTGAGCGGCCTTGTGGAATTTGATGATTGGAAAAGGGATGATCGTTAAAACCAATCAGCGCGCACAGAAAGGTCAGTATTCGCCCGGCTCAAGGACAGCCCGAATTTTTTCAAGCAACTCCACCCGACGATAAGGTTTGGTGAGAAGTGTCTGCCCCAACGCTAATTTGCCATCATGGATAATCGAATTTTCTGCGTAACCCGAGGTGTAGAGTACTTTTATGTCCGGCTGCAAACGGACGGCTTCACTAGCGATGTCTACACCATTGAGCCCACCGGGCAAGACCATATCTGTAAACAATAGATCGAAGGTAACCGCGCTTTTCAAGTGATTGATCGCCACATCTCCGCGTTCTGCCTCGACGACATCATATCCTTGACCGCCCAATATAGTCACAGCAATTTCCCGTAGGCCCGCATCATCCTCGACGACCAGTACGCGCCCTGATCCTTGTGTGATTATTGGCGCGGTAACGACAATGCCTTCGAATGAACCGACGCCTTCCGCTCGGGGCATATAAAGTCTAAAGGTGGTGCCGTGACCGGGCTCGCTATAGACTGAAATATGCCCACTCGACTGCTTAACGAAGCCGTAAACCATGCTCAGGCCTAATCCACTTCCCGAACCGATATCTTTAGTCGTAAAAAACGGCTCAAATACCTTTTCCTGCACCTCTAGCGTCATTCCGGTTCCGGTGTCGCTCACCCCGACCATTACGTAGTCTCCCACCGCAATGTCGCCATTTTTCTTCGAATAGTCCTCATCAAGGGTAACATTAGACGTTTCGATTGTAAGCTTACCCCCCTGCGGCATCGCGTCACGTGCATTGATTGTCAAATTGATCAATGCGTTTTCAAATTGGTGAGGATCGATGGTTGCTGGCCAAAGGCCAGAGGTACGGACCGCTCTCAGATCAATTGTCTCTCCCAAGGTGCGTGTAAGCATTTCTTCCAGATTTGAAATCAAACCCGATACGTCTGTGGCGACAGGAGACAATTTTTGCTGGCGGGAGAAAGATAGGAGGCGGTTGGTCAGGGAAGATGCACGTTCAATCGCTTGAATGATTGCCTCAACATGGTTTTTCGCCTTTTCACCTACTTCGGATCCAACACTCAACATCTCCGCATTGCCAATCATGACCCCCAGAATATTATTGAAATCATGAGCAATACCACCGGTCAACTGACCAACGGCCTCCATTCGTTGCGATTGCCGCAAATGGGCCTCCAGCGTCTTCATCTCCGTCAGGTCACTGATCGAGCCGACAAAATAACGAGTGTCCCTGATCACCATCTCTCCGACGGCGAGGTGCATCTGGAATTCTTCACCGTTCTTGCGTAGACCTGTAACCTCACGAATTTGGCCGATGAGGCTGGTTTCTCCCGTCGATAGGTATTTTCGGATGTATCCGTCATGTTTGGTCTGATCAGGTTCCGGCATCAAAGTATTTATGTTCTGACCAATAACTTCGGCGGCGGAATAGCCAAACATATCCCTTGCCGCAAAATTAAAGATCTCGATAGTGCCTTTCTCATTGATAATGATATTGGCGATTGCAATGTTCTCAAAGGCCGAGCGAAACTGTTCTTCGCTTGCCAACAACGCCGCTTCCGCCATTTTCAGCTCAGTTATGTCCGTTCCCGTTCCCCGATAACCACAAAATTTTCCATTTTGATCAAACACCGGCATACCACTAACCCGGGCCATAACATGAGCGGTTTCTGAGATTTTCAAATTGAAATTGAAGTTCCGAAATGGCCGGTGTTGTGCCAAATCATCGGCATGGCGCTTCCACTTATCGTTGTCAACGTCTTCAGCCGCAGTATCTTCTCTGGTTTTGCCAAGATAAACATTAGGGTCATAGTCACTAAGTTTGTTCTTATTTTGGGAAATATATGTGAAACAAAGTTGCTCATCCATTTCCCAAAACCAATCCGAAGACGATTTTGCATAGTCTTTAAACCGTCGTACTGTCGCACGTGCCTCATAATTTTTTTTCTCAATCGCGTTTTCCAAAAATATTTGGCGGTTAGCCAAGAAATATACAATTGCCGCCATTGCCAAAATAAAAGCGCCAAATGAGAACCCGAAACCCAGGGCCTCAAACGAAAGACCTTTTACAGGGTTCAATTTTGGCACAACGTCGAGGTGCCATGCACCTCCCGGCAATGTGATCAAAGCCATAACCGAACGTTCTGAAAATGCCCTTTTGTCTCCCCATAGAAAGTTTCCGTCACCGGACCGTAGTCCAACGCTATATCGACTAGTCTTTCGATCTACCCCAGTCGCCTCAAAAATGGCCGGCAGATCAATCACCATTGCGACCAGTCCCCAAAACTCATCACCAACAAATACAGCTTGGCGGGCAACCAGCCCTAACCCTCCGTGCGGAAGCTGATAGGGACCGCTAAGTACTAGTTTTCCGGTATCGATCGCTCGTCTAACATCGGCGCGCACAATGGGGCGCGGATCATTCAGTAGATCACGGCCTAAAGATTTCTCGTTTCCAAGGAGTGGGAAAACCCATGTCTGCACCCCCTGAGGCGCCACCGAGAAGTTTCGGAACCCTGAGGTGACCTGGATTTGCGGACGAACGAATTCCGACAGACGGGACTCCATCCGCTCATCCATTACATTTCCGACATCGTTCAAATTATAATCGACGAACCGCCCAAAACCCGAAAAAACAGCAAACCGCTTTTGCAGTTCAGATTCCAACGCGACTGATAAGGTTGAGGCATAGTTTTGGGTGTCGGATAAGGTTTTAGCATCTGACAGGTGTTGATAACGCTCAACCACCATTACCCACACGAGGATACCGGCAATCACCGTTAAAACTGGAGGAACAAACATTCTGATATTGGGCATTACCAACTTCCGTAATATTCCCCCCCAATCTGTAGTCTACCTCACATGCTTAGATGCTATCGTCATTCTCCGAAATGCTTAAAACCGCGTTCAGTGTATATCCATTTTTAAGTTGTCAACAACACTCTTTTTACCCTACGGGTTACATTTAACCCGTGACCGCAAAACTCACTATTCCGGTCGTGGACGCGCACTACTGTACCCGATTTTTTGTAGCGCAACATCAATCTCAACAAGAATTTCTGGATCATCGATGGTCGCCGGCAACTTGTAGTCCGTATTGTCAGCGATCTTTTGCATCGTGCCACGGAGAATTTTTCCAGATCGGGTTTTCGGCAAGCGCTCAACCACCGCCGCCGTTTTAAAGGCCGCAACAGGGCCGATTTTTTCGCGCACCAACTGAACAACGTCGGCAACAATTTCATCATGTTGCCTAAGCACACCGGCATTCAAGACCAAAAATCCGACCGGAAGCTGGCCTTTTAGAGAGTCCGCAACGCCAACGACGGCACATTCCGCCACATCTGGATGTTCCGCCAGAACTTCTTCCATGCCCCCCGTAGACAGACGGTGCCCGGCGACGTTGATAATGTCGTCGGTACGCGCCATGATCGATATATAGCCGTCCGCGTCAATGATCCCGGCATCGGATGTTTTATAATACCCAGGGAACTCATTGAGATAGGAACTAAGAAATCGCTCATCAGCATTCCATAACGTTGGCAGCGAGCCGGGCGGAAGCGGAAGTTTGACGACAATTTCACCAATTGTGCCAGGCTCTTGTGGATGGCCGTTTTCGTCTAACACCTGTACATCCCAACCGGGCACACATTTGGTCGGCGACCCGGGTTTGACGGGAAAGGGGTGAAGCCCCATACAATTCGCGGCGATTGCCCATCCGGTCTCCGTCTGCCACCAATGATCGATCACCGGCACGCCAATTTTTTCTTCCGCCCAATGAAGCGTATCCGGATCTGTTCTCTCGCCAGCCAAATACAATACTTTGAAACAACTGATATCGTACTTCTTAATCAGTTCCCCTTTCGGGTCTTCACGTTTGATGGCGCGGAACGCCGTTGGCGCCGTAAACAGTGCCTTGATTTTATGTTCAGAAATCATCCGCCAAAAAGCGCCTGCGTCAGGCGTGCCGACGGGTTTTCCCTCATAAAAAACAGACGTGCACCCCTGTAGCAGTGGTCCATAAACAATGTAACTGTGCCCAACAACCCAGCCGACATCAGACGCGGTCCAATAGACATCACCCGGATCCATGTTGTAGACGTTTTTCATTGACCATTTAAGAGCAACCATGTGTCCGCCGTTGTCGCGCACAACCCCTTTGGGTTCGCCTGTCGTCCCTGACGTATAAAGGATGTAGAGAGGATCGGTCGCCTGAACAGTGACACATTCAGTCGGCTCAGCCATTTGCATGGCGCTAACCCAATCAATGTCGCGTGTTGGAACCAAGGTCGCTTTACATTCAGGTCGGGCAAGGATGACGCACCGGTTTGGCTTATGTGCAGCCAAATCAATCGCACCGTTGAGCAAGGGTTGATATTCGATCACCCGGTTAATTTCGATACCGCAAGTGGCGCTGACAATGACTTTCGGCTTGGCATCGTCGATTCTGATGGCCAACTCGTTGGCAGCGAAGCCGCCAAAAACAACGGAATGGACCGCGCCCAGCCTTGCACACGCCAGCATCGCAATTGCCGCCTCGGGAACCATCGGCATGTAAATGATAACCCGGTCACCTTTTTCAACGCCTTGCGCCCGTAGCACCCCTGCAAATTTGGCAACCTCGTCGCGCAATTGACGATAGGTATAGGTTCTTTTGGTATTACCGGTAACAGGGCTGTCGTATATTAGCGCCGCTTGATCACCGCGCCCACCATCAGCATGCCGATCAAGAGCATTGTAACAGGTGTTGCATTCAGCCCCAGAAAACCAGCGATAGAAGGGTTTGTTTGATGAATCGAGAACCGTGTCCCATTTTTTGACCCAATCGATTTCATTGGCGGCGTCCGCCCAAAACCCGTCGGGATCTTCCAGCGAATGTTTGTAGGCGATTTCATAGGCGTTGTTCATCTTCACCTGCTCCGAATTGAATGTAAAATTTCCTGCTAAAAGCGATTTCTACGGCTCGTTATTTATGGCAGTCTACCGCCATAAATCAGGATCACAATCATCCGGGGATAAAATGACGACTTCAAGCCTCTATAAAACCGCCCTTGAGGCGACACCTGCCAATTTCGCCCAACTATCCCCGCTATCGCTGATCCAGAGAGCAGCATACACCTATCCTGACCACGTAGCAGTTATTCATGGCTGCAAGCGGTTCACATGGTCGGAGACCTATGCACGGTGCCGACGGCTTGCCAGCGCCCTGAATGCCCGGGGGATTGGCGTCGGCGATACGGTAGCGATCATGGGTGCCAATACGCCTGAGATGTACGAAGCCGCCTTTGGTGTGCCTATGGCAGGAGCGGTGGTCAATACACTCAACGTCCGCCTAGATGCCGCCAGCATCGCATTTTGTATCAATCACGGTGAAGCGAAGGTCCTGATTACTGATTTGGAGTTCTCCTCAACAGTAAAGGCGGCGTTGGCCCAGATCGGACGCGATATACTGGTTATCGACATCGATGATGACATGGCTGACATCGATGGAGAACATCTCGGTGAAATGGACTATGAAGCCTTCCTCGCCAGTGGTGATCCCGAATTTGAATGGCGCTTACCGGAAAATGAATGGGATGCGATTTCGTTAAATTACACCTCAGGCACAACCGGAGACCCCAAAGGTGTCGTCTATCACCATCGCGGTGCCTATTTGAACGCACTGTCGAATATTATCGGCTGGAATATGGGCCATCACCCGGTTTACCTTTGGACACTGCCAATGTTTCATTGCAATGGTTGGTGTTTCCCTTGGACGCTCGCCGCCGTCGCCGGAACCAACGTATGTTTACGCCGTGTAAACGCGGAAAATATCTATCGCGCGATTGACGAACATAAGGTCTCGCATTTTTGCGGTGCCCCGATTGTGCTCAGTTTTGTTGTTAACGCCACCGATGATGAACGGCGGGAATTCAATCACCAGGTTAACGTTATGACGGCTGCGGCGCCACCGCCTGCGACCACCCTGCAACGCATGCAGGAACAAGGCTTTCTGGTGACCCACGTCTATGGCTTAACCGAAACCTATGGACCGGCGGTGATGTGTGCTTGGCATCCCGAATGGGATGACCTGCCAATCGAACAACAGACCCAAAGGAAGGGGCGTCAGGGGGTCAAATATCACGTCCTCGAAGGCTTAACGGTCATGGACCCGGAGACCATGACGCCTGTACCCGCCGATGGCGAGACCATGGGCGAGGTGATGTTTCGCGGCAATATTGTTATGAAGGGGTATTTGAAAAACCCAACAACAACCGAGGCTGCGCTTGCCGGTGGTTGGTTTCACTCCGGTGATCTTGGCGTGATCGAACCTGATGGTTATATCAAACTGAAAGACCGCTCAAAGGATATCATTATTTCCGGTGGCGAGAATATCTCGTCAATTGAGGTCGAAAACACCCTTCACGAGCACCCAGCGATCCTAATGGCAGCCGTGGTCGCCAAACCCGATGAAAAATGGGGAGAGACGCCGTGTGCATTTGTGCAATTGAAAAATTCCGATGCGACCGTCACCGAGCAAGACATCATAGCCTTCTGCCGTCGGCGATTGGCAGGTTTCAAATGTCCAAAAACCGTGGTTTTTGGCGCTTTACCAACAACGTCGACTGGTAAAATTCAGAAATTTAAATTACGCGAACGGATGACTTGAACCAGCACTGACGAAACAACAGGGGGAGCTAAACCAACAGGGAGTGAATTTTCCCCCGAAGACTTTTTGTAATTTATAAAAAAATATAAACACGTCTGTCTCACGGCCAGCACAGTTCCGCAAGTCTACCATCATCCAAACCGGCACGGCATCACGTGCCCGGCGGTAGCGCCTTCCTAACGATTAGGAAGCAGACAGTTGAACGATCTCATCTTTGATCGCCAATTTTTGTTTTTTGAGAGCAGCTATCTCAAGTTCATCTGGGTGTATTCGATGATGTTCTGCTTCAACGGCTGATTTGAGGGCTTGGTGTTTGTCCTTCAAGAAATCGATCCGATCAGCCAGACCCATGGCATATCCTCCTCAATGAGTTAAATCTTCACCAACTGTGACATAATTCTGTAACTTTACCCCAAATAAATTCAAAAATCTACTGAACAAGCGTTCCCTGACTACCTTGCATGTTCAATTTCTGTTAGGATCGCATGACTCAACCGTCATGGATGGACAAATGAACGAAACCAAGGAGCAAATTCTTAAGCTCGAAGAATTGCGAAGTGAGCACCAAGATTTAGATGATGTTATTGCCCGAATAAGCGAAGATGCACCGTTTGATCAATTACAGCTCCAGCGCTTAAAAAAGCGCAAGCTGGTTCTGAAGGATCAAATTTCCACCCTGGAAAACCAATTGCTTCCGGATATCATTGCCTAAGGCTGCTCATGTGTTTTTCGAAGGTCCTGATCAGCGGCGTCCAACGCCATCTCTGCAGTCATGACTGTCCCTAACTGGCTTGTCCCGCAAACAACGTCAAAACTGAAGGGTTGAACGGCCCAAGCAAATCGATAGCTGCGAACCCCTTGCTTGAGTTGCTCGACAATACCACTCGGCGCATTTCCATCGCCCGACAGCATGATAATACCGAAGTCATCGCCGCCTAAATTTCCAAGGATATCACTCGGCTGCAATAGTTTGCTAAAAATATCAGATACGTCCCCTAAAACCCGATCCAACGCTGCCCTACCTGCCTTCAACCGCACAGCCTCAGCGCCAACCATGTGAATCACCATGACCAACGGCGGTGGCGTTACGTGATCAATGTGGGTCAATATATGGGTCAATTCGCGCATAAACTCCCGCCGACACGGCAGGTTCAAAAAACTATGGCGGGCTGCTAATTTACAGAAATGTGCTTCGCGATGTTTTGCCAGTTCTAATTCGGCACGTAACGGTTCAATGCGTTGATTAAGCGAATTAATTAGCCCCTGTGCTTCCGGAGTCATCCCGTCAAGCAGGTTCAAATCGACATCAACCGCAGCAAGGTCACGCCACGACCCCGACGGATTTTCGTCAGGCTGGTTGTCCTTGTCAGCATCCTTATCCTTCGGGTCACGATGCTCGGGCGACTTTTTTGCGTCTGGGTATACGGAGGCAATCGCTGTGGTCTGGTTTACATCCATATTAACATTCCTTTCTCAAGTTTTTGGGAATCGGAATGGCAATCCACAACATGATAACACATTTATAGTTAACAAAGGATTGATATTCTTGATCCTGCCGCCGCCTCACCTATAATGTGGGTCTTTCCAGTGACCTGCTCGCTCAGGCTTGGTGACAAATTTTAGGATAAAACCCATGCACAGCGAACACCCTCTAGTCGGCATTATTATGGGCAGCAAGTCGGATTGGGACACCATGAAGAATGCGGCGGATATGCTGGACGAACTTTCAATTCCGTTCGAAGCCCACGCCCTGTCCGCCCACCGCAACCCAGATCAGGTTCACCAATTTGCAACGTCCGCAAAAGCGCGCGGCGTAAAAGTCATTATCGCCGCTGCGGGAATGGCGGCGGCGTTACCTGGGGTGGTCGCGGCGCTCACTCCGCTTCCAGTTCTCGGAGTACCTATCGAAACGCGCGTTATGGGCGGTATCGATAGCCTGCTCAGCATGGTTCAAATGCCTGGTGGCATTCCCGTCGGCACATTGGCTATTGGCAAGGCTGGCGCCAAAAACGCGGCTCTGATGGCGGCGGCGATCATCTCCCTGTCCGATGAGGAGCTCGCTGCCCGTTTGGATGCGTTCAGGAAAATTCAAAATGATACAGTCGCAGAGTTACCAGTATAGATCGGCCAGTTTATGTTCGGAAGTCAGCACGGAATATTTGAGTCTGGCGGCCCACATCACCACTATCTTGAGTTCGCCCTCCGTCCGGGCGCTGACATTGGTGCCTTAAAATCGGTCCTCAGGGATATCTTGTCTCAAAAACTTACGGATCAGCAAACCCTGGTGATCGCATTTGGCCCGGCCTTATGGTCGAAAATCACGGTGTCCGAGCCCCCCGGTGGATTACGTGATTTCACCGACATCACAGGCGTCGACGGTCATACCGCGCCAGCCACGCAACGGGACATCTGGGTCTGGTTACAAGGACCACGACCGGACGTCAATTTTGACATCGCCCTGTTGGTTAGCAACGGGCTAAACCCACTTGCGCGTCCCGCACTGGAAATCCAGGGTTATAGCTATCACGGAAACCGTGATTTAATTGGCTTTGTCGATGGTACGGCAAACCCAAAAACATCGGAAGATCAGGCCGCCGCCGCCTTGGTTCCAGGGACCAACGGAGGAAGCTATCTACTAACGCAGAAATGGGTTCATAACCTCAGCGCGTTCAATGCGCTTAACGTTCAGCAACAAGAATCCGTCGTTGGGCGAACCAAGGAAGATGATATTGAATTGGTGGGCGCGGCAATGCCTGCCGATTCCCATGTCAGTCGCACCGATGCGTCAGAAGACGGCATTGCACTAAAGCTATGGCGGCGCAGCTCCCCTTACGGCAGCGTTAGTGAAAACGGCCTTTATTTTGTTGCGTTTGCCTGCGACATACACCGCTTCGACGCCCAGTTAAAGCGGATGTATGGTGTGGCAGAAGATGGCTTGCATGATCAGCTCATTCACTACTCAAAGGCGACCAGCGGGGCCTATTGGTATGTGCCAGGGGTGATAGAACTGTCGGACGTAGTGGAGAGTGGGCGTTAGCATATCTGGGCCGGCCCGCACTGCTCACCCCCGGTCCACCCTTCTCACCCCAAGACTAATCCACCCTCGATATCTTCAACAGTAAGGCGCTTCATCTTGAACGCTTCAAGTAAATCAATCTCAATTGCCGCTGTTTTTCCCAGTTCAGCCTGGATCATATATTTAACAAATTCGATCAGTTCTGGCGTCTGGCCGGGAAAAACCATGATATTGGTCAGCAATTCACGACGCACCAGTGGCGGATAACGCAAAACCTCCATAACCAATAGTTTTTTGACCTTCATGGGCACACGCAGGCTACCAAAAAGACGGTCTAGGCTAAAACTGTAAATGCCGAAATCCAAGGCACCGGCCACGTCCTGCGTAAATCCACGAAATTCGTCAAGAAACGGCCCCGCCGTCACTTTGTGATCCATCAGTTTTTTGACCACGCCTAGGAATTCGCGGTAACGCAAACGCGCCGGGCTCAATTTGTCGCCAAGTTCCGCCTCAAGTGCGCGAATTTCCGCCGCCCGGAAATGGGCTTGGCGCACGGTACGCGCAGAATCCCTAATGGTATCCGACAGCGCCTCTTCTTCGATCAGGGTGAATAATCGTTCATACCGCTCGCGTTGGCGAGGGGCCATTTTCTGCGCGCCTTCACTGAGAGGCAGCAAGGCGGCCTGAGCAACAAGCTCGTCTTTCGAAAATATCGCCGCGACCGCAGATGCTGCGGGAATAAAACTTGATGTCCGAAAGTCGTCCGTAATCACGAATCGACTGTCATCTTGAACAGTCAAGTAGCGCCCAAGCTTAGTGCAATTGACGAAATGATCCGCCAGATCCCCTCCCAATGTTTGGGCTGGCGCGTTCCCGTCTTGCAGCGCGGCATCCGTTCCGACAAACGGTCGTCCATTCGCCGGGTTTTCTGGCCGTTTTAGCGGAGGAGGGTCCTGCCTGAACATAGTTTACACTGTCTTCATACGTTGAAACGTCTGCCAATCTATCCTACGACATGTGATCTTGGGAGTCTAAAAAAGCCTATGGACCTTTATCGAGATTCGTCGGTCACATAACTGTGTGGGGTTGTGATTAGCGTCTTTCAATAAAGTTGGGCATTGTCGTTTTCAAGGCAGTCCCCAACTGCCATCCCCGTTCCCCAACGGGGCTGATAGCGTTCCCCGCGAAACGCTATCAAAGATCCCTAAGACCCGAGGGGCGTGAACCGGTTTGGATCACGCCCTTCCCTTTTGAAGCCGAGCGCCATTGTCAACGCCTGCGACGTTCCAAGGCTTCATCCGCAAGGCATTTGGTTATGGCGAGCCGTTCGGCGACCTGATTAACGTATGCGGCCAAACTTTCGTCTTTAAGCACAACACCATTTCCAGTTTTGACCGCCGATCCGCGTTGGAAGATACCCTGCAGGTTTTTCAGGCGATTTGACCAGTTTTCGACATAAGCTGACCAGTCACCACCATGTTTGCCTTCGACATAACCAATGATCTGCGCATGGGTTTTGATCCGCCACCAACTGACATCTGGCAGCAAAGCACATTTCGACTTGAGCGGCGTGACGTCTTTGCCTCCTTGAACAGAAGGCGGCGACACAGGTTCAGGCTGAACGACAACCGATTCTGTATAATCTTGTGTGATCGGTTGTCGTGACTCCGGCAATGCGGCTGAGCTATCGGGCTCAGCATTGCTAGTCAGTTGACTTGAAACCGTGGAGTTGGGGACGGCGACGGGCGTCGTCGCGGACGTAGGGTCTGCATTTTCTGCCACTGTCTTAGGCGAATTGATAAATGTATCCTCGTCGCCCGTACGGTTGAAATACACATACGCACCGCCCCCCATCGCGGCAACGATCACAAGGACACCAAGCATCAAGACCATCTGATCAGATTTCCCGGCCATCGCGCTTACTGACGTCAATTGTTGAGGGGGGGCAGGTCGCGCGGTTTTTGGTGCTGATTTGATGGCCGGAACGACGTCAGGTTCTGGAATTGGATCGGCCTTCCTTGGCGGCGTAACCGTACGGACAACACCCAAGTGGCGTTTTACGCTTCCCACCAATTCAAGTGGCTCAAACGGTTTGGTGATAAAATCGACGGCCCCCAGGCGCTTCGCCATGTCACGGTCGTCGGCTCTGCGACGAGCGCTGGCAACGATAACCGGGATTGAATGTTTTTCTCTGAGCTCTTTCAGCAGGTCCATGCCGTCGACGTCAGGCAATCCAAGATCAAGTAAAATCAGATCAATTTTTTCACGCCCCAAAACAGCAAACATGCCGCTGCCAGAGCCAACCGCCGATGTCTTAAATCCTTCATTCTCAAGCGTAAGCGCGAGGAATCCCTGGATCATCACGTCGTCTTCGACAACCAATATGTGTTGAACCATAATGTCTATATTAGCCAATCAATTAAGTATTTATCGAGATGCGCTTGAAAACGCACGCGAGCAGGATATTAAATTACCCCGTCAACATCACAATTACACACGAGAACCTTTCAAGCCCCTGAACGGTCGGCGGCCCTTTGAAAAGGCTTGCGCCAAGCGGTTCGGTAGGCCAAAGGCACGCAATACACCGTCAATTCTACGACTGAGGAACGCCCACGTCTGCGGATAGTCGCCCTCATCATCGGCCGCGTCCGCCAACCAATAAAGAATTGTCGATGTATAAACCGAGGCAAGTAAGCCGCGCTTGCTGTAATGATTCCAATCAGCCGAACGGTCCCCTGCCCAATACCAGATAACAGACGAGGATTGCCACGCGAGACGTGCTGCCAACGGCGCGTTCACTGGTAATGCCATAAACGAGAGCAACCGGCGGATGGCTTCGCGGTGAGGCGCATTAAGCGTCAGACGCGTTTTGACCGCAGTATGAATGCGCTGGCGAATTTTCATAGTATCGACATCAACTGATTCCAGTTCGGCCAGCATACGACGGTCTGACCAATCGGAAAAATGCGCGGCGACATCGCCCATACCACCAGGAAACGCCCGTAGCCCCATACTGTCGTCATACCCGGCGGCACGAACACCGGCCACTAATGCGGCATTGGACCACCCGTCAAAGGGAACATTCCGGAGAAAAGCTTCAACAATTCGGTCACGGCTCTCAGATTTTTCCGTGGCTTGGTTCATCGTCTTCGTCCTCGTCATCTATCGGTTCGCGACTGTGGGGTTTTGCCAACTCGTCAACATAACCAAAAGTGGTGAGATCATCCATACGCATGGGGTATAAAAAACCGTCCAGGTGATCACATTCATGTTGGACGACGCGCGCATGAAACCCGCTGGCCCGACGATCAATTTTTGACCCGTCTTGGTTTAGCCCACGGTAGCGGATATGGCTATAGCGCCTCACTCGACCTGCCATTTGCGGCAACGACAAACAGCCTTCAACGGCGATGTTGGTCTCCTCACCCGTTATCTCGATCTCAGGATTGATGAGCACCGTCAACGGAATTTCTTCATCTTTCCCGTCGACGTCACCACGGTCTCCCGGCACATAAAAAACCACTATCCTGAGCGGCACATGGACTTGCGGGGCGGCAAGCCCAATCCCGGGTGCGTCATTCATTGTGTCAATCATATCGGCGATCAGGCGGTGAACCTCAGGGTCCGTCGGATCGCCGACAGCCTCTGCGACCTGCGAGAGGACAGGATGTCCCATACGGGCAATTTTCAATACCGCCATTTGCTCATTATTCCCGGATTTCTTAGTTATAATATCATAAAACGAAACGATTCATTAGTGATTATGCCCTTCACATTACCGAATTCGTATGTTACAACCCGCCGATCAATTGGACCCTTAGTGGGTTTCCCGTGCTCCAACATGAAGAGAGAATAGCTAACGTGCAAGTTTCCGTTCGCGACAACAATGTCGATCAGGCCCTTAAGGTCCTCAAAAAGAAGATGCAGCGTGAAGGAGTCTTCCGTGAAATGAAGCTCCGTCGGTCCTATGAAAAGCCCTCGGAACGCCGTGCCCGTGAAAAGGCCGAAGCCGTTCGTCGGGCGCGCAAACTTGAGCGCAAACGGATCGAACGCGAAGGCTTCTGATCTTTGCAGATTGCCGCGACCAGCGGCATCTGATCAAGGAACCCTTCCGAACCGCGCAGGGATGACCAGCGCGGTTTTGTCGTGCCTGGGTTTCGGGTGAAGCCTTGCGTTTGCCAGCGCGTCAAAGCGCCTGGTTCAGCCACCCCACAGTTGTGCGGGCGCTATCTTTGGCCTTTTCGAACGAATCAAAAACCTGATGCGCGTAATAGCCAATCGGGAACCACCCCTGCCCGTCTTCCTGATCCCGACGAAACTCCTCGAATCCAAATGATCCGTCTGGGCGTTTAAAAATGTCCACGCAAATACTGTTTCCAGGCATGTTGACAGACAGCATTACGATATTCTTGTCGATACCCATGTCAAAACCTAAAATGTTTCCGGTTAGAACACGTCCGGCGATTTTTGGATCACGGAAAGTGTTCTAGAGTCATTCCGTGTTGATCTGACTCATAAAGGGGATTCACATTTTGGTTAAGATGTGATTCAAGATAGAGGCTGGATAAGGAGGCCAGCCTTTATGTCCCGATCCTATTCCCTTGATTTACGC
>Ga0316203_1000362_pt1 | contig 61344 bp, 56 predicted proteins | sample 6monrhotite_MG_FD_204940 | JGI IMG/M metagenome (GOLD analysis project Ga0316203, IMG submission 204940) | Microbial mat bacterial communities from mineral coupon in-situ incubated in ocean water Damariscotta River, Maine, United States -... | ecosystem: Environmental > Aquatic > Marine >... | reverse complement strand
CTTCCCGGTGCTCACGGGGGCGGTGATTATCGTCACTGTTGCATTGATATTTAATAACCTTAGACCGGGAATCAGTTATCCAAAATACTGGTAGGGGTTTGACAGAAGACAGGCGTGCGCTACGCCTGGGAATGGATTTTGACATTGAAGTTCTCGTCGGCTGACGGGGGAACGAAATAACTGGTGATCAGATCAAAATCAGCTTCACTGGCGGCAAATTCATGGGTCCCGCTTTCGTTTCTCAACTTCAGTCGGGCCTTGCACAGCGGATCACTCATATCAAGGTAATGCAATTGATGCGCCGCCCCGGCAGCTTCGAAGATGCGCCGTGCCCATTGGCGAAGCTCAGGAGTATTGGCTGGGAAATCCAGGACGACGGACAAGCCAGCCTGAAGTAGGGCGCTGACATGACCTTCCATCAACTTGCGCAAGCATTCTGAGCGCGAGACAAAGTCCGGCAACGAGGTGATTTCACCTGGATACAATCCCGATAACCAGGTGTCCAGCGAAATAAGAATTGTCGCTGACTGAGATGCCAGCCGTTCGGCGAGAGTCGATTTTCCGGCGGCAATTTTACCGCAAACGAGATGTAAAGTTGGCGTTTCATTTCGCATGATGCATACTTTTTTTTGGAACAAAGGCGCGAGATCAGCGCCAGGTCAAAACAAACAGAAATTACGGCCCGGCCCAAGACTTCAGGCCGGGCTGGTAATTCGGGATGTTTGATCTGCATGCAAAACCATCGTTTACAGCTAACACATGTCTTTTTGTAAGACAATCACCCGATCAGATCAGGAACTGACTGTACGCCCCAATGCGATAATCCCGCGCCCGATCAGGTGTTTGCTGCGCGTCCAGATATCGCGCCGCCATGCGTCTTCGTCCACATACAGAGCATCACGCAGGTCCCGTTTGATTTTCTGATACTGTGCGTGATGTGTTTCCGGGTGAAGGTGTAGCCAGTTATCTGCGCGCAAGGCCTGTAAAACCTGACTTAGCGGGCGTGTGCCAAATTCCAAAACGATGGCCGTGTGATCCAGCTCTGGATATTGAGACCATAACGCCGTGACCATAGGGCCTTTGAATTCCGACGCATGCGACTTGCCTTTACCCGCGTTTGTAACATCTTCGCCATACCAGTCCCGGGCCCGGAAGATGTCTCTGTCACGACCGACAAAAATGGGTTCGCCGTATCCGGTCGGCCCCACTCCTGTGTGCACATCAATGATGGCGAGGTGTCTGGCCCCTTGGCCTTGCGCCGCGACGATCTCTGACCAGCAGCGATTTGACCAAGATGGTTCGGTGCCGCCGTAGAACAGTCCGGACGGTTGCGTGTATTGCCCTTTCAGCAAAACCGCTTGCAGTTTTTTCTCGCCGTGTTGTTCACTGTAGTCGGTTAATGCTTTTTCTGCCTGATCGCGTTTTGGTCCGCTCCATGCGGGGGGAACGATAAGCGAATGGATGTCGTCGTAGGCGCAGTTTTCTGGAAGCGGGTTTGAAAAATCGACAAAATTTCGGTTCAGGTCAATATTATCTTCGTTGGTTCGTCGAAGATGGGCAAAGCCATAAGGGTTGATCGCGTGGACGAGTACCAGCGCTACATCGTCAGGCAGTTTTTGCGTCAGTGCGCCATTTAGTAGGGCGACCTGAACACCTGATCCGGTCAGCCCTTCGGTTCCATGGGTTGCTGAGGTGACAAAAAATATGCCTTTGGCATTGTTTGAACCGAGGCGGACAACATCCATGAATAGATCTTCACCGCCAGGACCCACTGCGGTGGGGTGCCGTCGGCTTGTGGCCTTAATTCCCCGCTGCTGACAGGCGTTTAAAAACAAACTGCGGGCACTTACATAATCGTTCCCGAAGAATTGTGAAACACTCACACGACACCCCTAAGCCAGTTGGTTTTTTGTATCGGCATTGGATAGGGCTTGGTCAGCAAATTTGAAGGTTCCATGTTCGCGAATTTCGGTTGCGGCGCGCATAAACCCTCCAAGTGCTGCCCTGGCAAATGCGCCACCAACGCTGACCCGTTTGACGCCAACCACTTGCAGGTCCTCGATTGAAAATGTCGCACCCCTGAGCCCCATCACTACATTTACTGGCTTGTCGACAGCGTCGCACACCAAACGAATGGCGTCTATGTCCGGTAATCCGGGGGCGTAAACAACGTCGGCCCCGGCTTTGGCAAAGGCCTGCAATCGCTTGATGGTATCGTCTAGGTTGGGCCGACCAAAAATGAAATTTTCGGTTCGCGCTGTGATGATCATGGGCAGGGATCGGGCAGCCTCACAGGCCGCCGCAACACGTTCGACCGCCAATTCAAAGTCATAGATGGGCTCGTCCGGCGTGCCGGTCGCATCTTCAATGGAGCCACCGACCAATCCGATTCCAGCCGCCATTTGAATGGTTTCGGCACACGTTTCAGGAGCTCGCCCAAAGCCGTTTTCAAGGTCTGCGGAGACCGGTAAATCTGTCGCGTTGACAATGTCTTGAGCATTTTTAAGAACCTCGTTTCGACTTAATCCGCCGGATGAGCCTCGGCGACCAACCGAAAAAGCATAGCCCGCACTGGTTGTCGCCAACGCCTCAAAACCCAGTGCACTTAGCATTCTGGCTGTACCAGCGTTCCACGGGTTTGGGATAATAAAGGTGCCAGGCCGTGCGTGAAGCGCTTTGAATTTTTCAAATTTTTCGGATTGTTTCATGACATGTCCCCGCGTTTAGGCCTAAATTGCTTCCGTGTATTTTATGCGTTGGTATAATCGTGTTCAATGATCCAGCGCTAGTTTGAGGAAAACTCTCAGTTTGCTGGGTATTTTTTTGAGGGGGAGGTGAAACGATGAAAATCGATGGTGGATGTCATTGTGGGTTTTTGACCTATGAAGCTGAGATTGATCCGGGGCGTGTGTTAATTTGTCATTGCACCGATTGTCAGGTCTTATCAGGATCGGCGTTTCGGGTTGTTGTTCCCGTATCTGAAGAGAACTTTCAAATGACCAGCGGGGCTGCGAAAATCTACATCAAAACGGCCGACAGCGGTAACCAACGCGAGCAGGGGTTTTGCCCGGACTGCGGGACACAGATTTATGCCACCTCTGTTGGAGATCAGGCGAAAATCTATGGCCTGCGCGTCGGCACCTGCAAACAACGCGATGACCTGCCCCCGGCATCAGAAATTTGGTGCGAATCTCGCCAAACTTGGGTGCCAAAATTCGATAAATTGCCAAATCACGCCAAGCAGGCGACGTATTGAGCAATAACGGAATCCAGTCGACCTTCCGTGGATTGGACTTTACTCTTCACAATTCAGGCTAAAATTAGACAGCCAAAACAAATGATCAGGGAGATCTAAATGCGTTCAATAGTTAACATATCAGGGACACGGCGGGCCTTGTTAGGGGCCATGGGTGCGGTTATGACGCTTGGTGTTAGTGCGGGATTTGCCAGTGCCGCTGACAAAATAGCAGTCGGGGCACTTCGTTTTACGTCGCATGCGGCAAGTTTCGTTGCCTTCGAGCGCGGGTACTTTAAGGACGAAGGATTGGATGTCGAATTTAAGTATTTTCAGGCGGCCCAACCGATGGCTGTCGCCATTGCCTCCGGCGATGTCGATTTTGGTGTCACGGCAATTACCGGCGGACTGATCAATTTGGCCGATAAGGGTGCGGTTCGGATTATCGGTGGTGCGCTGATGGAAGAAAAAGGCATCGATGGGTCGGCGATCTTAGTGTCTAAAGCGGCTTTTGATGGCGGGCTGACGTCGCCGTCCAAGCTCGGCGGACACTCGTTTGCCATAACCCAACCGGGGTCTTCATTTCACTATATGGCGTCGCAAGTCATCAAGAAGGAAGGAATTGCCCGCAGCGCCCTCAGCCTGAAACCGCTGCAAAAGGTCGGCGCAATTATTGGTGCGCTCAAATCTGGTCAAGTTGATTCCTGGGCAATTGTTCCCCACATCGCCAAGGGGTTGGCCAAGGGCGGCGCGGTTAAAATAATCGGCTGGGTAAACAACTATATTCCGGATTATCAGGTGACGACCGTGTTTACGTCGTTAAAGACGACACAGAATAATCGTGGACTGGTGGAAAGATTCCTGCGGGCGTTCTCCAAAGGTGCGGCTGACTTTAATGCGGCATTGGTGGATAAAACCGCCGGTAAAGCCAAAGCAGAAGAAATGGTCAAGCTGATCCATAAATACGTTTATGCATCACGGCCTTATGCCAAAGCGGCCCCGTCGATCCGCAACGGTGCGATGCGCCTTAGCCCAGGGGCAAAGCTCAATCTTGATAGTGTCAAGGCGCAGTTGGCGTGGTTCCAGGCCGAAGGATTGATCAAAGACACGGTTACTATTGATAAATTGGTTGATACCAGCTTTGTCGAGACGAACTAAGTGAGTGAGATTAGACGGCGGGAGCGCTTTGGCGTTGCCGTCGTCACCGGTTCCTGGACTGTTTGAGATGGACCTATCGCTGGAGAAAATCAGCCATAATTATGGCGATCTTTCGGTCCTGGAGACCATTAACCTCGACATCAAGCAAGGACAAATCGTTTGCATTATCGGGCCGTCGGGGTGCGGCAAATCAACGTTGCTTAGGATGATCGGCGGCCTGGAATGCCCGGACCATGGGCAGGTGTTCCAAGTTGGGGCCCCGCCCGCCGACTCGCTAAATCCCCTAACCTACATTTTTCAGGACTTCGCCTTGCTGCCGTGGCGTACAGTTGAAGGCAATGTCAGTTTGGTTTTGGAAGATCACGCCTTGTCGGCAACGGAGCGGGAACGGATTATTGTCGATGTGCTGCAACGGACCAAGTTAAGCGAATTTCGTACGACCCTGCCGCGTCAACTTTCGGGTGGTATGAAACAACGCGTTGCCATCGCCCGTGCCCTTAGTGTTAACCCGGCCGTCCTGCTGATGGACGAGCCCCTGTCGGCACTAGACAGCCAGACCCGGGAATTATTAATGGATGATCTGGTCGGTTTGTGGACGCGCGAGCCTTTTACCGCGTGTTATGTCACCCATAACCTGGCGGAAGCCGTGCGTTTGGGGCACAAAATTGTTGTGCTGTCGAGGCGGCCCGGAAAAATCAGAGAAATCGTTGAAATTGATATCCCCCTTGCTGAACGCAAGGAGCGAATGGTTGAGTTGGAGCATAAGCAGAAGCATTTATGGAATTTGCTGCGTGACGAAGCCCTGGTCGCCGATCAGGAGCTTGTCGATGGCTGATCTTGAAAAACGAAAAGCCGTGCCGTTTCGAGGCGGTGGTTTTGTTCATCAGCCAAAATTGCTAACCGGTCCAATTGTTTTTATCTGCTTGATTGTTTTTTGGGAGGTTGGCTCCCGTATGGGCTGGATCAGCCCGCTGGTCCTGCCTGCACCGTCCGAGGCCTTTGAAGCGTTTAAAGAGCTGGTCGTATCAGGAATGTTGTGGAAACACTTGTCGGCGTCCCTGCAGAGATTGATCATCGGTTGGCTGTCAGGAACCACCCTTGGCGTGATCGTCGGCCTGATGATCGGCTTGTCGTCCTACGCCAGGGCCGGATTGTCACCGCTGGTATCGGCAATTTTCCCGATCCCCAAGATCGCCTTGTTGCCGTTGTTTGTTATCTGGTTTGGCATCGGTGAGGGCGCAAAAACCGCAACGATTTTATTCGGAACGTTTTTCCCAACGGTCATAGCCGTCTACGGCGGCGTCGATAATGTTGATCGCGGCCTGATCCGTATGGGCCAGTCCTTTGGCATGAAACCCTCATCAATCATCTATAAAATTATTTTGCCGGGCGCGCTGCCCGCGATTTTATCCGGTTTTCGTATTTCCGCGTCAATCGCCATCATCCTGCTGGTCGCCGCAGAAATGATCGGTGCAGAGTTCGGCGTCGGCGCCTACATCCTGTTGGCCGGTAGCCTGATGGCGACAGACCAATTGATCGCCGGAGTCGCTTTGCTGTCGATGATGGGGTTGAGTGTAGGGTGGTTGATCAGTCGGGCAGAGAAAATACTACTGCGGTGGCGATAACACCTATCGCCCTTGATGTTTTGTTCGTTACGTAATCTTAAGCGGTCGTCGCGCGGTGCTATCGGACTATAAGTTTGAATGGTGTTTGCACATTCAAATGTTCTGAGGGTTCAAGGGCCTTCACGCAGTAGGCGGGAATTTCTATTTGCGTTATGGTCAATCAGGAAACCTTTGAAAGAAGGCAAATATGATGGTTGAAGAACGAACACGCTTGAAGAAATGCGTGGACGGCTCGATTTATGTGGCCGACTATCCAATTCATTATGCTGGCTGCGAATTTAACGCACGAATGACCATCGTCCGGTTGGCGGACGGCTCCCTTTGGCTTCACTCCCCATGCAATATCGATGGCACGCTAAAGGAGGAGATCGAATCACTAGGCCCCGTGCGCTTCATTGTAGGCCCTGGTAATTATCACTGGTTTCACCTGAGTACGGCTCACGAACTGTTTCCCGACGCAGAGCTATATATCTGCCCGGGAATCGAACGCAAGGCCCCGACGTTACAATTCCATTGGTTTCTAGGCGACCTCCCACCACGGGATTGGACTGGAGAGATTGATCAGGTGCTGGTCCGTGGAACGCGCTATATTTGGGAAGTTGCCTTTTTTCACACACCATCCAAAACGCTGCTCCTTACGGACTTGGTGGAGAACATCGGCGATGCAACGCCGGGGGTTAATTTAACCCTCAGGCTTTGGTGGAAGGTTGTTTTCCGCATGTGGAACAGGGCCCGGCCAGCCCCCGAATATCAACTCGGGTGGCAGCATAAGAAGGCTGTTCGTGCCTCACTGGAAAGGATTTTAGAGTGGGACTTCGACAAGGTAATTGTTTCTCATGGCGACCTGATCGATGTAAATGCGAAGAACATTGTTCGCGAGGCGTGGCGCAAACCACTTATGGGCTGACAACGCCTATCATGACTATCCGAGTGTGGCTGCAATACGGAAAATGCCGGACGTTAGAACACTTCCGGCGATTTTTGGATCACCGAAAGTGTTCTAACGAGTTGATATCCCCGCAAACCCACGTTCGCGAATGAACCTATTCGCTCCGGTTTTGCTCTAGATCGACTATGCATCTTTATCGTCCATTTACTGGTGATGCCTGATTGCAAGATGCCATATTTGCTTGGTTCCAACTGCGTAAGTTAATCCGTAGATTAAGCAAATCAGCGAACTCCAGAGCAAAAAATCATCGATGGTTTCGGGTAGGAAAATTGCGACTGGAACGATTGCCAACCCACGGAGCAAATAGATTAGTGAAATTATGACCAGCGCGGGTTTTAACAAGGGTAGGGGGCGGGTTAGGCCCGCTCCCGAATAGGCATAAAGCGCCCAGATGAGCAAAACCGCTGCAATTCCTAGCGTTAAGATTGGCGGAAACCATGATCCACTTTCAGCCATCTGGGCCATATCTTCACCGGCACCAAAAAACCGGTACCAATCTGGACCGCCAATGATGATCGAAAGATGAAAAATAGCGGCGATGCTGCTGAGGATGCCGCCGCATAACAATGGTTTATTCATCGTCGTTATCCTATCCAATGTTCCTGCCATGAGGTCAGGTTAAACAGGGTCCAGAGGTGAAGGGCGTGGTCGGATGAGCCTTCGCGGTGTTCCTTGAAGCGGTTCTCTATATACGTTTTGTTAAGCAGGCCCTCATGAAGCAACGGAGAGCGGAGGATTCTTTCCTCCGCATGCCGCCCAAAGTCGCCGCGTAACCATTGTTCAACAGGGGCGGCGAAACCCATTTTTTTGCGGTGGATGATTTCATTGGGCAAAAGGTCGGCGACGGCTTGTTTGAGTAGGTGTTTTTTTATGCCGCCTTTGACCTTGTATGACTGCGGGATGTCCATGGTGAACTCGACCAGATCATGATCAAGAAACGGCACACGGCCTTCAATCGACGTGGACATGCTGATTTTATCAACCCGCATGAGCAACAGTTCCGGTAGGCGCAGGCGCAGTTCGCTATAGGCCATGCGGGTTAAGTGGTCGGCATTTGGTGCTGACGCGGTGAGGTCTGCGAAATAACCGTTGATCACATCACCGCTTTCAGTCGAGGTGATGCCGGTTAAATCAAGCCCTGACCCAGCCAGATCATCATGAACAGTTGACCGGGGGCTGATATCACTGCCCAGCAGGCGATTTTTGTGGACGTTCCAGAACGCATTTGCACCGCTGAAAAAAAGTTCCTGACCGGTTGCGGCGCGGTGCAGGGCTTCGGCGATTTGCCCGCCGCGCCCCCGGCTTGCCGGTGCGAAGGATCGTGCAAGCGCACCCAACATGTTTTTCAGCGGGCCGGGCATCAATCCGGTATAAGGGTCCCAGAATTTTTCAAAAAATTTCAGGTAGGTCATCCAACTGTCATAACCGCAGAACTGCTCGTCGGCGCCCTCGCCGACCTGAACGACGGTAATGCCGCTGTCGCGGGCCAGTTTGGAGACAAAATATAGCGGGATACAAACCCAGTCGGCGATGGGTTCATCTTGATGGTGGACCAGATTATCAAGGTAGCCGACCATGTCGGCCTCATTGATCAATACTTCGTGGTGGCTGGTCTTGAACGTATCGGCAATTTTGCGGGCATAATCGAGTTCATTGAGGTGGGTATGGTCCTTAAAGCCGACGGTGAAGGTTTCCACCGGACGGTCGGTAAACTGGCTCATCAGGGCAACGTTGGCGGACGAATCAATACCACCTGACAAAAACACGCCAAACGGAACGTCAGACATCATGCGTTTTTCAATTGCCGCTTCCAGGCGCGTACGGATGCCTTTTACGAAGAAGTTTTCCCGCGCCGCTTCTGATAGCCCGGAGAGTTCCGAGGGGTTGATCCCTTGTCCGGGGAGTGCATCCCAATACCGCCACGCTTTCAGGTCGCCGCTACCATCAACTTCCATAATATGGGCGGCAGGCAACTTGTAAATGCCTTGAAACATGGTCAGAGGTGCCGGGGCAATCATGAAGCTGAGGTAATGATTTAAGGCGTTGGTGTCGATTTGGCGGGCGAGTGTTGGATCGCTAAGGATTGCTTTGATTTCCGAGGCAAACCGAAATGTTCCGCCAACCCGGGCGAAATAGACGGGTTTAATGCCGATCCGGTCACGTGCAAGGGTCAGAACACGGCGGTTTTCGTCCCAAATGGCAAAAGCAAACATGCCTTCAAGCCGCCTGACCAAGCCTTCAATCCCCCATTCCTTGTACCCGTGGATTAACACCTCGGTATCGGAATGGTCTGTTTTGAAGCGATGGCCCTTATTTTTAAGTTCAGCGCGCAGTTTCAGGTGGTTGTATATTTCACCGTTGAAAGTGAGATGCAACGTTTCTGCCTCATCCGACATCGGTTGTGCCGCGTCGTCGGATAGGTCGACAATCGCAAGGCGTTTGTGGGCCAATCCAATGCGTTGATCATCGGAGGCCCAAATGCCATCGCCATCGGGGCCACGGTGGGCGATAGCGCGGTTCATAGCGATCAGGGCAGGGGTAAGCGGTGTATTGCTGCCAAGTGCCCCGGCGGCGCGAAATAGACCGGCTATACCACACATAACGGCTTCCTATTTTGGCTGGAATTGGGATACAGCATTGTCGATCCGAAGCAATGAAAATGACGGATCAGGTTTGGCGGAAATGACCTTGGCTGTCCAGTGGCATTGGCGGACTATTTTTGGATTGTATTGCCCTCGATTTCGTTGGAACATCATTATAGTGTCGCAAATGACTGCGAGCTTAAAAGAGGTTTAGTCAGCCTATGTTTGACGTTGACGTCGAAAACTGCCGACACCAGATCGGTTTTTTACTGGTTCCTGATTTTACAATGATCAGCTTCGCCTCGGCGATTGAGCCGCTGCGGTCGGCCAATATGATCAGAGGTGAGTCGGTTTATTCTGGTATAACCTACTCCGTCGATGGTCAGCCGGTGAAGGCGTCAAATGGGATTTCGGTGGTGGTTGACGCCGCCTTGTCGGAGGCGACGCGCCCGCATGTATTGTTCGTTTGTGCCGGTATGGACGTGCGGAATCGGGTGGAGAAACCGGTTCTGTCAGGGCTTCGGCGAATGGCGAGCCATGGCACCGATATCGGCGGCATTTGTACAGGGCCATATATTCTGGCGAAAGCCGGATTGCTTAATGATTATACCTGCACGCTACATTGGGAGAATTTGGCGTCTTTCAGAGAAGATTTCCCTGAGGTCGAAGTTACGTCGGAACTGTTTGAGATTGATCGTAATCGTTATACGTGTGCCGGCGGTACGGCGGCCCTCGATATGATGTTGACGATAATCGGCCTGCAGGAAGGCATGCGGTTGGCGAACGAAATTGCCGAGATGATGCTGCATCATCGAATTCGCGATGGTCACGAATCCCAGCGCATGGAATTGCGCTCGCGCCTGGGTGTCGCCCACCCCAAGCTGATCGCGGTGATCGAACATATGGAACAAAATTTGGAAGAGCCGTTGAGCTGCGCTGAACTTGCCGCCCGGGTTGATCTTTCGACCCGTCAGCTCGAACGTCTGTTCAGTAAATATATGAACCACGTACCGACCCGTTATTATTTGGACCTGCGGCTTAACCGCGCTCGTTATCTGCTGCGTCAGACCAGTTTGCCGGTGTTATCCGTCGCCCTTGCTGCCGGGTTTGTTTCAGCGTCGCATTTCTCAAAATGCTACCGCGAGCACTTTAGCCACGCCCCATCCGAAGAACGACGCCATCAAGGATAATCGTTTCAGGCGACAATCGCCCGTTCGATTCTTGGGTACATTGCACCGAGTGTCAGTCCTCTGACCGCCATGAACAGGGTTAGAGCCAGCCACATGCCATGGTTGCCCAACAGCGGCAGAAGAATGACCAGCATCAGAATATAAAAAAGCAGGGAAATTGCCATGCCGTTGCGCATTTCTGTGGTGTGGGTGGTGCCGATAAAAATACCATCAAGCTGGTAACACCAGACGGCGACCACGGGAAGCAAGATGACCCAAGGCAGATAAGTGCGGGCGGCGAGCTGAACCTCTTCGACGCTGGTCATCGCATCAATAATGTATGGGCCAATCCCCATTAAGGCGAGGGCGGTCAAGATCGACACAATTACCGCCCAGCGCGACGAGGCGATGACGGCGGCTCGAAAAACAGGCAGGTTTTTCGCACCGTAGGCTTCTCCGGCGAGCGATTCGGCGGCGTTGGCAAAGCCATCCAGTCCGTAGGATACAAAATACAAAATGTTGAGTAAAACAGCATTGGCCGCCAGTATGACATCGCCATGCCGTGCACCAAGGGAGGTGAATATGGCGAAACTAATTTGCAAGCACATCGAGCGGACGAATATGTCGATATTGACGCGAAACATCGTCATGAGGGCGTGGCCGTTAAAGGTGTCCTTAAGGTGCCAGTGTCCGGGTAATTTTCCAGATAACTTAATAACGTTTTGTTGAACCAACCATAGGCCAAACGCGACGGCGCTGACTTCTGAAATCAGGGTCGCAATTGCTACGCCCTCAACACCCCAGCCAAGCCCCATGACAAACCAAATATCGAGAATGATATTGATGCCATTCATGAAAATTTGCGACAACAGCGCCGCACGCGTGTTTTGAATTCCGAAAAACCAGCCAAGAATGGCAAAATTAACAAGCGCCGCCGGTGCGCCCCAGACGCGGATTGCAAAGTAGGCCTCAGACAACGGGCGAACATCGTTACTGGGGGCAATTAGATCTAGGGCCAATCGAGATATGGGGGTTTGAATGATAAGTAAAAGAACACCGATGCCGATGCCGATCAAGGCCGCACGGGTTAACCAGTTGCGAACCTCATCGCCATTGCCGGCACCGAAGGCTTGGGCCGTCAAGCCAGTGGTGCCCATGCGCAGGAAATTCATGGTTGCATACAGAATGCTAAAAATCAGCGAGGCGACGGCGACGCTGCCAAGGTAGTGTGCCCCTGGTAAGTGACCAACCACGGCCATGTCGACCGCGCCGAGCAAAGGTACGGTAACGTTTGAGACGATGACCGGTGCTGCAAAGCGCCACGTTTTCTGGTCCCAGGCAGTCATTTTCAAGGCGGGTTTTCTCCGGCGAATTTTTTGATGTTTAGTCAGATGTATATTTAGGCGCGTTTTTTGAACATGTAGCCGATGATTGCCAAATAAGCCAGTGACCCCGCCAAGCCAATGAGAATAGATAAATTGATGCCAACGGATACGACAGTCAGGTTGATTAGCGCTAAATAGCTGATCAAGCCGCCAAGACCGGCCGGGAAATTTTTGATGATCGTATGGGCGTGCTGACGCGAATAGGTGATGTGGATGATTAACAGGAATGGAAGGAAGGTAATGGGGAAACCGATCAATAATCCGGACCATCTTGGGCCAACGGATTCAGCCAATCCGGTGATGCCAACAACAAAAAAAGCCGCCATTCCTGCGCGAAACAAGAGATGCCCGGCCGTCAAACGAACCCGTTTGGCAACGCGCTCTTCAGGGATATTTGCAAAGAGGCGGATGGCCAGAAAAATAGCGAAACCGGCCAGCAGCAAGCCACCGGCAAGATTGAAGGTAACCGCGCTGAGCCCATAAGCGATGGCGAAGTAAAACGGAAGCGCCACCAACGTTCCGCGCAACGGGCCGAGACGATGCGACGTTCGCGATGCCAAGTAATAGACCCCGGCAAAAACCAGCGTGCCCGCCAAAGACGGGATACCGTAAAGGGCGCTTTCAGCGGTGAATTCGGCACCCAAGTCATGGCCGACAAAAATCAGCACAAGCAAGGAACCGAGTGGCATTCCGGACAATATTCCGGCAAATCGAGTATCAATCCGCTCTGCCACCCATGACAGGCCAAGAACGAGAGCGATTGTCGTCAGCAGTTTGATGAAGATCAGGCTGGCCGTCATTAAGGATGCCGTTGTTAGGGATTATGAGGGGTCAACAATGCCATCCTGTTACCCGGCTGCCAATCGTTAAGCTCCGCGTTTGCGTTTTCTTCTTTTGCCACGTCTGTCGCTATTAGCAGACGATAGCGTGTGATCGGGAATGGGTAGGGCGATGACCTTGGCTAGGTTCGGCATAGGTGCTGATTTATGGGGGATCGCCATGGCGTCAATGAAATGTTCCTGAAAACGAGGTTCGACAGCGGTTTCGATTTTTTCGATCCGTTTGACCAGCGTCTGGATATCAATTCGCGAGCGTTGGTTGAGCAGGGCGATACGTGCGCCGGTACCGGCGGCGTTGCCAGCGGCATGAACCATGGTCAGGTCACAGTCCGGGATCATGCCGAGGGCCATGGCGTAGGTGGTGTCGATATGACTGCCGAAGGCTCCGGCCAACACGACCTTGTCAACCTGATCAATGTCCAGTTTGTCCATCAGCAGGCGGGCACCGGCATAAAGGGCGGCCTTGGCCAACTGGATGGCGCGGACGTCGTTTTGATAGATGGCAATTTCAACCTCACCGGCGTGCACCAAATAGCGGAAGGTACGGTTATCTTCCTGGATACGATCAGTGCGGGCGGCCATTGCACCATTGATGACGCCGTCTGAGCTGATCAAACCACTGAGGTACATTTCCGCCATCACTTCGATGATGCCTGAGCCGCAAATTCCAGTGATGCCTGACGACGCTGTAGCATCCCAAAACGCCGGGTCATCGGACCAAAGATCACAGCCGATGACCTTGAAGCGTGGCTCCAACGTTTGCCGATCAATACGAACACGCTCAATGGCCCCGGGCGCGGCCCGTTGACCACAGGAAATCTGTGCGCCCTCAAAGGCCGGGCCGGTTGGTGACGATGCTGCAAGCAGGCGGTCCTTGTTGCCAAGAATAATCTCGGCATTGGTGCCAACATCGACGATCAGAGTGATCTCATCAGCCAGATGCGGTTCTTCTGATAACAACACGCCCGCAGTATCAGCACCGACATGTCCGGCGATGCAGGGCAAAATGTAGACACGTGCATCAGCGCTGGTTTCCGTGATGTCCAATTCCGATGCCCTAAGGGTGATGTCCGTATTGGTCGCCTGGGCAAAAGGCGCGCCGCCCAGTTCCGTCGGGTCGATGCCGAGCAACAAGTGATGCATGACCGGATTGCCGACGACGGTGATATTGAGAATTTCTTCTTTCTCAACACCAGCCTCTAATCGTACAGTCATGATCAGCTCGTTGATGCCATCGCGGATGGATTTGGTGATTTCCTGCTCACTGCCGGGGTTCATCATGATGTAGGAAACTCGGCTCATCAGGTCTTCGCCGAACCTGATCTGCGGGTTCATAATGCCGTCTGACGCCAAGACCTCGCCACTTGCGAGATCGCAAAGATGGGCGGCGACCGTCGTTGTGCCGATGTCAAACGCCAGTCCGAAAATACGGTCATGGAAGCCGGGCCAGATGGCCGTGATTCGTTGCGCCTTATGGACCGCGACCGTAACTTTCCACGCCCCGTCGCGAAGCGCTTTTTGCAGTTTATGCAAAGCACACAGATCTATTTCATCGAGGTCACGGATGGCCCATTGCTCAGCAAGGGCGGCACGCAAACGTTCCAGATCACCTTCCGGTTTATGCATATCCGGTTCGGCAACCTCGACGAAGTAAAGCCGGATCGCCGGGTCCATTTCAATTGCCCTGACTTCGGCGCGTTTACGAATGACTTGTTTGTGGACCTGACTTTCCGGCGGAACGTCGATCACAACGTCGCCGGTGAGTTGCGCATGACAACCAAGCCGTCGGCCCTGTTTCAGGCCACGCCGCTCCTGAAATTTCGCCTCTGGCTGAGAAAAAGGGGATAGGTTTTCCGGGCTGCTGGTGATGCCGAATTTGTCAAATTCACCGCTAACGATGTTGACCTGACAGCGGCCACAGATGCCACGACCGCCGCAAACCGAATCCACGTCCACACCCAGCTTGCGGGCGCAGTCGAGTATTGGCGTGCCGACAGGGAAGTGACCGCGCTTGCCCGAGGGTTGAAAAACAACGAGAGGGTCTTTAACCAATTCTGATGTCCTTCATGCCTTGCGCCGCCGCCGTCCCTCGCGCCGTCGAGCGCCGGCACCTTCAACATCAGGGTCGCGGTATTTGGCGATCCAGTCCGTGCAGTTGGGGTCGTTACCCATGAACACATTGGCCCCCTTGATGGCCTGCATTTCCGGGTCGTGTAAGGGATTGGTGATGGCTGACGTTAGTCCAGCGCCGATGGACATGGCAAGGAAGGCCGCATTCATGCCGTGGCGGTTGGGCAGGCCGAAGCTGAAGTTGGACGCGCCGCAGGTCGAATTGACCTTTAGCTCTTCGCGGAGGCGGCGCAGAATATGGGCGACTTGCTTGCCCGCATCGTTAATCGCCCCAACCGGCATGACCAACGGGTCGATAATCACATCTTCTCGGGCGATGCCGTAATCTGCGGCGTGCTCGACAATTTTTTTGGCAACGTCAAAGCGTACATCCGGGTCTTCGGAAATGCCGGTTTCATCATTGGAGATTCCGACCACCGCAGCGCCATATTTTTTGACCAGGGGCAATACGCTTTCCAGGCGCTCTTCCTCGCCAGTGACAGAGTTGACCAGGGCTTTGCCTTTATAAACGGATAAGCCAGATTCCAGCGCAGCGACAATCGAGGAATCAATAGAAAGCGGTGCGTCGGTCAGGCTTTGCACCAGCATTACGCATTCAGCGAGAATCTTTGGTTCGTCAGCCAAAGGAATTCCCGCGTTGACGTCTAGCATGTGCGCCCCGGCGGCAATCTGCGCCAGAGTGTCAGTTTCGACCCGACCGTAGTCGCCTTCAGCCATTTCAGCGGCCAAAAGTTTTCGCCCTGTCGGGTTGATGCGTTCGCCAATGATGACGAAGGGCTGGTCAAAACCGATGACCACGTCTTTGGTTGCCGAACTGATAACGGTTCGTGTCATGTTGGTGTTGTCTCCAATGTTCACCACGGTTGCGTGGTGACGTGTCAATGTTGTCGGTTCTCCATAAACCCAAAAACCGGTCTAAACTGTCGTGCTTGCGACCGTCACCTCTTCGTGAGCGGCGAGAATCTCCGCCTTTTTCTCTGCCGCCTCGATCAGCGCGTGATCACCCGGATCCGGTTCACGCCGCCAAGGTTTCCGGCCCGCCAATATACCGGATTGATGAACGATTTCAGACACCAATTCTTCCTGACGGTAGGCCATGACATGCGCGCCGGACACGCCAGGAATTTCCTTTATTTGTTGCAACATTTCGATGCAGATATTTTTGCCTTCAAGCTTTTGATCGTCGGCGCCTTCCAGGCGTTCGATTACGGAGTCGGGGATATGAACGCCGGGAACGTTACTTCTGATCCATTTTGCCGCCCGCGCCGATGCCAATGGCCCGGCGCCAATCATGATAAAGCATCTTTCATGCAACCCTAAGTCGGTGACGGTTTTCATGTATTCCGTCAACATGAGGATGTCATAACAGTACTGACTTTGAACAAACTGGGCACCGGCGTCGATTTTCTTCTTCAGCCTCAGCGCCCGGAATTCATGGGGTGGGGCAAACGGGTTGATGGCTGCCCCGAGGAACAATTTCGGTGGATCGCTGATTTTGCGCCCTGAAAGAAAACGGCCTTCGTCGCGCATGGTTCGGATGGTTTCAAGAAGCGACATGCAGTCCAGATCAAATACCGGTTTTGCACCGGGTTGATCACCCGCCTGTACACCATCGCCGGTCAAACAAAGGATATTGGCGACGCCAATGGCAGCCGCCCCCAATACGTCGCCCTGAATGGCGATACGGTTACGGTCGCGGCAACTGATTTGCATGATTGGCACGTAGCCAACACGTGTTAACAGGGCACAAATACCAACACTCGACATATGGCAATTTGCGCCTGAGCCGTCGGTCGCATTGATGCCGTCAACCCAACCATCAAAAATTCCGCCCCGCTCATAGACGTCAAGAGGGTCTGCCGAATCAGGCGGGTTAAGCTCTGCCGTTACGGCAAATTCACCACGCCGTAAAATACGTTCCAGCCGACCGCGTGAGGTGTGACCCGGTAGCTGGGGTAAGGGGCCGCCCGGGTCGTTGAGGTCTTCATCAGGCTCACGCGTCATGACAATTTTGGTCCGCCATTTTGTTCGCGCTCCGCCGCGTGCCGGGCGGTTTCCCTGAGCCACGCGGATGTGCCAAGTAGGCTCTGGTCAACCGGGGCCTGAACGGTCTCGATGCTTGTGTTTTTACGCATGCGTTGGCTGCCCTGCCACGCCTGAACCCAAACGCAGGGCATGTCCTGTTCGATCTCGCAATGACCATCGGCCCTGACACCGCCGCACGGGCCATTACGCAGCGTTTTCGGGCAATTCATCGGGCATGACATTCCAGTATGCGATAACACGCACTGTCCGCACATGCGACAATCAAACAGAAGGCCCTTAACCCGTTTTTCAATAAACACGACGGGCCGTTCGACCCGGTGGTAGCCGATTAAGTTCCAAAACCAGTGAAGGCGCAGCATGATATCAGCAAAGGAATCATACACCCATTCGAGCAAACGAGCATTGCGGACGGACCACAGACGGATCGTATATTTCGCCCCGATGCGGCGAACGGGATTAACGCCGGCTGGAACATAAGCGATGTTTGTGGCTGGTTTAACCAACGGTATGTCCGCCATTCGTAGCAATCATATCGAGATCCTCGTTATTGAATTGTTTCTCAAGTTCGTCAGCGACCCTGTCGGCCTCCGCCTCCAGATCATCACCGCATTCGGTCGGCGGGCTCCGTCGCCATTCTTCCAGATAAATGTCCGTCTCATGGGCCTTTGAGCGCATGGCGGCCAGATCAATAGCTTCTTGAAACCGTTCAGACAACTGTCGTTTGGCCTTTTTACGTCCGGCAGAAATGACAACTTGGGCTGGAATATCGCGCCAATAAACGATGATCATGTTTGCCATGAAGGACCTCTGGTCTCGGTCATGTTGGCTTCAAGAAAAGTGCCGAGCCCTCCATAGCCGGTTTGGCGGCGTTCATAGCGCAGCCCTAAACGCCGGGCCGCCGCTTCGCCAAGCGCGTCAATTTGCGGATCGTCGGCCTGGGCCAGATACACAAGGCGTTTGTAGTTACCAAAATACATTTTTTGCAGCTCAGGGTGTTTGTCGATGCCAAGTCCCTCGATGATCAGTCGATCAAAAAACCGGGCCAGATAATCGGTCAAATAAAAGGTGCCGATCTCTTCTTTAGCCATTTCGTCAAATCGGCTTGATCCAGTAAAAAATTCATAACAATGCGCACCTGGAATGCGTTCAATACCCTCTTCCCCCAGCATTTTGTCGAGTAATCCACCCGTTCCGCAATCGCCATAAAGCACCAAAATATTGCCGTATTTATTGCTTGTTTTGGCTGCGGTAATTTTGTTTTTGACGGCCGGGGTGATGCGTTCGGGGTGATTGTGCCAATTGGCGGGTAGGCATTGAATTTCGAAACAGGGCCAGCCATTGACATCAATCAGGTCAGTAATCTCCTGACCCAATGCACCACAAGCGATCAATAACGTCGGTCTTAGGTCGGCCATAATTTGCCTTCCCGGTTTGCCGGACCGTACTGAATCAGCACGCCACCTGCGCTTGCACGGACCCCTGGCGGTGCGCCATAAATTCTTTTGCCGTTTCAACCGCCATGGCCGCGTCGCGGCAATAGGCATCGGCCCCGACACTTTCAGCAAAGGCTTCGTTCAACGGTGCACCACCGACCAACACGACGTAGTCATTTCGAATGCCGCGTTCCTTCATGGTGTCGATCACGACTTTCATGTAAGGCATTGTGGTTGTCAGCAAGGCGGACATACCGAGAATGTCCGGCTGGTGTTCTTCAAGGGCCGAGAGATATTCTTCGACGGAATTATTGATGCCCAGATTGATAACTTCAAACCCTGCACCTTCCATCATCATACTGACAAGATTTTTTCCAATATCATGAATATCGCCCTTGACCGTGCCGATGACCATCTTGCCCATTTTGGGTGCGCCGGTTTCCGCCAATAGCGGGCGTAGAATACTCATGCCGGCTTTCATTGAATTGGCCGCCATCAGGACTTCCGGTACAAACAAAATACCGTCCCTAAAATCAATGCCGACGATCCGCATGCCTTCGACCAGGGCCTTGGTCAAGACATCGTAAGGCGTCCACTTCCGCGCAAGCAAAATGTTAGTGCCCTCTGCGATCTCATCAGCGAGCCCGTCATAAAGGTCGTCGTGCATCTGTTCGACCAATTCATGGTCGGACAGTTCCGAAAGGATGATGTCGTCTTCCTGATCTTCGGCCATATTCAAACTCCTTATCGCAGAACTCCTGCGCAAAATAAAACGCGCCAACGCCGTATAAATCCAACGCAAGCTATAGTTCCAATTAAATTCAAAATGTTTCCTGGTCTGTTCAACTGAGGACATTTTCTGACCCAATGGCGACACATGAGCACATGCCAAATAGCCGAATTAGAATAAGTGGCTGAATGCCTCGCTTTTCTGCTCATCTTGGAAATACATGCAACCGTATTCAATTTTGTGTCACGAATCTTTGATTTCGCCCATTCAAATAACCGTTGTTCTTGTGGCGGCTCTGGTCGTAGTGTTAATTCCCCAATTCATGGATTGATCGCCGATTGCGGGCACTTGGAACGTGTCAGGCGTTATGTTTTCAATGAGGATTTAGGTGCGTGGGTAAAACCGAAACCCAGTGATGAGGAACCGAATGAAAATTATTGACTGGAGCAATAATAACGTTTGGGTCGCTGTCTCAACGGCAGTGATGGTCAGTGCGATGTTCTATTCGTTTCACGCTGGCAGCAACATGGCACGACGGTATGCGCCGCTCGTGGACGCCGCCATGGAAATCAAACTTGAAGCGACGACGGCGCATCTGTGGTTTGAAGAGATTATCAGCGGCGATAGGTATATCGACCTCAATAATGTTTGGAGACATCTGGATCAAGCTGCGTGGTATGCACGGGCGATGCTTGATGGCGGGGAAAATCAAGAAGGTGAAATTTTACGTCTGGAGGACCCTGAATTACGTCATGCGGTTGAAAACACCCTTAAGGGCATTGCGACTTTTCAGGAAATTGCCAAGGAGAGATGGGAAAAGCGATCACGTTCGGGGGTCGGAACAAGCCTCGATCAGCGCTTTGATCAGGTTTTCAATAATTTTTTAATTTCCGCCGACAATGTGGAAACCGCATTAAAGCGAAAAATGAACCATCAGTTGCATCAATTCAACGTTCTGCAAACAACGATGATTGTCGTTACATTGTTGCTGGGAATGATCACCGGCATTTTGCTGCACCGCAATGCCTCAGCCTTGAGACGCGCTAAGGAGGCCGCAGAGGCAGCCAATAAGGCGAAATCCGAGTTCCTGGCCGGAATGAGTCATGATCTTCGTACGCCTCTCAACGCCATAATGGGTTTTTCAGAAATGATGGTGGAGCATACATTTGGCCCACTAGGTGATCATCGCTACGACGGATATGCGAAGGACATCAGGCATAGTGGCAGTCTCCTGGTAAAATTAATTGATGATATTCTCGATCTGTCAAAGATTGAAGCGGATAAATATCAGCTTGAAGAAGAGAAATTGGATGTTTTGTCGGTGATTAATTCGTCCGTCAAGATGCTCAACAGACAGGCGGAAGAAAAAAATATCCGACTGGTCAACGTTAGCAACCCCGATGTGCCTGAACTCCTTGGCGAAGAAAAAGTGCTGACGCAATTGATCAATAATCTACTTTCAAACGCCATTAAATTCACGCCTGACGGCGGCGCAGTCACGGTCAACGCGTGGAAAAGCAAATCTAGCAGATTGAACATCGAAGTCTCGGACACAGGTGTCGGTATGTCCAAGGATGAGATATCAAAGGCGTTAAACCCGTTTGACCAAATTAACAGCACACAGGCACGCAAACATGAAGGTACTGGCCTCGGTCTGCACCTATGTTGCCGTTTCGTCGACCTACATGACGGCGAAATGAATTTTGATAGTGAGGTCAACAAGGGAACGACTGTGACCGTCAGTTTCCCAACGGAGCGGGTTGTTGCCAACCTGTAGATGAATCGCCGAATGAACAGATATGATCGGATCATAGCCCGCATCAATTCAGTTCATTCGGTCGTCGGTTTAGGCTACGCCCGCAATTTCTCGTTGTTAGGGTCATAAGGGCTTTCCTCAATCACCGTGACTTTGTGTCGAGTGCCGAGGATATCCATTTCCAGTTCTGTTCCCGGTTTGGCGAAATCAGGGTGGACCATGGCAAGCGCTAGGGATTTGTTGAGGCGGAAGCCGTAACCGCCGCTGGTCGCCCGGCCAATGTTTTTACCGTTGTGGAAAATCGGGTTGTTGCCAAGAGCATCGGCGTTGGTGGTGTCGTGGACCTCAAGCGTGACGAAGGTGTTCGCAAAGCCACGATCTTTCCATTCCAATAAGGCGTCGCGACCGATGAAGGTTCCTTTGTTGGGATGTACAAAACGGTGCAGACCAGATTCATAAGCGGCGTATTCGATGGACAGTTCGGTGCCGACAAGACGGTAGGATTTTTCCAGGCGCAGGCTGTCCATGGCGCGAATGCCAAAAGGTTTAAGGCCAAGGTTCGCACCCGCATTCACTAACGTATCAAAAACATGGTTTTGCATTTCCATGGGGTGGTGAATTTCCCATCCCAATTCGCCAACAAAATTGACCCGTGCGACGATGCTGTCTGCCATGCCAACGTCGATGCGCCTAGCTGTTAACCAAGGAAAGGCTTCATTAGAGAAATCGGCGTCCGATACGCGTTCCATCAATTGACGGGCTTTTGGCCCGGCAATCACGAGCACACCGATTTGACTGGTCACACGGTCGAAAATGACAGAGCCGTCATCCGGCAACTGCTTTTTCAGGTAATCATGATCGAAGCGTTCCAGCGCGCCAGCGGAGACCAGATAGAAGGAGCCATTGGGATTGCGCAGGATGGTGAATTCAGAACGCACGCCACCGCGACGATTGAGGGCATGACAGAGATTGACCCGCCCTGGTGTTTTGGGGATACGGTTTGCCATTAAATGGTCGAGCCAAGCTTCCGCACCGGGACCGGAAATGGTGCATTTGGCAAACGCGGTCATGTCCAGAAGGCCGACGTTCTCGGCGACATTTCGGCATTCATTGCCGACGTGTTCGAAGTATGATGAGCGCCGGAACGACCAGTCGTCCTTTTGTGGAGTGCCTTCAGGCGCAAACCAATTTGGCCGTTCCCAACCGAATTTCTGCCCAAACACTGCGCCCAGTGCCTTCATCCGGTCATAACAGGGTGCCGTGCGCAGCGGACGTCCGGCGTCGCGTTCTTCATCGGGGTAGTGGATGACGAAGACGCTGGCATAGGCTTCCTCGTTTTTCTGGCGAAGATAGGCTTTCGAGCAGTAGTCACCATACCGGCGGGGATCAACGCCAAGCATATCAACGCTCGGCGCGCCGTCGACAATCCATTCGGCCAGTTGCCATCCCGCCCCCCCGGCGGCAGTGATGCCAAAACTATGCCCTTCGTTAAGCCAGAAATTTTTGCGGTCCCAGGCGGGGCCAATAATCGGGTTGCCATCGGGCGTGTAACAGATCGCCCCGTTGTAGACTTCCTTAACGCCGACGTCGCCGAACGCTGGAACCCGGTTGATGGCGGCTTCGATATGCGGCTCAAGACGGTCAAGATCTTCCTGGAACAGTTCATATTCTGACTCAGCACTTGGGCCATCAAGATAACAACACGGCGCGCCTTTCTCATAAGGGCCAAGGATAAACCCGCCGGCTTCTTCGCGCAGATACCACGATCCATCCGATTCTCGGAGGACGCCCATTTCAGGCAACCCTTGTTGATGACGGGCGAGAATGTCCGGGTGCGGTTCAGTAACGATAAACTGGTGCTGAACCGGGATCACCGGGATATCCAGGCCGATCATTTTGCCGGTCTGACGGGCGAAGTTGCCGGTGCAGGAAATGACGTGCTCGCAGGTAATATCGCCTTTATCCGTTTGCACCAGCCATTCCCCGGACGGGGTTTGATGCATGCCGCTGACGACCGTATTACGGTAAATGGTTGCGCCCAACGTGCGGGCCTGTCGGGCCAGTTCCTGGGTCAGGTCGGCGGGTTGGATGTAACCATCCTCCGGGTGGACAATGCCGCCAACAAGGCCGTCAATGTTACAAAGCGGCCAAAGGGATTTGATTTCGTCGGGGGTCAAAAAATTGACCTCCACACCAAGGGTGGCGGCAACACCAGCGTATTGATGGTATTCGTCCATGCGCGCAGGGTTCATGGCAAGTCGAATGTTGCCAACCTGTTTGAGGCCCGCAGTTTGCTCAGCACTATCTTCTAACTCTTTGTAGAGATTGACCGAGTATTTATGAACCTGGCCGACGCTGTAGCTCATGTTGAACAACGGCAATAACCCGGCAGCATGCCAAGTCGAACCTGATGTCAATTCCTTGCGTTCGATCAGAACGGCATCCGTCCAGCCTTTTTTAGCGAGGTGATATAGGGTGCTGACCCCGACAACACCGCCACCGACGACAACTGCGCGTACATGCGTTTTCATGGTCATTCATCCTCAAATACAATGGGTTGTTGACGTCGGTTCGCTTCGGAAGTGAATCGCTCAGATGGTCTTCGTTTGTTAGTGTTTTGACGCCCGTACAGCTTAGCAAAGAACGACATTCGATATTCAAATTTCGCCATGGCGGTGTCGGCAAAAACAGCGTTACCCTGTCATTGATCTGACCTCTGCCAACGTCGGTGCTGATACCGAAGCCCCAGTGCGCGTGGTTGAAAGGGCGGCGCAATTCTGGGCAAATTTTAGGGCGTCAAGCCATGGCCTGTTGTGCGATAGGGCGACGGCAAGGCCGCCATTAAAACAATCTCCAGCGGCGACCGTATCGACTGCCGAGATTTTTGGTGCTGGCAACTGGCCGGTGGTTTGGCCGTCTGACCAGGAGAGCCCCAGTTCTCCCATGGTGACGATGGCGGTTTTTGCGCCGTTCTCGCACAGGCCTTGTGCCGCCGCTGCCGCCTCGGCTAGGGACGCGGGAATATCGCCGAGAAAAATTCCAGTTTCCGTGGCATTGGGCGTTAAGATGTCAAATGCCGAAAGGGTGTCAGTGTCCCAGGCTTCACTTGGTGCCGGGGCGGGGTCCATAATAATTTTCGTGCCTGCTGTGCGGGCGATCCTGGCCGCCGTTAGGGAGGCCTCAAGCGGGGTTTCATGCTGTAACAACAGAACATCGGCTGACTGAATGATGGTCGCGGACGTTTCAGCGTCGGTCGGACTGAGGTCGTCGTTGGCACCACCGATGATGCGGATAATATTATTGCCGTCTGGTAAAACATCAATCAAGGCGATGCCTGTATCGCTGTTCGGGCTCCGCTCTAGGTGGGCTGTCAGGTCGAATTCCTCAAGAAGCACGATGAGCCGACGCGCAAATTCGTCCTCGCCGACACGTCCAATCAAATGGGCGTCAGCCCCCAATCTGGCGGCAGCGCAGCATTGATTAGTGCCTTTCCCGCCCAGTCCAACGACCAGGTTGCGGGCAGAAACCGTTTCGCCGACCTTGGGGATTCCGTGCAAATATGCGGTGAGGTCAATATTGACACTGCCAAAAACTGCGATGGTGTTCACCTGATAATCCTCTGGTTCGTGATGAGCAATTCACTGTCAGAGTAGCACCAATTTGTTGATCTGACGCTACTTTCAATTCCTATAATTTGCCCTGAAATCGCGCCCGTTGATGCAGCATTGCGCTGAATGGATCGAGGTCCCCTCACATCCGGTTGCGTGACGACGCCCACAAGCTACAAAGTGGCGGCGCAGGATTAGTCCGATTGATCACTCAGAATAAACTGCATTTTCGGGAGAAGTTCTGGAGGATTTATAATGAACGCATCAGCCCCCCCCCATTCGCGCCGCGGGCGACGCCACAAACACGCCGTTCGCGCGCAATCCAACGCGATCTCTAAGCCCTACATCATACGCAATATTCCGCTTACAGAGCTTTGTTCCGTCGAAGGGCTTGAAATTATTGAAGCCAATGCGGATACCATTTTGCAGGAAATTGGTATTGAGTTTAAAGATGATGACGAAATTTTGGCTTTATGGAGAAATGCCGGGGCCGATATTGACGGCACCCGCGTTCGATTTGCCAAAGGATTGCTTCGTGAACTTTTGAAAACCGCGCCTGCGACCTTTACTCAACACGCGCGTAATCCGGCACGAAATGTCGAAATGGGTGGAAAAAACCTGGTCATTGCGCCGGTTTATGGCCCGCCGTTTGTGCGTGATTTGGATGGCGAGCGTCGATACGGGACGATTGAGGACTTTCACAACTTCGTCAAACTGACCTATATGGCACCATCGCTTCACCATTCCGGCGGCACGGTGTGTGAACCGGTCGATCTGCCGGTGAACAAACGCCATTTCGATATGGTTTATGCCCATATGCGCTATTCAGATAAGCCTTTCATGGGGGCGGTCACCCATCCTGACCGGGCGGCAGATACGGTCGCCATGTGTGAAATTCTGTTTGGCAAGACGTTCACTGATGAAAATACCGTCTGTACCAGCCTGATCAATTGCAATTCTCCGATGACCATGGACGGCACGATGTTGGGTTCGCTCAAGACTTATGCGCGGGCAAATCAGGCGGTGGTGGTCACGCCATTTATCATGCAGGGGGCGATGTCGCCGGTGTCGGTTGTCGGTACGTTGGCCCAGGCGTTGGCCGAAGCCATGGCCGGAATGGCGGTCAGTCAGCTTGTCCGCCCGGGTGCGCCGGTGATTTTTGGTATGTTTTCGGCGGCGTTGTCGATGAAAACAGGCGCGCCGACGTTTGGCACACCTGAACCGACCCTGGTGATTTCGGCGGCCGCCCAGCTGGCCCGACGGTTAAATCTACCCTTCCGATCAGGCGGTGCGTTATGTGGTTCAAAAATTCCCGATGCCCAGGCGGCATACGAAAGCGCCAATTCGTTGCTGCCGTCAGTTTTGAGTGGGGTCAATTTCATGCTTCATGGGGCCGGTTGGCTTGAAGGTGGGTTGGTTTCTTCCTATGAGAAATTCGTCATGGATATCGATCAACTGGGAATGATGGAGACTCTGTGTCAGGGATACGATTTCTCTGAAAACGGTCAGGCGATGGATGCTGTTCGCGACGTAGGGCCCGGAAACCACTATCTCGGTTGCGAGCATACACTGAAGAATTTCAAAACCGCGTTCTATAGTTCGACAATTGCCGACAATAATTCCTTCGAACAATGGCAAGCCGAGGGAGCCTTGGATAGCCGTGACCGGGCGAAGGCGCGATGCAAAGACATGCTGGACGCATATCAAGCGCCGCCTATTGAGCCTGCGGTTGACGAAGCTTTGCTTGATTTTATCGCCGAAAAGAAAGAAAGCTTCCCAGACTCGAACATTTAACGTCGAAACCGTTCGGTTTTGGGAGCCGCCTTATGGTCAAGAAAAAAACAGGGCCAATGACGATTGGTTGGGAAGAGTGGGTCAGTTTGCCCGAACTTGGCCTGCCTGCATTGAATGCCAAAGTTGATACTGGGGCCAAAACGTCTGCTTTGCATTCGTTTGCCATTGAAGAGATCGGAACGGGGCGGGACCGGAAGGTTCGTTTTGGTATTCACCCGATACCTGATCGTCCAGAGATCGAGGTTTATTGCACGGCCCAATGGGTCGGCGAGCGTGAGGTAACCAGTTCTAACGGCCACACTGAGCGCCGTCCGGTTATTCGCACACTGCTCAAAATCGGTGGCGAAGAATGGCCCATTGAAATCACCCTGACGAACCGAGAAACCATGTCCTACCGCATGCTGCTGGGGCGTTCGGCAATGAAAGACAGGATCGTCGTCAATCCGTTCGAATCGTTGATATGTGGCGAGCTGTCGGCGGCCATCTACGATGAATTACCCGACCATGACGGGCATGACCGTCAACTCAGGATCGCCATCATGAGCCGGGAACCTGACAATTATTCGACCACCCGTTTGGCGGATGTTGCCGCCAGCCGTGGTCATCAGGTTGATATTATCAATACCACACGGTGTTACATGAATATCACGTCAGCCAAGCCGGAAATTCACTATCAAGGTAAAAAACTTCCAACCTATGACGCCATCATCCCGCGTGTTGGCGCGACCGTGACGTTCTATGGCATGGCCGTTGTCCGTCAATTCGAAATGATGGGCGTTTATTGCCTGAACGGCTCAGCCGCAATCGGTGCGTCCCGAGACAAACTGTTTGCGCACCAATTGCTGGCGCGTGCTGATATCGGTATGCCGGTGACGGGCTTCGCTCACTCTCCATCGGACGTCAACGACATGCTGAAAACGGTCGGCAAAGCGCCGCTGGTCTTGAAAACCTTGGAGGGGACGCAAGGGCGTGGCGTTGTTCTTGCTGAAACGATGAAAGCCGCCGAATCGGTTATTCAGGCATTTCGCGGGTTGCGGGCGAATATTTTGGTGCAGGAATATATTGCTGAAGCCAAGGGTGCAGACTTTCGTTGTTTTGTGATCGGCAACAAGGTTGTCGCGGCGATGAAACGCCAGGCGGAAGAGGGGGAATTTCGATCAAACCTTCATCGAGGCGGAAACGCGTCGAAGGTACGGATTACCAAGGAAGAACGGGCGACCGCCGTACGGGCGGCGAAAACTCTTGGGCTGCGTATGGCGGGCGTTGATTTGTTGCGTGGGGCTGACGGACCGAAAGTACTTGAGGTTAACTCGTCGCCCGGTTTGCAAGGTATCGAAACAGTGTCCGGACGCAACATTGCTGGATTGCTGATCGATTATGTCGAAGAAAACGTGCGGGCTATGGCCATCAAAAAAACAAGAAGCGCCAGCCGAAAACCCAACGAGCAATAGGGCGGCTTTACTGCACCTTTTGTTTACGTGACCGTTGCTCCGTTGACCTGAATAAGCTGGCCGCTGATAAAGGCTCCGTCATCGGATGCTAGTAAAGCAACACTTGCGGCGACCTCTTCGGGTTTTCCCAAGCGTCCCATGGGAACACGGGCTTTCATTGAGTCGATATGGGCTGTCATTTCCGGATCCGCGTGATCCGACTTGATCGGACCGGAGGAAATGATGTTGGCGGTGATGCCATGGGGGGCGAATTCTTTAGCCAGGGATTTGGTCAATCCCCATACCGCATGCTTGCTGACACTAACGTGTGCCCGACCGTTATATCCCTGGATGGCGTTCATACCGGCGAAATTAATGATACGTCCCCAGCCTGCATCGACCATGGCGGGCAGACAGGCGCGGGCCAGCCAGAACGCCTGGCCAAGATTAACGGCCATGACACGGTTCCATTCCTCGATATCCATTTCCAAAAATTTGGACGAAGGCCGAATTGCCGCGTTAGCGACCAGCACATCAACGCGCCCAAAGTGATCGGCTGCATCACTGGCCAGACGAAGGGCATCTTCTGGCGTTCCCATGTCGGCCATGATGACGTGGGCGTCTCCGCCTTGTGCCCGAACCTCGTCGGCGACCGCATCGCAGGCGTTGCGGTCGGTTGAGCCATTGATGACGACATTGAAACCGTCTCCAGAAAGTCTAAGTGCAACGGCACGGCCAATGTTTTTTCCTGAACCCGTGATCAAAGCGGTGCGGCGGCGCGAGGTTGTCATGATTATGTTCTCCATTTTGTTCCGTGCCATAGTAGCGTCTGGGCCGGCGACAACCAACATAAGATGATCAGAGCGGGCGCGGGAGCCTGTGCCTGGTGTCGGGGCGCGGGGGCTTAGCGGGAGGCCTCTAATGCCGCTTTGCCAGCGTCTGGCAGGCCTTACGGCAAGCGTCCAAGACCTGCTGTGATTGCACTCCTTTGCCGAGCGCTCGCGACACCACGACGCCACCAATCATCATCGATAGTATGGCCTTGGCGTTTTCTTCTCGGGTTTCTTTATGATCAATCTCAAGGTTATGAGAAATGATTTTCCAAAACCCTTTGAAAATTGCTCGGTAACGGTTGCGGGCGGGTCCACCGCGCCGGGCGATGTCGCTGGAAAGGGCGGGTAGGGGACACCCTTCAGGTGGATTGTCCCGGTGTGAGGCACCTAGATAATAGTCAAATATCTGCTTTAGCTGAACATGGTGATCGGCTGTTTCAGGCGGCGACAGCAAGTCAGTATTCTGAGGCAATACGATACTGGCAAATAGATCCTCCTTATTGGTGAAGTGGGCATAAAACCCGCCGCGTGTGAGGCCCGCTTCGGCCATGACGGCATCGATGCCGGTCGCATCATACCCCTTGGCCTTGAAAAGTTTTCCAGCGGCATCGAGAATCTTTTGCCGGGTTTTCTGTTTGTGCGCGGGCGAGTAACTCATAAGCCGATGGTTCCGATTCAACTTGATATTTTATTTATGTTAAATATCATATTTTTAAATATGTTACTCGACATAAATTATGGAGTGAAAAATTATGTCTGTTCCCGTGACCAGCCTCTACGCCGGTCTGCTTTCCCTCATGTTGGTAGTATTGACGATTAGAGTCATAAAACGACGGTGGTCAAAGAAAATTGGTATTTTGGACGGTGGGGACCAAGAAATGGCCCAGGCCATACGGGTTCACGGAAATTTTACCGAATATGTTCCGATGATTCTTTTGTTAATGGTAATTTTTGAACTGAATGGTGTTTCCCTTTACGTGCTTCACGCCATGGGAATTACCGTGTTGCTAACAAGGGTTCTTCATTCCATTGGACTTAGCCGAACGACAAAAGGAGGACTGTTCAGGGTCTATGGCATGCGCGGAACGGTGTATATGTTGGCTGCTGCAGGTTGCGGGGCCGTGCTTTGGCCGTTTATGGGGTGAGGGGGGCTCCAGTGGTTCTGATGAGTGGGCTGGGCACTAAAAATACCGGGCCAGACGCATCATTACGACATCATCATTTTTTATGCCGCCAAAAATGCCGCCGTCCGGAACATTGACGAACCACCGAGCCTCCATATTGGCTTTCCAATGGTCCGTCAGTCGAGTTTCGGCTTCAAATGACACTGTCGTCTCTTGGCTTATCCGGTCAATCACACCACCAAATAAAACCGAAGAGTCATTTTCGTCATTAAGTGTCATGCGTCCGCCAACAAAAATATCATTATTGGCAAACGTGACGGGAGCGTTTTTGTCGCGACCATCGTATAGGTATTCGGCCAACACCCCGATATCGGCCTGAGTATTGGCGACTTGATAAAACGTATATTCGAAACCGGCGACGGCGGCGGCAAATCTCCCGCCTTGGCCTGCACGGCCAATGGATTCAAATTTCCACAACCAAGAACCGGAGGTTAATTGCGCATCTAGTCCCGTTTGATCGATGATGTCATAATGGGGTTGAAAGACCGAGACGCCGTCGGCGCGGGTTATGGACTTCATCACTGGTTCGCGGCTGGTGCCATGGAACTGACTAACACCGATATCAACGTCACCTATCGAATGAGACCAGCGCAAGGCCACGTCTATGTGTTTATTTTCAGCGCTTGAATCATATGTGGCATCATCGGCCTGAATGATTTTTGGACCACGAAGGCGGGCCTCATCATCGGCAAATGTGCGTTCGCGGAACCCGGGCAGGACAAACATTCCGAACGATCCCCAGTCTGAAATCAGAGTGGCGTTGACCAGAGGTTGCCCTAATTTGTCTTCGCCGTCGGTACCATCGACGGCGTCCGTCTGGTTGATAATATCAACTAAATGACGGGATTCTGTAACTCCCCAGAAGACTTTGCCGATGCCAACCGTCGAATCCCAATTGCTGTCCAAATGAACCCAAGTCAATTCCCGCACGTCGATATGGCTGCGGCGTTCGTCATTGGCGTCAAATTGAACGTGGGGGGTGAATGTCAGGACATCGTCGCCGCCGTTGAGGCCATAAATGAACTCAGGCTCGGCGACAACGGCTGGCGAAATTCTGGATTTGTCTTGGCCGTTGTAGGAGGCAGGCCCTGGAAACATACGAAGTTCGATGGCCATCGATCCACCAACGTCCACATCTGCCGCATGGGAGATGGCGACGTTGCCTGGAGTTAGGAGCAACGCCGCCAGGGTCAGGGCGTAGGGGTAACGCCTATTGCTGACCATTCGGCACGGGCGGAAATTTGGCAAACGGGGTTCCAATTTTGCTATCTCGCTCGCTTTAGGCGGTTCGGGGTGAAGTCGTTTTCATTAACATTGACGCGAAACTGATAGGGTGCAAAGGCCAATTGCGTGGCTTTGCCGGTTTGCACATTTTTCATAACCATTTTCAGTGGGCGCCAGTACTTGCCGAGGTATTGTTTGAAGTCTGACTGAACAAGGGTTTTCAATAACGTTTCCTTACGGTCATAAAAATCCACTTTTTGGATGCGATATTCTTTCTTATCGACCCAAACCACTTGGCGGGTATACCCGGAGTTTTCGTATTTAGGGAAACGTTCGACCACAAAACATTGCACGGCGCCGCAGTCTTCATCACGTATCCATTTGTAGCTGTATTTACCAACTTCAAAGGAAACGATATCCTCATAGGCAAATTCTGACCCGACAAATGGCCCACTTTTGTTGGCCGACGAAATACGCTTAACTCGCTTGAGGGCGGGCAGATAAAGCCATTGGTCGTCAGGAGCGAGAATTTTAGTGTAACTCAGAAACGCTGTCCCCTTAATGTCGCGCGGGTAGCTGAACACCGTTAAACTTTTGTCTCCGGCGTCCGGATCCGGGTTTTCCAATGTGGCAATCCGCAGCTTGCGAACGCTTTTCTCGCCGTGACGATTGGTCAGTTGCATTTCCAACTCAGTTCGGCTGTCACCAAAGCCAATGTCGCGGTGGTCAATTTCCTTGGCGATTTCCAAACCTTTGTCTTCCGGGGTTGCCGCGTAGGCCGATGGTGTCGCCATGCCGAACACGACAAGCGCCGAGATGACTGTTTTTGACGTCAATTTGATTTTCATAATCTTACTCCGCTGGTGCATTTTGAGGTTCAGGGGCCATGTCACTTATACTGTCCGGTTCTGTTACCTTGGTCTTGTCCGCCATAAGCAATAGGGCCGGTAACAATAGAAAGTCGGCAATCAAAGCGCATACCAGAGATATGGCCATCAGTTCGCCCATTTCCTGATTGATTTTGAATGTCGACAAGGCAAGCACGCCAAACCCGGCGATCAAGATTAATGACGTCACCCAAAGTGCCGTGCCAACGGTAGAGAAGGCATAACGAATTGCGTCCTCTGTATTGTTGCCGCGTTGGCGTCGTGCACGAACATACTTGCTGAGAAAATGGACGGTTGCATCAACAATAATACCCAGACTTGTCGCTGCAACAACGGATGCGGCCAGACCGACCTGGCCAACGAACAATCCCCACAATCCAAACGCCATAATAGCCGGAACCAGATTGGGGACCAAACTAATCAATCCCATTTTAAAGCTCCTGAGCGCAATTACCAATAGCCCGGATATGAGAAACAGAGCCAGCGCCGTACCAAGCAGCATACCCTCGATATTGCGTTGGGATATGTAGGAGAACATGACAAACGGGCCGGTTGCCTTGGCACTTGCCGCAGACGGGAAATTGTCAGCCAACCAGCTTTCCGCCCGAGCCTGCAACACACGTGCCGTACGGGTTGAAATATTCTTCAAGGTCACAGTCAGCCGGGTTGCCGATTTCTGAACATTGATCTGATTGTTAAGATCAAGACCATAGGGTAGGGACATTTCAAAAAGCAGTAGGTATTGAGCCGCTAAATCGCGCTCTTGTGGAAGGCGATAGTAGCTTTGTTCGTCACCGTGCATGTTTTTGTTCAGACGCCGCATAACATCGGTAATGCTTTGCACGTGGGCGACTTCGGTTTGCAGTTTGAACCATGCCTTGAATGCCTGCAGTTTTTGCAGATAGTCAGGCTCGCTGATGCCGCCCTCTTCGGCAGCAGGGATCGAAAACTCCATTTGATAGATTCCGCTCAAGTTTTCCATCGCAAAATCCGTATCGGCGCGGAACTGAATTGAGTGATCGAAGTATTCCACGAACTTATCGTTAAGCTCTATCCGGGGGATCATGAAGCCCAGGACAATTACCGAAACGGTGGTTCCCCAGAACAGTAAGTTTTTGCGGCGGATAACCAGTTCGGCCAACCATTGCATGCCGGTTTTTTTGGCGTCAGGGCGCACCTTAATGAAGACCGGCAGAACGGCCATTAGTGCGGGCAGGAATGCGATCGAATAAACCCAAGCGGCGGCGACACCGACGGCTGTGATGTTGCCAAGTTCTTGAAACGGTGGGGAGTCACTGAAATTCAGCGACATAAATCCGATGACCGTCGTAATGCTGGTCAGGAACACCGGAGAGAAGTTGACGCGCATGGTTTCGATGATGGCTTCACGTTTGGTCGCGCCAAGGCGCATTTCGTGGAACATGGTAATTAGAATGTGGATACTGTCGGCGACGGCCACAGTCAAAATAATCGTTGGTGCCGTTGCCGATGGCGGGGTCAATAAGACGCCCATCCATCCCGCGATGCCAAGCGCGGTAGCGGCTGAAAAGCCGATGACCAATACGGTGGCGAAGGTGCCGCTGAAGGATCTCAACAAGACAATCATAAAGCCGAGTAAGGCTACATACATCAGCGGAATTAATGTTTGCATGTCACTTTGCGAGGCATCGGAAAAGGCATGGTTGAGAGCGGCAACACCAGTGATGGCGACCCGCAGATCTGGATTTTCAGTGCGAACTTGCGCTGCCAACTGATTGGCAAAATCCATAATCTGTGGGCTTTCCGTCATGCTTTTACCAGGAAGGTTTACGCTGACGTTAATGCCGACAGTGGTTCCATCCGGCGACACCAGTTTGTTGACCAAAAGGGGTTCTGAAAGGGCCACCTTTTTGATGGATGCCAGGGACGCCGGTGTTAAATCCATTTGTTTGCCGACAAGGTCACGAACGGTCAGATCATCCCCTTCGGAAAAACTGTTCTGGAAATTACTAATCGAATCGACCCGGGTGGAAAACGGGACCTTCCAAGCGGCATCAGTCAGTTTTCGAATAGCCGTGAGGCGTTTGGCGGTGAACATGTCGCCCTTGGCTGGCTTGATGACGAAGGTGACGTTATCTTCTTTGGTGTAGACTTTCTGTAAGGTCTCAAAGGCCGATAACTGGGGATTTACATCACTAAAAAATACTCGGTAGCTGGTGGAAAAGCCAAGAAACTGGGCACCATAGGCAGAGCCCGCAACGGCGATCACAGTGGCGACGATCATCATCCAACGCCAGCGTATGACCCATTCTGTATAGGCTGTAACCTTCTTATCGAAGGCGCTGAGAAGGTGCCCGGATTTTTTCTGGTACTCAACGGTCTCTGTCATTTCTACGCTCCCGATGGTATTGTTGTATCCCGGTTGGCTGGTGGTTGCCGAAACGGGAAAAGAGGTGTACGCTACACTGTGTAGTAAGGTAAACTGTACGGTGTAGTTTAGTATCGTGAGAACTAACCGAGGTCAAGAGGAAAATTTATGCCAGAACCCGCTCTTACCGCAGGGCTCCCGACCGAAGTATCGCAAAGCCCAAAACGGCTGGCGATCATTGATGCGGCGACAAACCTGTTTTTAAGTCAGGGGTTTGGTGCTGTCAGTGTTGATGCCATTGCCGCCCAGGCCCGGGTGTCGAAGCCTACGGTCTACAGCCATTTCGAAAACAAGGAAGCCTTATTTTCCGGCGTCATGACTGGGGTGTGCGAACGGGCTGGTGGGCGGGAATCCTGTCCGCTGACCAATGACGACCTGGCGCGTCATATGCCGGTTGCGGACCTTTTGCAAAAAACCGGAGAGCATGTTCTTGGCGTCATTACTTCGCCCGAGGCCATTAAAGTGTTCAGGGTCGTTGTCGGCGAAGTTGAACGCTTCCCGCAATTGGGGCAAGATTTTTTTGAATTTGGACCGGCCTTTATTTTGAAGATGATCTGCGATTATCTGGCGGATAAATCGAATTCGGATGAATTGAACATTGATGATCCCATGGAAGCCACAAGGGTTCTGATGGCGATGATGGTTTTTCCGGCTCAAATGCAGTTGGCGTGTGGTGTGCGTGATCCGATTACGCCCGAAGAAGTTCGGAAGATTGTTGCGGATGCCCTCGTAATCTTTATGAAAATCTATGGGCCTGACGCAAAATGAGGCTGTGTTCTGGGGTTAGCCACTCTTAATCGATAACCCATATTCGCGGGTCGCGTCCTCAAACCATAGCCATAAGTATGTGGCAAAACTGCGATGGACATAAATGTCATATTCGCAGCCACGATCTGTCGTATCAGAGATTTGGTGAAGGGTAATGTGGGCTTGCGCCAGAAGTGTATTAACCACTTTGTTTCTGCCAAATTGGCGTGGGTGCAGGTCCAGTGAACACCCTTTCGATAAAGTGTGGCGCGCATTTAGCCCTGACAAACGCACGATGGTACGACTTTCACTGACATCAACAACGGCGGAATGAATTCCGGCACATGCACGGTTTAGGTTTTCTGCGACCGCATCGTTATCGTCCGGTGCGATGACCAACCACTCGTCAGGGCCCATCCACATGATGTGAACGCCGTCCGAATCACCATTAGCGGTGCAGGGGATTATCGGGAGTGACGTGCCTAGCGTTGCTTCGATGGCAGCGACAAACGCCGGATCGGTTGAGGGGCCCCGAAGGGCGATCTGGCGCTGGCCTTGGCGTTCAACAATGCTGACCCCTGCACCTGATTTATCATCGTCAGGCGTCACCTGAGCATCAAGATGAAGAGCGGCCAGCGGACTTTGGCGGCGGTAGCGGTCAACCATTGAGGCGGCTCCCCTCTGGATCATAAAATACCGGCGCTGTTATTTCGGCGGTTATCGTTTTCCCCGGTAGCGGCACATAAACCTTATCGCCATGACGTTTCGACCCGCCCTCAATCAAGGCAAGGGCAAATGACCTCCCCAAATTAGCCGAGTAATAGCTGGAGGTAATATGACCAATCATCGGCATTGGAATACTGTGGTTCCGATCTTCAACAATTTGCCCGCCTTCTGGTAACACATAGTCGATGTCATCGGGACGTACGCCGACCAGTTGCTTGCGGTCTTGGCGACGGGTATCAGACCGCGACAGAGATCGTCGTCCAATGAAGTCCTTTTTATTTTTTGAGATGATCCAATCCATGCCGAGGTCGATGGGGGTGACCGTCGCGTCTGTCTCTTGTCCGACAATGATATAGCCCTTTTCGGCGCGCAAAATGTGCATGCTTTCGGTACCGTAAGGGGTGATCCCGTATTTTTCGCCGCTGTTCATCAGTTGAGTCCACAGCGCTAAGCCGTAACCAGCCGGAACATTGATCTCGAACGACATCTCTCCCGTGAAACTGATACGAAAAACGCGGGCGGGGATGCCAGCGACGGTGCCGGTGCGCATGGTCATGAACGGAAACGCCTCGGCTGACAAATCAATGTCGTTGGTGAGTTCCTGTAACAATGCACGGGCCATGGGTCCACAGATTGACAGCGTTGCCCAGTTTTCGGTAACCGAATTGCAGTAGACGTCAAGATCAGGCCACTCTGTCTGCAACCACTCTTCCAGCCAACCGAGCACGCTGGCGGCGTTGCCCGTGGTCGTGGTCATCAAGTAATGATGTTCGTCAAGCCGGGTTGTCACCCCATCGTCCTTGACCATCCCGTCTTCACCGAGCATCAGACCATAACGGCATTTCCCAACTTCAAGCTTGGACCAGGCGTTTGTGTAAATTCGATTCAGAAATTCTGCGGAATCCGCCCCCTGGATGTCGATCTTGCCAAGGGTCGAGGCATCGATAATACCCACGGCGTTGCGCGCAGCCAGACATTCACGATTGAGCGTGTCTTGCGTGGTTTCGCCCGATTGCGGGTAATACAGCGGTCGTCGCCAATCGCCGACATCTTCCCATTTGCATCCGGCGCGTTCATGCCAATGATGAATCGGAGTCATGCGCACAGGTGCGGCCAGTGCGCCAACATCGCGTCCGGCCAAGGCTCCAATCGTCGTTGGTGTATAGGGCGGGCGGAACGTCGTCGTTCCAACGTCGCCTGGGTTTTCGACCCCCAGCGCCTGCGCCAGTGCCGCCATGCCAGAAATGTTTCCAGTTTTCCCCTGATCCATCGCCATGCCAAGCGTTGTATAGCGTTTGGTATGTTCGACAGAGCGGTACCCTTCACGTGCGGCCAATTGGACATCTGCTACCGTTACGTCATGGGCCAGATCGAGAAAATGCTTGCCGCGTTGGCCGATGGGTTTGGTCGTTGGCACTGCCCACAATAGCCTGACAGATCCTTCAATTATGTCTTCACATTGCGGCAGTTTACGTTTGCCACCTTTTTTGAATCCAGCTTTGGCTGCGGCGTCTTTACCGGCAGCGGCCCCGTCTTCAAGACATCTGCTTAAATCAAAGGTGCCAGCGGCCGCACCAGCGCAGTGGGAGGCCTGAGGGCTGTCGCCGGGAACAAAGAGGCCCCGTTCCGTGTCATAAACAGCCTTGCCGCCACTATGGGAATGCAAGTGAATGACCGGGTTCCAGCCGCCAGAACAGGCAACGCCATCGCATTCAATGGTCCGCGCCTGACCAACAACGCCGTCGCCATTTGGGTTTAGATCCATTACTTCAATGGCCCGTACGGCCTTGGTTCCGGTAACGCCGGTAATCGCAGAGTTGTCATAAATCTCGATACCGGCCTCAATTGCCCGGGTTGGCAAGTCGCCATCCGGGTTGGTGCGCACATCAATGATGGCGGGGATGTTGGCACCCGCCGCCTTCAGATCAAGCGCCGTTCTATAGGCGTCATCGTTATTCGCGAAAACAACCACGTTACGTCCGGCGATTACGCCAAACCGATTGGCATAGGCGCGAAAAGCACTTGCCAGCATAATACCGGGGCGGTCGTTGTCAGTGAAGACCAACGGTCGTTCGAGCGCACCGGTCGCCAGCACAACCCGTTTTGGATGAACCCGCCAAAGGCGTTGGCGTGAGGTTTCGCCACCATCAACGAGTTTATTGGTACGGGTTTCGACCAGGGCCGTGAAGTTATGGTCATAATAACCAAACGCGGTTGTTCGTTTGAGGGTTTTCACCTCGGCCATTGTCGACAGTTCTGCTTCGATATCCGCCACCCAGTCGAGGGCCGGTTTTCCCGAGATTTCCAGTCGTTCGTTTAAGAGCTGACCACCAAGTTCGACCTGTTCGTCGGCCAGGATTACCCGTGCACCCGTGCGCCCAGCGCTTAAGGCGGCCATTAAGCCGGCAGGGCCACCACCAATAATCAGTACGTCGCAATGGGCATTAATTTTGTCATAGTGGTCTGGGTCTGGGTCTTTTGGTGATTGGCCAAGGCCAGCGGCGTGGCGAATGATGTGCTCGTAATACTTCCAGGCTTTTACCGGCCACATGAAGGTCTTGTAATAAAACCCTGACGGCATCAAGCGGTGAAACAAGCCGTTAATCGCCATCAGGTCGAATTCTGGGCTCGGCCAACAATTCAAACTTTCGGCCACCAAATTGTCATACAACTCGATACGGGTCGCCTGCTGGTTCGCCAACGTGCGTGGGGTTCTCGGTTCAAGTTGAACCAAGGCATTCGCTTCGTCGGTCCCAGCGGCCATGATCCCGCGCGGGCGGTGATATTTGAAGCTGCGGGCAATCAGATTGACGCCATTCGAAAGCAGGGCGGAGGCCAAGGTATCGCCCTGGAAACCACGGTAGCGCCTTCCGTTGAACGTGAAATTTAAAGGTCGGGAACGGTCGATCCGCCCACCGTTTTTTAGGCGATACTGTTGGGTCATTGCCGTTCCTCCTTCGTTGGTTTTTGGCCAATTTTATAGGCGGAAAGAATGACGTTGGTTGCCGTATTGCGGGCAACATTGAACCAACGCCGGCAGCCGTGGTCATGAACCCAACGTTCCAAATAAACGCCCTTGGTGTTTGATGACATAAACAAATAATCCGCCCACTGTTCATCACTAAGCGCGTCAGGGTTTTTCGGTCGTTCGATATGGGCTTCGCCGCCATTGCGAAATTCAGCCTCTTCACGGTCTCCGCACCAGGGGCAGGGGATCATTAACATGTGTGACCTCCGACAAGCCTTATGCTTACCTTAATGATATTCTGCATGAGCGGAAGTAACGGATCGGTGTTTTGGTTGAGTGGTGCCATGATAAAACTCCTAATGGGCCACGGCTGCGGCACCGTGTTCATCGATCAGAGCACCTGTTGAAAAGCGGTCTAGATTGAACGGTGCGTTCAGGGTGTGCGGTTCGTCCTTGGCAATGGTATGGGCAAAAACCCATCCTGATCCGGGTGTCGCCTTAAACCCGCCGGTGCCCCAACCGCAATTGATATATAGGCCATCAACAGGGGTTTTTGAGACAATCGGGCTGGCATCCGGGCAGGTGTCAACGATGCCTCCCCATTGGCGCATGATACGCAGCCGACTGAACAGTGGGAACAGTTCGCAAAGTGACGCCAGTTGATGTTCGACCACATGCAAGCTGCCACGCTGGGCGTAACCGTTATAGCCGTCAATTCCTGCACCCAGAACCAATTCACCCTTGTCAGATTGGGAAACATAAACGTGCACGGCGTTGGACATGACAACACAATTGAGGATTGGTTTTACCGGCTCCGTGACCATGGCTTGAAGCGGGACGCTGTTGACCGGCAACCTGATCCCGGCCATGTCGGCGACCACCGAACAATGCCCGGCGGTGACAATGGCGACTTTCGGGGCTTTGATTGTTCCGCGTGTGGTTTCTACGCCTGAAACTTTGCCACCATCACGCAGAATGCCGGTGACTTCGCATTGTTGAATGATATCGACGCCGTAATTATCGGCGGAACGCGCAAACCCCCAGGCGATGGCGTCATGGCGGGCGACGCCGCCGCGCCTTTGCAGTGACGCACCCAAAATGGGAAAGCGGGCATCGGCGTTGGTATTGATGATCGGCACCATTTCCGCAATTTGTGCAGGGCTGAGAAATTCGGAATCGATGCCGTTCAATCGATTGGCGTAAATGCGCCGTTGTAGTTCACGGACGTCATGAAGATTGTGGGCAAGATTCATGACGCCGCGTTGTGACAGCATAATATTGTAGTTTAAATCTTGGCTCAGGCCTTCGTAGAGCCGCAGGGATTTTTCATAGATCGCAGCACTTTCGTCCCACAGGTAGTTTGACCGGATAATTGTTGTGTTCCGGCCAGTGTTGCCGCCACCGAGCCAATTTTTTTCGATCACTGCGACGTTGGTTATGCCATGGACTTTTGCCAAATAATGAGCTGTTGCTAACCCATGCCCACCACCGCCAATTATAATTACGTCATAAGCCGGTTTTGGGTCGGGGCTACGCCAAACCTGCTCCCAGTTTTGGTGGAATTCCACGGCATTACGGATAAGGCTGAAAATTGAGTATTTTTTCATCACGATAATGGTGTCCAGAACGGGTTAGTGTTTTCAGGATAGCTTACCCCAGAGTCACTTCAAGTGGCAGTCTCAAAGATGTCTGTCTATCCTTGTCGCGACTTGGCAAGGTGAATTTCCGACAGTGCATTTTCATTACGTCACAAACATCCGTCAGTTCATCGACATATGGTGGCTAACCAGAGAACAATACGCATATAATGTGGTGCCATGAACAATTTTTTGTCCGTTTTTGTATTCGCATTTCTTCTGGTTTTCCCAGGGTTGTCCTGCGCGCAGGACCCGACTGAACGAAACGCCAAGCAATTCCCCCCGGAGGATGCCTTGTTGGCTGTTCCGGGTGGGGGTGACGGAATTCAACAATCCCCCCCTGCTTTTTTGAGCGGGGTCGATGCCTATAAGTCCAAGAATTATGACGCTGCCTACACGCTGTGGTCTGGGTTGGTTGATCGTGATTATGGTCCGGCATTGCATAATTTAGGCGTGCTGTATGAATTTGGCCGGGGAGTTGCGCCGGACTATGCGCGCGCAGTTGAGTTTTATGACCGGGCCTCTGACCACGACATTCCGCAATCGCTGAATAATTTGGCGCGTCTTTACGCCCGTGGTCATGGTGTCGAAAAAGATGAAGAAAAAGCGGCTGACTATCTTGAAGCGGCAGCAGATATGGATTTTCCAGAGGCGCAATTTAATTTGGGTATAGCTTATCTGGAAGGGCGTGGCGTTGACATTGACAACGCTAAAGCGGCGCAATTATTCGAAGCATCCGCCGCTGCTGGTTATTCACCGGCACAGTATAATCTTGCGGGTCTCTATCAGCGTGGACGAGGCGTCAGCAAAGACCTCAAGCAAGCCCTTCATTGGTTCGAACGGGCGGCGGCATCCGGTGATCAAATGGCGCATTACGGCGCTGGTAAAGTGTTGCTGTCAGGCGATGGGACCAGCAAGAATTTGGCCGCGGCATTTCGCCATATCAAGCTGGCGGCCGTGGCCGGTGTGGTGGCGGCACAAAATCAGTTAGGCATTCTTTATGCGCACGGCGTGGGCGTAAAGACAGATCCAGAACTGGCGATGACGTGGTTTTATATTGCAGCATCGATTGGAAATAAGAATGCCATGCATAACCGCGACGTATTTGCCAAACGGGTTAATAAAAATGTCCTGACCAGGGCGCAACAAAAGGCTGAAAGCTTTCGGCCCTGGCCGGTATCCCCTTCGGGCGATGACCAGTCTCAATGAACGCCAATCACAAGAGAGTTTTTTGACCATGTTTCGTTTGATTCGCGGCCTTATGCGTTTGATTGTTAAAATCTCCATCCTTGGCGGGTTTGTTGGAATAGTAATCGGCTATGCAAACCTTAGCGACCTTGACGGTTGGAAACGTGATTTGTCTGAGCAAATGATGAGCATCGCGGGACGACGGCTCAGTTTTAACGGCGACATTGATTTCACGATTTCCTTTCCGCCACGCATTGTTGCCAGGGACGTGCGTATCGGCAACGCGTCGTGGGGAACGCGCAAGACTATGTTGACGGTTGATACGCTGATTGCCGATGTCGATTTCCTGCCGCTTCTGGTTGGCAATGTCGCCGTGCCCCGCGTCCGTTTGGTCGGTGTTGATATTTTGGTGGAGACCGGCAAAAACGGCAAAAGCAATTGGGATGACCTAAATCAGTTTCAGACGGCTGCCGGTGGCCCGACATCCACGCCAGGCGGGTTTTTTGGTCTGCCTGTTGCGGGGCCCGCATCCGGGTTTGGCGGAATAAGTCTGTCGGGCGGAAAGGTCACCGTTGCAAACTTGGTAAACGGCACGTCAAATACTGTCAATTTGCCGACGATACCCCTTCAATTTGGACCGACCATGAATGCTGGTACCAGCACCGGCATTAGTGCCGGGACTAGTCAAAATCAAGCAACGGGAGGGGTCGGGGTTTTTAGCAGTTCAAATTCCACGCTGTCAAAGTCCAAGCCGCCAAGTTCTAAAGTCCGCACGACTGGCGAAGAACGTCAAGGCGTGCGGTGCTCTTGCAACTAAAATTCACAGCGTGCCGTCATCACCTTGCTGAAACACCGGAAGCCCATCGCTGATGTCGTAATAATCCGGTTTGTCGGCGACGAATATATTTCCAATGGTTTTTAGGCCGCTCGGCTGGTCGAACGCGCCGGCGGCAATTGAGGTTCTGTCGCCACCCTCTATTTCCCAAATCAAACTGGATCCGCATAGGCAACAAAACCCGCGGCGTGCCGTCGGGGAGGCGTGGTACCATGTGATGTGTTCAGAGCCACTCCATTCGAGATCGTCCGCCGCGCAATTACTGAAGCCGACATAATGGCCATGATTTTTTACACATTGACCGCAATGGCAATTGACTACGCCTCGGGCAGGGCCGGAAAGCTGGAAGCGCACGGTACCGCATAGGCAACCTCCGGTTTTGATGTGGGGTTTCGCCATGATTTGTCCTCGCCATGATTTGGTTGATAATATGCGAAAATAGAATAGAATTCATGACGAAAAGTCAATAATTCTGGGGTTGGGGAACTATGGACTGGCAAAGCGAAATGGGGGTGTTTGTCAGAGTTGTCGAAGGCGAGAGCTTTTCGGCTGCGGCACGCAATATGAAATTGACACCTTCGGCGGTTAGTAAATTGATCGGCCGTTTGGAAGACCGACTGGGGGCGCGTCTGCTCAATCGCACCACCCGACGGGTTAGCCTGACGGAGGAGGGACATGCCTTTTATCAGCGTTGTGTCCCGATCTTGTCTGCCATCGAAGAAGCCGAGCGGGCAGTTACCGAACTTCATGCCGAGCCCCGGGGGCTTTTGAAGATCAATTCATCTACAGCCTTTGGTCAGTATTATATCGAGCCTCTAATTCCGCAGTTCCTGTCACGTCATCAGGACCTTCGCATTCAATTGATCCTGTCCGACAGTTTGGTCAATCTGGTCGAGGAAGAGGTCGATGTGGCTATTCGAATTGCTGACATGCCAGACAGTTCTTTGATCGCGAGAAAGCTTGCTCCGGCTCGGCGCATGGTCACGGCCTCTCCCGAATACCTGGAAAAATGGGGCGTGCCCAAAACCCCGGATGATTTGAAAAATCATAACTGCCTAACACTTAGTTTCGAAACCAGCCTCAACCAGTGGGAATTCAAAGGCCCAAATGGATCCCAGCGCATGCGGGTCTCTGGTAATTTTGAAACCAATAACGCGACCGCCCTTCATGAAGCGACCATTGCGGGCCTAGGCCTCATGCGCACGGCTAATTTTATTGTTATGCCAGACATCCGCAAAGGTACGTTGGTGCCCGTACTTGAGGAATTTGAAACGGTGGGCAATACCAACATTTATGCTGTCTACCCGCATTATCGGAATCTGTCGCCGAAAGTACGGGCATTCATTGATTTATTGACCGACACTTTTACCCCGATACCCCCGTGGGACCTATAACAAATACGGGCCGGTCTTTGGCCCGATCGCCTATTTAATTAGCGGAGTTTACATCATGAAAAGTCAGGCCATTGTCAAATACGGTCAGCCCTTGTGCGAACTGCAGTCCGAAGTGGCGCAGCCGACGGGCAGCGAAATTCTGATCAAAGTGAGAAAATGTGGTGTGTGTCATTCCGACGTTCATTTACAGGATGGTCATTTCAATTTAGGCGATGACAAAAAGCTGGACATCAGCAGTGCCCACACCTTGCCGTTTACCCTTGGTCATGAAATTGAGGGCGACGTGGTGTCCGTTGGGCCGGACGTTGAAGGCATCCAGGTCGGCCAGCGTTATGTTGTTTTCCCTTGGATTGGATGCGAGAGTTGTGCCGCATGTACCGACGGTGATGGGCATCTATGCAATAAACCGCGTGCGCTTGGTGTCAATGTCAACGGTGGCTATGCCGAATACGTAACCGTCCCCCATTCTCGGTATTTGTTAGACTGCACAGGTGTTCCTGAAGGGCTGGCCGCCACATACATGTGCTCTGGCCTGACGGCTTATGGGGCACTGAAAAAGGCAGGGCCACTGGGCAATGGGCAAACGTTGGCGATTGTCGGTTTGGGAGGCCTCGGGTTTATGGGCCTGCAATTTGCCCGCGCCTTGTATCCGCAAGCGCAAATTTTTGGTGTCGATATCAATAAAGATACCCTGCGTACCGCATCGGAAAACGGCGCGGACAAGGTTTTTGAGTCATCCGATCCAGACGCGGCCAAGCAAATAATTAAAGAGACCAGAGGCGGCGTAAACGCCTCTATCGATTTTGTCGGTTCCGAACCGTCACTTAATTTCGCCCAACGGATCGTTGGAAAAGGCGGCAAGGTTATTGTCGTTGGTCTGTACGGCGGTCGGTTTAGTATGCCTATCCCGATGTTCCCCTTTCGCGAACTCTCCATTATCGGGTCCTATGCGGGGTCTCTTGCTAACGCCGTCGAGATGCTTGATTTGGTCAAAAGCGGTGGCGTCGTTCCCATCCCCATTGAAATGCGCCCGCTCGATCAGGCTGAAAACACCTTGAACGATTTGCGTCAGGGTAAAATTGTCGGTCGTGTGGTGTTGGACTGCACCACCTGAAAATTCAGAACAAACTCAGTGAGGAAAGATATATGACGACGCTGTTTAGAGGCGGTTTGGTGTTTGACGGAAAGGGACGAATTCTCGAAGGACATGGCGTTCTGATCGACGGTGATCGCATTGTAAAAATCGCGTCACACGGGGAATTTGCCGGGTTTGAAGGCGATCAGGTTGATACCTCCGGCGGCACCCTAATGCCAGGTCTGACGGACTGCCATGTGCATTTCTGCATGCCCGGAACGAGTGACCCAAAATCGACTATGGATAAAATGTCTGACGGCGACATTACGATGATGGCGTTCAAACATTCGCAATGGACATTACGCGGAGGTGTTACGTCCGTACGGGACTGCGGTGGCAAGGATTATCTGGAATTTGCCGTGCGTGATGCCATCAAGCGTGGGGACTGCGAAGGGCCTACGATGCATGCATCGGGCAAAATGATTTGTATGACCGGTGGTCATGGTAACCGGCTTGGGCGGATTGCCGATGGCTGTGATGACGTGATTAAGGGGGTTCGTGAACAAATTCACGCGGGCTGCGACATGGTGAAAATTATGGCGACGGGTGGCATTATGACGCCAGGGGTCAACCCGGAAGATGCTCACTATTCACCTGAAGAAATGCGCGCTGGCGTTCAAGAAGCGCGGCGTTTTCACAAAAGAACGGCCAGCCATGCGCAGGGCCAGGACGGGATTTTAAACGCCGTGCGTGCCGGTATCCATTCCATCGAACACGGAATTTTCATGAATGAAACCTGTGTCGATGAGATGCTTAAGGATGGCGTGTATCTGGTGCCAACCATATCAGCGCTAAAAAATATTCTGACCAATAAAGGTAACGGCGTCCCGGATTATGTTGTGGAAAAAACAGAGCGTGTGGCTGTTCACCATGTTAAATCGTTCAAGGACTTTTACGCCGCTGGTGGCAAGATTGCCATGGGAACAGATGCTGGAACGCCGTATAACCTTCATGGTCAAAATGCGGAAGAACTTAAATTTATGGTCGATTATGGAATGAGTCCGGTTGATGCACTGGTTTGCGGTACCTTTAACGGTGCGGACCTGATGGGCGTCGAAGATCAGGGCTATATTGGTGAAGGCGCACGGGCTGATTTGTTGGTCGTCAATGGTAACCCGGTAGACGATATTACGATGGCCTCGTCCAAGGATAACCACCGTGCCGTATATAAAAACGGTATCGTTTTTGGCTGAACGACTGATAGTGCTGGAGCACCTATAGGAATCCGCCATGCACATTTGTCATGGCTGGATTGAAAAATTATATATTGCTTTGATATATATCATTACGATATAAGGCTTCGATGTAGTTGTGCCAAAAGTGTTTGCGCATGCTTTGGAGAGCCTTATGGATGTGAAAACGCTATGCCTTGGTGTTCTATCGCTGGGCGATGCAACTGGTTATGAAATCAGGAAACAGTTTGTAGAGGGCCCGTTTTCACATTTTTATGATGCGGGTTATGGTTCGATTTACCCAGCGCTTGGGCGATTGCTCAGCGAGGGGTTGGTTAGCGTCCAGGAAATGTTTCAAGACGGTCGCCCTGATAAAAAAATTTATAGTCTGACAGATCAGGGGTTGGCGGTTTTTAAGACGGCGCTTACTGAACCACCCGTTCGCGACAAAATCCGCTCCGAACATGTCGCCCGCCTTTTTTTTGCCGAACATGTCGACGATGCCGTGTTGGCATCGATTTACGATAGCTATCTAAACGAAATTCGGGAAATGTCGGGGCAAATTCGCGCTGCCAAAGCTGCGGATACGCCGATAAGTCAGCGGTTTACCATGGGGTTGGGATTGGCCTTTTATGATGTCGCCGAAAAATACCTAGAGGACAATCGGGATGAGTTTTTGAAGTCCATGAGCGATGAGCATGCGGCATCTGAAGGTAATGAATTGAAAATTGAGGTTGGAAATGACGACTAAAAAAAGCAAAGGTTGGCGTCCAAAATCAGCTCACGTAATCGCCGTGGCTATCGCTGCGGGCTCGTTTCTTTGGGTGGCCTCTGGAATGGTCGCCAAAGAGCCGCTTGCGGAATCTCAAATCGCCAGCTTGCCAGTTAAGGAAGCTCCAGCGCCGTTGGTTAGGGTGCAAAAATCCGTTGCCCAAATAAGAGTCCGCGAAGTCACGCTATTCGGCCGTACGGAGGCAATCAATACGGCGAATATTGCGGCAGAAACAACAGGCCGGATTGTCAAAAGATCGGCGGAAAAAGGTGATCAGGTTAAAAAAGGTTCGATCATTCTGAATATTGATATTGATAACCGGCGCGTCAAATTGGACGAGGCTGAGGCCGACGTGGACTACCAGGAAATAGCGTATAACGCGGCGAAAAAACTGTCGAACAAACAGTTTCAATCGCGGGTCAAGTTGGCTGAATTTTTGGCCCGCCTTGAGAAGGCGAAAGCCAATTTAAAAATGATTAAGCTGGAAATCAACCGAACGGTCATCCGCACGCCGATTTCAGGTTTTATCGATGAATTGCCGATGAACGTCGGTGATTATGTCAGGTCAGGTGACGTTGTTGCCACGGTTGTTGATTTAAACCCCATTCGCATCGTCGGCCAAGTGTCAGAAAGGGATATATCACGAATTCATCAAGGCGACGTTGCTCAGGCCCGCCTGCCAAACGGGCAGGAAATCGCTGGCACGATACGCTATGTGTCACGTACAGGATCGAAAACCACACGTACATTTCGCGTCGATGTTTGGGTTGATAACGCCGATGGTGCAATTCCACAAGGGCTGACGACTGAAATCAGTCTTCCCGCTGGACAGGAGTTGGCCCATCAGCTTTCGCCAGCGTTACTGACTTTAAGTGAAGAGGGTGCAATCGGCATCAAATCCGTCGATGACAACGGTATTGTTCAATTTTACCCGGTAAAAGTTGTCTCTGATACGACAGATGGCATTTGGTTAAGCGGTTTGCCTAATCAGGTTACTTTGATCACCGTTGGACAGGAATTTGTTCGTGTTGGGCAGAAAGTTCGCACGTCGGACGGAACCCAAAAAGAAGCGCCTGACGGGTCAGGCATGGCTAAGGCTGACCCTTCATGAATGCGATAATTGATGCCGCACTTTCCCATGCGCGGACGGTCTTGTCCGCCCTGGTGTTGGTTCTGATTGCCGGGTCCTACGCCTACGTAACGATTCCCAAGGAAGCCGATCCCGACATCAATATTCCGATCATTTATGTGTCGATGAGCCATGACGGAATATCACCAGAAGATGCGGAGCGACTGCTGGTTCGGCCCATGGAGCAGGAGCTCAGATCGATTGCAGGCATCAAGGAGATGCGAGCGACGGCGTTTGAAGGAAGAGCCAACATTACGCTGGAGTTCGAAGCCGGGTTTGATGCCAATGCGGCATTGGATGACGTCCGTCAGCAAGTTGATTTGGCCAAGCCTGATCTGCCAGCCGATTCTGATGAGCCTCAGGTGCATGAGGTCAATTTGAGTTTGTTCCCAGTGATCGTCGTGACCCTTGCGGGTGACGTCCCGGAACGAACGCTATTGCATTTGTCCCGAGACTTGAAGGACCGGATCGAAGGTATTCCGTCGGTGTTGAAGGTGGAAATTGCAGGCGACCGGGATGAAATGGTCGAAGTTCTGATTGATCCCGTGAAGATCGAAAGTTACGGCCTGTCGCCAATCGACACCGTCAATGCCATTCGCTCGTCAAACTTGCTGGTTGCCGCCGGTGCTCAGGATACTGGCAAAGGGCGGTTTAGCCTGAAGGTGCCGGGGTTGTTTGAAACGGTCAGTGATATTTTCAGCATGCCTGTTCAGGTTGATGGTGATGCGGTGGTTACGCTTGGCGATATCGGGGACGTTCGTCGAACCTTCAAGGACTCGTTGAGTTTCGCGCGCGTAAACGGAAAGCCAGCGATTGCGCTAGAGGTCTCGAAACGAACCGGCGAGAACATCATCGATACAATTGCTGAAATACGTCAAGTTGTCGAAAACGACAAGGCTGAGTGGCCAAAGACCCTGCAACAGGTTGTCCATATCGGCTTTAACTCCGATAAGTCCGACGATATTCGTAGTATGTTGGGGGATCTGCAAAACAACGTGATTGCAGCCATCTTGCTGGTGATGATCGTCGTCATCTGGTCGCTGGGGATTCGTACGGCAGGATTGGTTGGCATTGCCATTCCAGGGTCGTTTCTGGCCGGAATTCTGGTTCTGTCTGCCCTCGGCTTTACGGTCAATATCGTCGTATTGTTCGCGTTGATTCTAGCGGTCGGCATGCTGGTCGATGGGGCCATTGTGGTTACTGAATATGCTGATCGAAAAATGACCGAAGGGGAGGCGCCGCTTAGGGCCTATGGTATGGCGGCCAAGCGTATGTCTTGGCCGATCATTGCGTCGACAGCAACCACACTGGCGGCCTTCCTGCCGATTATGTTTTGGCCCGGCATTGTCGGCGAATTCATGAAATACCTACCTATCACGTTAATCGCCACCTTGACGGCGTCGCTTTTCATGGCCTTGATTTTTGTTCCGACACTTGGTGCCGTTTTTGGAAAACCTGGTGGTGTCGCCGACCCTGAGGCGATGCGAAAAATGTCCGGCGAAGGTCACGAAGGTATTGATGGGGTTCCTGGGTTTACGGGCGTATACCTGCGTGCTCTTAACCGGGCGTTGAATCATCCGGCCAAAGTGCTGTTTACGGCGGTTGTCATTCTTATCGCTGTATTCATTTCTTTTGGCAAAATTGGCAAGGGCGTTGAGTTTTTTCCTGACGTCGAACCCAAATTTGCCAAACTGCAAATAAAGGCCCGCGGAAATCTATCCGTGAATGAGAAGGATGCCCTCATGCGTGAGGTCGAGCTTCGCATTCTGAAGATGCAAGATCAGCGTCATGAATTCGAAAGCATTTATTTGCGTACGGGCGCGGTTCAAAACTCCAATGAAGCCGAAGATATTATTGGCACGATCTCGTTGCAGTTCGTTGACTGGCAGCGCCGCCGCAAAGCGGATCGTATTTTGGCTGAAGTTGAGGAACGAACCAGAGACATTTCTGGTATCCAGATTGACCGTCGTAAAGAAGAAAGTGGGCCACCAACCGGAAAAGACATTCAGCTGCAAATTTCTTCACGTTATCCGGATGCCATTGAGGGCACGGTCATTAAAGTTCGCCAGGGACTAAACGACGTTGGTGGTTTTCTAAACATTGAAGACAGTCGGCCAATTCCCGGCATTGATTGGGAAATCACCACTGATCGTGCACAGGCGGCCAAATTTGGTGCCAGCGTTGACCTGATTGGGCGCGCCGTCCAGCTTGTATCTACGGGAATAAAATTGGCCGGGTATCGACCGGATGACAGCGATGTTGAGTTGGATGTTCGTGCCCGGTATCCGAAAAAATACCGAACAATCGAGCAGCTTGATAACATTCGCGTCGCCACACCCTCGGGTCAGGTCCCACTCAGTAACTTTGTGACACGCTTGGCCCAACCTCGTACCGGTAAATTAAATCGCACAGATGGCAAGCGCGTAATGACGGTTAAGGCTGACGTGGCGGAAGGGGTGCTGGTTGACGATAAGGTCAAGGAAATGACGACCTGGCTGAAGGCGGCGGGAATTGATCCGCGCGTTCGTTTCGAGTTTAAGGGCGAAAACGAAGAGCAGCAAAAAGCAGAAGCTTTCCTTGTTAAGGCATTTGCAGTGGCGCTTTTCATTATGGCCGTAATTCTGGTGACCCAGTTCAACAGTTTCTATTCGGCCTTCCTGATTTTGTCGGCGGTGATCATGTCAACGATCGGTGTTTTCATTGGCTTGATGCTCACTGAGCAACCTTTTGGCATTGTCATGAACGGAATTGGCGTCATCGCGCTGGCCGGAATCGTTGTTAACAACAACATTGTCTTAATCGACACGTTTGATTTTCTCAGCACCACGGAACTCGATTCTCGTGCGGCCATTCTTAAAACCGGGGCGCAACGGCTGCGGCCGGTTCTGCTGACGACGATTACCACGATCCTTGGTTTGATGCCGATGGTGCTGGCCGTCAACATAGATTTCATCGCTCGTGACGTCACCGTCGGTGCACCCGCGATGCAATGGTGGGGGCAATTGGCGACATCGATCACGTTCGGGCTTGGCTTTGCCACGCTACTGACACTGGTTGTAACCCCGGCGTCATTGATGTTGAGAGCAAACGTTCGGGACTGGCGGCTTCGTCGAAAAGAAAGAAAAGCTGATTTAAGCGCCCAATTGGGGTGACCCGAAAGTGACTTATGATAGCAATTGGAAGGCCGATGAGAGATTTACTAAGGCAAAAAATGATCGCCGTGTGCGAAATGAAGATTGCAAAAAAGGGACCTGACGTCGGCTTGTCATTTTACGCCTTTTTTTCAAATAAAAATGATAATCCGGACCTATTGATGGAAGCGGCCGAGTGGTGGATTAAGCGCCACAAACTCGACCATTTTGAAAAAGCACGAAAAATCAAACATATGGTAGAGAGCCAGGCGTGAAGCGGACTTTGCTGGAAGAACGTCCCGCTCAGTCGCCTTCATCTGAGGGCGGGTCTGAAGGTTGGCTCGTGGCGTCAAGCCTTCTCTCGTGTCGGCGATGGGCTTGGTAACTGAGTGGGAAAGAGCAAATATAAATCAGCAAGACCGTCGATAGAGTTATCCATGGAACGGTTACCGAAAATGCAGCGATGCTAGCGACGATCAACATCGTCGGCAAAATCCAGCGAGGCGGAATTTTAACTTTCTTAAATGAGAACGTCGGAAATGAGCTGACCAACAGTCCGCCAACAACAAACAGACACGATGCAACGACCCATGGATTGCGAGCGATTTGGTCGCCAACAAGAAACGACAATACCAAGGGCAACAGGACCAGTCCAGCGCCCGCCGGGGCCGGGACCCCAGTAAAGAACTGTGCCTTCCACGCAGGCGCGTTTTCATCCTCAAGGGCGACGTTGAAGCGCGCCAGGCGTAGGGCCATGCACATGGCAAACAGCATGACCAAAATCCAGCCGACTTTGCCTGCGACCTGCATGGACCAAAGGTAGAGGATCATCGCCGGGGCGACGCCAAAACAAACAAAGTCCGACAGGGAATCAAGCTCAGCGCCGAATTTGCTCGCCCCTTTTAAAAGGCGTGCGACCCTGCCATCCAGGGTGTCGAGGATCGCCGATGCGACCAACGCCAAAACCGCATATTCCCAGCGTTCCTGAATTGCAAACCGCATGGCCGTCAATCCGGCAGCCAGAGCCATCAGGGTCAGGATATTGGGGATCATCGTATTGATCGACAGGCCCCGTAACCGACGTTTTCTTAATGTTATTTCGGGGGTCGTTTTTGTCATACCCTGCAGTTTCCTGATTTTATCTCACATCTGCCGCGCGCGGAGGTTCCGTCGCCAGCATATCGGCGATCACTGTCTCGCCACCGACCGTCGTTTGACCAACGCTGACCATCGGCGATACGCCCTTGGGCAGGTAAATATCAACGCGGCTGCCAAATCTAATTAGCCCAAAGCGTGCGCCCGTTTGTATTGTATCACCTTCTTTAACAAAACACAGAATCCGTCTGGCGACTAGACCGGCGATCTGTACGAATGCGATTTCAGTGCCATTTTCCATGGCAATCTTTAGGCTCATGCGTTCGTTGAATTCGCTGGCTTTATCAAGAGACGCATTGAAAAATTTTCCAGGGTGATATTTGACGCCAGTTATGGTGCCTGATACCGGGGCGCGGTTCACGTGAACGTTAAACACATTCATGAAAACGGCAACGCGTGTTCTGGGTTCGGTTCCCATGTGCAGTTCTTCAGGTGGCACGGCGTCGGCAATCATCTGAACGACGCCGTCCGCCGGGCTGATAACCAAGCCGTCACGGGTTGGGGTTAGGCGATCCGGATTGCGGAAAAAATAGATGCACCAAGCCGTTAGCACGACACCCAGAAAACTGAGCGGCGGCGTGATCATCCACATGCCGACAGTCAATGCTGCAAATATAGCAATAAACGGCCACCCAGCCGGATGTATAGGGACGAGGACGATTTTGAGCATTCGGTTTAAATTCCTTCAGTTGTCCTGAGGGTTGTGGCAGGAATAGTCAGAAATCTCAACCCTAATGCCTATGGGGAGAGGTGAGGCGGCGGCTCGGAATGATAATCCAATATTTGTCATGTTTTGAAACATTCCGTGGCTTTCGGCAAAAATATACCCGTGCTAGGCTCGGCACAGAAATTAAGTGCCCAATAGTTTAATGGAGGAACGGGTGTCAGAATTAGCGGCCTCTACGACAAAAGATCTTTTAAATGTCATGGAAAAGGTCGGCGAAGGACCGATCGGAATGGGAAATGCGGCGGACCTGATGGGGAAAAGCCGTACCTTTGACTTTACGTTTGAATACATGAATTTTATTTTTGCGGTCAAAGCATCTGCGGAAAACCGCAAAACACGCATGCGGTTTCATGCAAATCTTGGGTACATTCCCTTCAGTTCTGAAAGCATAACGCATCGCTTCAATGCGATTAAGATTGTCAATGTGGCAGGGACGATGCTGGGCGGAAAGGTTCATATTTCCCCTGAGCAGCGCATCATGCTGGCCGAGGATTACTGGTTCGATGAGCCACTGACGCCCAACCTCTTGATTACCAAGGCGGTACATTTGTTGGTTGACGCCAAACCATATCTAGAACTCCTCGCGGCGAACAGATCAACTGTATCCAGCGTTCCAAAATATAAAAGGACGCGAGACTTTCACGCGGCGTAACGCGCCCAACGGTGTCAGGGTCCCTTTGGCGTAACATCATTTACTTGCTGGGATCGCAAACACCTGTCCAGGGAAAATTAAATCGGGGTCCTTGATTTGATCTCGATTCGCCTCGTAGATGGTCGTGTATTGGAAACCTGAGCCATACGTGCGTGTAGCCAGCCGCCATAAACTGTTTCCGGGTTGGACAATGACGACGGGTTCGGGTGACAATTCAGTAGCCTGGGCGGTTCTTGAGAAGGGCATGGAGATGCGTGAAATAACTGTCCCCGCAGGGTCAACTTGATCAACCCGTAAGGCATAGAGCCCCGGGGCGACGGGATGGTCGGGTTGTAGTCGCCACAATCCGTCCTTGCCACTGATGGCGCGGCCCGTGAACTGGTTGTCCAAATAGGCAAATATCTCGCCGCCACCGGTCGCCCGACCACTAATTGCGAGTTTGCCATGGTCATCGTAGTCTATTGTATCGACATACAACTTAGCCCTCTTATCTGAACTTGGCGGATGTTGGGTGCCGGAAGGTTTGTGCAAACTCGAAGGTTTTTGCAAAACTGTGCTGGGACCGCCCTTTTTAAATACTTTGAGCGCCAGTACGCCGGTTGGTTTGTCGGTTTTCCGTCCTGCAATATCTTTTTTCGCTTCAGGTACAACGAGAACCACAACTTCATCAGACGAGACCGGTTTGTTGCCTTTTGTTTCAGAGCGCAGAGACAACTGACGTCCACCGGGCAAAAACGGCTTGTCAGGAATATCAACCCATTCACCACGACGGTCTGCTTTTGCAGTACCAATAATTTTGCCGTTATCAATTATTGTCACCTTGCTCAGCGGTTCTGCCCGGCCAGCGATCACGGCATTGCCCTCGGGTGTAACGCGGACGATATCGAAGCTTGGAACCTGTTGATCCGTAATTTTTTTCGTGGGCTGATCGGTGGTGGGCGCTTGGTGGACATTTTCAGTGGCGCGATGAGCGCTGGTCATAGATTTGGGTTCTGGATTAGGGGTGGATATAGGCGCGGGTACAGAATTTGAAATAGGCGCAGGATCGGGCGCCCGCGCAGCTGTTGTTGGTTGCGCTACAATCGGTTCGGTGGGTTTGGCCGAAAGTACTTTTTTAGGCGTTACTGGAGGTGAGTGATCCCCGGCAACCTCTGATTCCGACGTAAATATGTTTACGCCGATTGCTGTCGCAACGGCGAAGGCCCCTATGACCGCGATAATAATTAGAGTTCGCATAATTAACCATCATACATGTCTTGTAGGAGTGTCTGCCAGCACCAACGTCAACGTCATTAATGCATTGAAAACGTTAAGTTTTTGTGAGCCTCAATTAAAAATCGCACATAACCGTGCCACAAAACGGCGAATCGACAGTGAGTTTTGCCATCCGGGCTACTGTTTTGCAGGGCTCTTTTCGATCTTGTGAAAGATGGCGGGTATCGATTTCAGGTAGACGACGATGGCATTGCGATCTGCCTCGGTTAGCTTTTCCAGGTTATCGACGACCTCGCCCATACTGCCACCAACAAAATCACCATCGGGTAACATTCCCATGGACAATAGCGAGTCATAATCGTCATTCGTCCATGTGTTGATGCCAGTTTCCTTGTCAGGAGTGATATTAGGCACAGTATCGCCGTCGGGACCATTGCTTGTTCCGGAAAGGTACATTTCCGTTTTGGTGCCGCCCAAGTGGTCCCGTGGCGTGTGGCATTCACCACAGTGTCCCAAGGCATTAACGAGATAACGCCCTCGGTTCCAGTTGCCTGACTTGGCGGAATCTTGGGCAACGACCCCAGGGCTGAAATTGAGAATTTTCCACGCACCAATTATGATGCGTGCGCCGAATAGGATACCGACGTCGTGGTCTTTATTTTTACGCGGAACCGGTGGCTGTGTCTTTAAAAACGCCCACAAGTCCCTCATGTCCTGGTCGGTCATCTGAGTGTACGAGGTGTATGGAAAAACCGGAAAATAATGGCGGCCGTCTGGGTTTTTTCCCTGCCGTAAGGCCCGAACAAAATCGTGTTCGCGCCAGTTGCCGATACCGAATTTCGGATCAGGCGTGATGTTCGGGCTGTAATAGGTGCCAAAGGGCGTCTTTAACGCCCGCCCGCCCGCGAGAAAGGTGTTTTTTTTCCGGTCTGCTTCTGTGGTGTGACATCCGATGCAGCCAGCAACACGAAAAATGTAATTTCCGCGTGCGACCGTCTCGTCACCTGTAGCGCCAAACCCGATGCCCGGTATCATCATCGCCAGAAACGTGATGATACCGGTTGTTCGAATTCGGTTTTGGACTCTCATCGGCCAATGGCTATTTTTTTGGCTGTCTGAAGGGTTTATGACAACCACCGCAGGATTTCCCAAGCGCCTTGAAGGCGTTTACGAATGCTGCAGGGTCTCCAGATTGCGACACCTTTGAGATTGTCAGGGCGGCGGTTTCAAAGGCGGCGACGGCAGCCTTGAATTCTGTTGGTTTTTGCCAGATCTCAGCTTTTGCGCGGGTTTCACCAAAATCTGATCCGTTAGGGAAGACATCCTTGACGGTACTGGACAGCTGCAACATGGCCTGAGCAAGTGGTGCTGCGTGCGCCTGCGGTGCTTTCCCTTTGACGATCGCTGCCATGCTGCCCATGGTTCCACCAATTGCTTTCATGATCGTTTGGCGATACTTGATGTCACTGGCCTCGTCTGCTTTTGGTGACACGGTGGCGATGCTGATTAGGATGACGGATAGCATCGGAATGGTAAATCGACTGATCATTGACGTCATAATTTAGGACTCCAGACTGTTAGATGTAATCGAAACAATATAATAGTCTGGTGATTGATAAAGAAGATATCGATAACGAATTCGTGAACGTTTCACTATTCCCCGCCCCTTTAATCGTTAGGAAATGACATGACCAATATCTCTTCTCTGTGCGTGTTTTGCGGCTCCCGGCTCGGCGCGGACCCAGCGTATGAAGTTGCGGCCCGGCGGCTGGGCGAAATTATGTTGGAGCGTAAAATCAAGCTGGTTTACGGTGGTGGTGGAATCGGATTGATGGGGGTCGTTGCCGATACGGTCGCCGATGGCGGTGGGGAGGTGATCGGTGTGATCCCAAAATTCCTAGAGGAGCGTGAAGTCGGTAAAAAAGATGTCAACGAATTCATCGTTACCGACAATATGCATAGCCGAAAAAATAAGATGTTTGAGCTGTCAGACGGGTTCGTTTCCCTACCTGGCGGGTTGGGGACACTGGACGAGACCTTCGAAATTATGACCTGGAAGCAACTTCGGGTTCACGCAAAGCCAATCGTCATGTTGAATGTCAAAGGCTATTGGTCCGGGTTTCAGCGCTTGATTGACGATACCATCAACGGCGGGTTTGCCAGCGACACAGCCCGAGACCTGATCCATGTCGTTGAAACGCCTGAGCACGTATTTGACGCACTGGACGCGGCCCCACAACCGACTGTAATTGATCAAAGTGACTATCTTTGAATCGCCGGGGTAGCCTTGCCATTCCGGGTACTCCCCCGTAAATTTTGGGCACAAAAGCTGCATTGAGCGACTTTGATATTCAGCCGCTTTCATAATTACAAACTAGAAGGACGAGGAACCCATGTCGAAGATTAAGGTCACCACTCCTGTCGTCGAACTCGATGGCGATGAAATGACACGCATTATTTGGGAATTCATCAAGGATAAGCTGATCTTACCCTACCTGGATATTGACTTGAAATATTATGATTTGAGTGTCCAGAAACGCGACGAAACTGATGATCAGATTACCATCGATTCCGCGAACGCCATCAAAGAGTACGGCGTGGGTGTCAAATGCGCGACCATCACGCCGACGGACTCCCGCGTTGAGGAGTTTGGCCTTAAGGAAATGTGGAAGTCGCCGAACGGCACGATTCGTAATATTCTTGGTGGCACTGTGTTCCGTGAACCGATTATCTGCAAAAACGTGCCCCGCCTCGTGCCGGGGTGGACCAAGCCAATTGTTATTGGCCGTCACGCTTTTGGTGATCAATACCGGGCGACCGATTTCCGCTTCCCAGGGGCAGGCAAACTGACGATGAAATTTGAACCCGCTGATGGCGGTGAGGTGATTGAACGCGACGTCTTTGACGCACCAGGTGCCGGGATTGCCATGGGGATGTATAATCTGGATGACTCTATTCGTGGATTTGCCCGTGCCTGTCTTAATTATGGCCTTGATCTTGGGTGGCCAGTCTATCTTTCGCATAAAGATACGATCCTCAAACAATATGATGGGCGGTTCCGTGATATTTTTCAGGAGATTTTCGATGCTGAATTTAAAGAGGGCTTTGACGCCAAAGGCATTATCTACGAAGACCGTCTGATTGACGATATGGTCGCCTCAGCCCTGAAATGGCATGGTGAATTTGTGTGGGCATGCAAAAATTATGATGGCGATGTGCAATCTGATATTGTCGCGCAGGGCTTTGGCTCGCTTGGCATGATGTCATCGGTTTTGATGACGCCGGATGGCAAGACGGTTGAAGCGGAAGCCGCACATGGTACGGTTACCCGCCATTATCGCCAGCACCAGCAGGGCAAAGAAACGTCGACCAATCCGATTGCGTCAATTTTTGCGTGGACCCGCGGTCTGCAATATCGCGGCAAATTCGATGAGACCCCCGATGTCGTTCGGTTTGCAGAAACGCTGGAGCGGGTCTGTGTCGAAACGGTCGAATCTGGCTTTATGACCAAGGATCTTGCCCTTTTGATCGGACCGGATCAGGCGTGGTTGACGACACAAGCGTTCCTGGCCAAGCTTGATGATGGCTTGAAAGTCGCTATGGGAGAGTGATCTTTAGATCGACACGGTCAACGGAGAGAAGGGCGGGCGTTTTCCGGCCTTCTCTCCCAAAACTGATCGAAAACTCTATAAAGCCGTGACATAAAAACGATGAGCGTCAGGCAAAGCCTGCTTTGACCAACAGTTTGTGAAAGTCACGAAGGGCCTTTTCTGCTTTTCCGGGGGTGGTGATGCCTTCGATGAAACCCACGTCAAATTTTGGCTGGCGTAACATTTTGACGACGCGCTTACGGGCGAGCGCAAGGGCCTTTCCTTCGGGCAGAACGCCCGCACCACAAAATTTCACCAGCCGTACGGCGCGGTCGCGGATGTGGTCGCCCGGCTTATCAAGCTTGTTGATGATGTCTTCCTCGATCAAATAACGTTCCAGCACATTATCGATGTGTTCGGCAACCCGGGTTTTTACGGTGTCCGGTAGACCGGAAGATAAGGTAACCGTATGGGCTCCGGTTGCTGCGACCATGCGATCTTTGGGGGAAAGTGAACGGCGACACAGTTCGCCAATGACCCGGGCACTAAAAACGACGTCAAGTTGCTTGACGATATCGTCAAGATGGTCGTTAGCAAAGCTGGTGTTGCTCAACTCAGCAAGATACATCACGCCGCGGGCGCGATCAGGTAGGGCCTTAACGGTGGCAGAAATGGCCGCACGTTTGCCGGTGGCCCCACCTTGTTCGATAAATTGGCCGCCGCGTACAGTTAGCGCCTCGGCCGCAGAGGCGCCCGAAATGATCCCACCCGGCTTCAGAAGGCGCACCAGGACCCGCTGATATTCTTCCATCTCTTTGCCCGGATCAGCTCTATTCAAAGGGGCAGAGGATTTAAGCTGGCCCATGGCGCGTTCCAGAATGACACGCCGCGTGGCGGGCAGGGAATTCGCCGTTAACAATGGGTTGAGTAAGGTCACCGCCCCTTTGGCATCGCTCTGATCAACGTCAAAAATTCCGTCAGCCAAGTCCAACATGCCAATGATGGCGTCACCAAGGGAGCGTTTCCAGCCCAATAGTTCCTGAATGACGTTTGCGCCAAGGACGTCAGCGATTACCGTGTCGAGAAGTAAGATTGCGTTGTCGTCAGTTTCGTTAATTACCAGATTGCATAATTTTTCGAGCTTGCCGACCCAGCTCTGAATGCCCGATAGATCGCGTGAAAGGACGACCATTGCTAAGTATTCCGGGGTTTCTCCCTTAATCCTGGATACGGCGGTGAGTGTATCTGAAAAGCGCTCGCCCAATTCTGGTAGTTTATGGCTCTCAGCTTGTTGGGCTTGTTGGCCGATCTGGTCGAGGATCGCATAAATCTCGTCCTGTCGGTCGCGGGTCGATATCTTGAACGCCGACCCTTGCAATTTGGCGATATGACCGACTGCTGAGGGCACGAGGGAATCTCTGTCATAAAGCCGTTGTAGGTCGCGGTGACTGTGGAGAACTTCCGTTGGCGTCAGGAATACAGTTTCCAGGTAAGTCCGAAATATCCGGTTGATGATCACCCGGCTTTCCAAGGTGAATAGGTCTCTTGGGGAGGTGCACAGTTGTGGCGCGGTTGTGACTGGCGTGATGCGTATTGGTGTGTCGTTGTCTACCGATTGGGTTTTTTCAAAAATGGTTTTTTCGTTGGTTGTTCCATCCCGGTAGGATCTGTTGGCAATAATGCGAATGCCAGCACATTTTTTACTGGAAAGCAGTTGTTCGGCGAGCTGGCGCGAGGCTATTTCACTTGTGCGAACGGCGTCGGTAACCCACCGGCCGCCTTTCAGAATTTGAATTTCAAAATTTTCATTATCCGAAAGCACTAAATTCTGCCTCCCACCAAAGCGAATTAGCCAAAGATCGCAAGAACAACACGGTCTGTAAAGCCGATCCGGCTGATCGCCGAAAAAGTCAGACGGGTGACGCCATTTAGGTTGAAATACCGGGTCGGTACTGGAACAAGGATTTGGAGAAAGTGGTCTGGCAATTGGGCTTTTGAGCAGGCATGACTAAGGGAATTTGACGGTCCGTGGGCGATACGAAACCGGATGAGGCGAATGGCTGCTTTTCTTCTCTTGACGGGACGGCGCGAGTAGCCTAAAAACCGCCCAACTCGGGGCGTTTTGCGCCTTGGACTGAGATTTGAAAAGGAACCTAAGATGTCCAGACGTTGCGCGCTCACCGGCAAAGGTGTGCAGACCGGAAACAATGTGTCGCATGCTCATAACAAAACCCGCCGCCGGTTCCTGCCGAACCTGCAAAAAACGTCTTTATTGAGCGAGGCTCTGGGGCAGTCAATTTCGTTACGCCTGACAACATCGGCGATCCGCTCTGTTGAACACAAGGGTGGTCTTGACGCCTATTTGATGGATGTCGGTGATGGTGGATTATCAACCGATATCCTCCGCTTGAAAAAACGGGTTAAGAAAGCGATGGCGTCCAAAGCCGCGTAAACACGTTTTTTGTAATATCCTGAAAAAAAGCCTGCTAACGTGGGCTTTTTTTGTGTCAATTGCGTAGACCGTTTCTTCATCGGCTCTGCGATGCTCGCAAACGATCAATCCTAATCAGTCAGATAAATGGGGTGGGTAACTGGTGCCGCTTGGAAACACACGAATGGTGGTGTTGGTCAACTCGCGCGGTTAGCCTGAAAGATTCATAAAAAGTTACCGCTAAACCCTTATATTCCGTTATGATTCAATTGCTTAAGCTGCATCACACGGGAGGATTTAGCGGTGACAGATTGTACCTCATTGAGTTTTGATTTT
>Ga0316203_1000361_pt1 | contig 61748 bp, 55 predicted proteins | sample 6monrhotite_MG_FD_204940 | JGI IMG/M metagenome (GOLD analysis project Ga0316203, IMG submission 204940) | Microbial mat bacterial communities from mineral coupon in-situ incubated in ocean water Damariscotta River, Maine, United States -... | ecosystem: Environmental > Aquatic > Marine >... | reverse complement strand
ACCCACAGGTTCGAGGCCTAAGGCCTTATAGCAGCATCACCCTGCCTATGTTGATTTCTGTACTAAAAACCAACTTGGTCAAAGATACAAGGCCTTTACTTTATAGTTTTTCAAAGAAGAAATGAGTTCTTCATCACCCATCTGCTTCTGGATCTGAGACACCCTTGAAGGTGAAAAAGGTCACGGGGTCAGGTCTTGTTTCGCGGATATATAGCGGTATAGGAGCCACGGCAAAACCGGGGATACAATACTTAATTCAAACTGATGGGAGTAGTATCTTGGAAGAGCTGGAAGTGACATGGTTAAGGGCTGCAACAGTCTGGTGGGCATTTATCTGGCGTAGCCTGTTGATTGGATTTGGTATTGGTTTTGTCGCGGCAGTCGTAGCAACTATCACAGGTTATGATGCGCAGGGGTTGTGGGTCAGCGGCCTGATATATTGCACACTGATTCCCATCGGTATCTGGCTGTTCAAATACATTCTGACCAAACAGTTTAACGGTTTCCGTATCGCCCTTGTCCCTATAAGTGAAACATCAAAATTCCGGGGACATCATACTTAATTATCCAGCATTTAGGGAAGAAAAAGGTCATATCCTGTAGCACAATAATTATGGAAAGGCTGAACGAATAAAGCCCCCGAAAGGTCGGGGGCTTTATTGTCCGCTGGTTTCCCTGTTGCTAGGAGACCGTTTGAGTTGAGGCTTTCTCTACAGGTTTGGTTTTGCCGATCGTGAGCAGATCCCATACAAGAAGCACAATACCTGCGGCTGTTACAAGGCCGAAAATCATGCGCCACTCCATGCCCTGTATGAACCATGGATGGGTCTGTGCTGCGAAGTAACCCAGCCACGTGGAACCACCCATTGCCCGCTCGATAAAGGACTGTTCATAGCCGGAGATCAGCAGTGCAACGGTCATGCCGACCACACCCATATTTAGCAGGCCAAGTGACCATTTCCATTTCCAGCCACCGTCCGGAAGATCGCCTCTGAAGCCTTCCCGTTGGCGTACATATTGTACGGCAATATAGATCATCGCGATAATGATCGTGGCATAGGCTCCGAAGAAAGCCAGATGACCATGGGATGCCGACCACTGTGTGCCGTGTGTGTAGAGGTTGATCTGAGGCAGTGTGTGCATAAAGCCCCAAACACCGGCACCGAAGAAGTTGCCGAAAGCATGTGCGATCAGCCACGCCAGTGCAGGGTTATTGTTGCCCTTCATGTGACGTGCTCCCGAGTCATAGACGGCATGTACAACCATCGCCACCAAAGGAACAGGTTCGAGAGCTGAGAAGAAGCCGCCAATAGTCAGCCAGTATTCAGGTGTACCTATCCAGAAGTAGTGATGACCAAGGCCTAGAATACCTGAGCCGAACATCAGGGCGACTTCAATATATAACCAGGTGGTGACAATTTTCCGGTTTACTTTCAGCACCTTCATCAGTCCCCAGGCCATCAGGCAACCAACCAGCACTTCCCATGTTGCCTCTACCCACAGATGAATGACCCACCACCACCAGTATTGATCAATCGAGATATTGGGGGTGTAGAACATGCCGGCAAGATAAAGACCGGCCAGAGCAACCAGATCGAGTACCAGTACACCGGAGATTCCGCTCCATTTACCCTTGCTGAAGGTGGCTGACACGTTGTAGAAGAACACCAGCATACAGACCACAATGCCAATATCAGCCCAGCGCGGAGCTTCGATATATTCTCGTCCCTCATTCACAAACCAGCGAGTGAAGTCATCCCCGGGTCCATGTTGAACCAGAAGGAATACCAGAACGACGACCACTACTGCAGAGGTCAGTACCCAGAATGCCAGGTTGCCAAATTTGAGCCCGACAATTTCGGTTTCACTCTCTTCTTCCAGTAGCCAGTAAACCGAGCCGATAAAGCCATATAGCATCCACACGATCATCGCATTGATATGCACAGTTCGGGTTACATTGAAATCAAGTATGCCAAAAAGGAGGTCGGGGTAGAGGTATTGCATGCCGGAGAGCAGCCCGAAAAGAATCTGTGCTACGAATAGTGCAATCGCGACAGTGTAATATTTAACAGCCAGTTTCTGGCCGCCATTCAGGTGATTCAAGTCCATCTTTCAGCCCTCCTTATCAATGACTGTAAAGTTGTAGGGGAAGCCGTTGGTGTCGATTGATGACATCCATTTCAGAAAAGCGATTGTCGCCATGGCCTCCTCTCTGCTCAGGTGAAGATTGGGCATGACCCGGTCGGAGCCGAAGGAGCGGGCGTTTTCCACAGGGTCCATGAGAAACTCTATCATCCTCTCTTCACGCTCCACTTCAGAAATCCAGCCCGGATCCAGCCATGCCTTGGTTAGATCGGGTGCAAAGTAGGAGCCGTTACCCAGCAGTGTGTGGCAGCCCATGCAGTTCCTGCCCTGAGTAATCTTCTTGCCGTGTGAGACCAGAGCCTCGGCCTCTTCCTCATTGAGCATCTTGCCGAAGAGAGGGTCATCGTCACCAATGACGGGAACCTGAATGTTTCGCTCATCATTAAATTCATAACCGATGTGTTTGTTGATCACTGAGTAGGCTGGAACCCTCTCACTGCCAGCTGTGATTTGCGGGATAGTATCCAGGGTAAGGATGACCAGAACGACAAACATAAAGCCTGTCACCCATATTGCTGTTTTCTTCCAGAATGATTCGCTGGACCACCAGGGTGTTTCGTTATTCATACGCTTTCCTCCCCCTTCGTTGTTTCGTGTATAGCTTGATTAGAGTTGAGTACCGCTTGTTGATCTGATTCATGGGCGGCATGGGTACCAACGCACAGTTTCCAGATGCCATGAGGTGCCAGCAGATAGCCGGCTAGCATGGTGAAAACCAGCCACCACCAGAAACCATGCAGATGGGCAGCCGAAGCGAGTGTCAGAACGGAGATGAAAAGGAGACCGTAGGAGCAATAGGCCAGTACCATGAGCCAGGGTTTGGCTTGAAGTCGGGACCAGGCAAAAAGAAGCGCATAAAGCGCTCCTGCCATAATGACCATTGCTCCTGAGAAAAATACGATGAAGAAATCTTTCAGCTCAACAGGTTCGAGCATAAGTTACATCCTAAGTGCATCTTTTATGTTAAATGCATTATAGATGGTATTTCATGGTATGCAAATGGGTGCCGAAATCGTACTTATGCTTTGTGTTTGTAAGTGACAAATAGGGGGCGGGAATAAGGCAGCAGTATACTGATTGAAAGCTAACAAGGGCTTGTTTGATCGAAGTGATCGGTGCCTGGTCTACTTGAAGTTGGATTAAGGGTTATGTTTTGTACTTGTAGGTAGCGAGCCGGGTACGGTGTTCATAGATGCCGGAAACGATTTCCGTTAATACTTCATCAACATCATCAGCTTTTATGTCTGCTTCCAGTATCTCGACCATCTCATCACTGCTGATGACGGTTTCTTCTTTGGTGTTGTTGTCGATTCTTATGAACATGGGTTTCTACCTTCGAGAGTGCAGTCAGAAAAAGGGTCTGAGAGATAGAAGCGATGAAGTCGCTTCTTTTAATGCGCAAGAAAACCACTATCGCGACATTTTAATGTTATTAACATTAAAATGTCTTGCTGGTACCGAGGACGGGAGTCGAACCCGTACGCCCATAAAGAGCATGAGATTTTAAGTCTCAGGTGTCTACCAGTTCCACCACCTCGGCAAAGCAACTGTTTCAAGCGGCGGCAATCCTGCCCATCGGACAGGATTGCGCAAGCCATCACTTACTCTTTTTCTTCTGCTTTCTGAGTGGGGGCCAAACGAACGTTAATCTGGCCACGCACAGGGTCGGTTGAGTCGATTACAACATCGAGTCGATCACCGAGATGATAGGAGAGGCCACTGCCGCGAGCAGTCAGTCGGTGTCCTGCATCATCAAGTTCAAATGCACCGGGTAGGTCATCGATAGAGAGACCGCCTTCCGCCATGGTCGGTTCCAGTTCAAAGAAGATACGACGTTTGGAGAGGCCCGCAATGCGAGCAGTCATAGTTTTGCCGACATCTTTGGCGTGGAACAGGGCAGCCAACATAGCCTGCGTATCCCATTCGCCGCGTTGCTGAATGCGTTCCTGCGTTGAGGTCTGCAGACCGATCTCAGCCAATGTGTTGGCAGGCTGAACTTTGTTGGGGTCCTGGCCATTGATCAGAAAACCACAGGGTCAGGCCTTTACTTTATAGTCAACTGAAGAAAACCACAGGGTCAGGCCTTTACTTTATAGTCAACTGATATTCCGCGGGGTGTAGCTTCAGCCCTTGATCAACACTATCCCGATGCATTTCCAAAGCCGGATTTAGAGCCAGGTTCGGTAAAGGCCTTGCAATACAATGTTTGCAGTTGGACTGAGGGTTACGCTTTGTATTTGTATTTGTAGGTGGCAAGGCGAGTGCGGTGCTCGTAGATCCCGGAAACGATTTCCGTTAATACTTCATCAACATCATCAGCTTTTATGTCAGCTTCCAGTATTTCGACCATCTCATCGCTGCTTATAACAGTTTCTTCTTTGGTTTTGTTGTCGATTCTTATGAACATGGTTTCTACCTTCGAGAGTGCAGTCAGAAAAAGGGCCTGAGAGATAGAAGCGATGAAGTCGCTTCTTATTAATGTGCAAGAAAACCTCTATCGCGATATTTTAATGTTATTAACATTAAAATATCTTGCTGGTACCGAGGACGGGAGTCGAACCCGTACGCCCATAAAGAGCATGAGATTTTAAGTCTCAGGTGTCTACCAGTTCCACCACCTCGGCAAAGCAACTGTTTCAAGCGGCGGCAATCCTGCCCATCGGACAGGATTGCGCAAGCCATCACTTACTCTTTGTCTTCTCCTTTCTGAGTGGGGGCCAAACGAACATTAATCTGGCCGCGCACAGGGTCGGTTGAGTCGATCACAACATCGAGTCGATCACCGAGATGATAGGAGAGGCCACTGCCGCGAGCGGTTAGTCGGTGTCCTGCATCATCGAGTTCAAATGTACCGGGCAGATCATCAATAGAGAGGCCACCTTCAGCCATGGTCGGCTCCAGTTCAAAGAAGATACGACGTTTGGAGAGGCCTGCAATACGAGCCGTCATGGTTTTGCCGACATCCTTGGCGTGGAACAGGGCAGCAAGCATGGCCTGCGTATCCCATTCGCCGCGCTGTTGTATCCGCTCCTGAGTTGAGGTCTGCAGCCCGATCTCAGCCAATGTGTTGGCAGGCTGAACTTTGTTGGGATCCTGGCCATTGATCAGCGCTTTCAGGCGGCGATGTACGATCAGATCGGCATAACGACGGATCGGGCTGGTGAAGTGTGCATAGGCCTCATAAGCCAGACCGAAGTGACCGACATTATCCGGTGTGTATTTCGCCTGCTGCATGGAGCGCAGTACGAGTCTGTGCAAGACATGGGCAAACGGTTTGCCTTCGGACTGTTCCAGTACCCGTTGCACACTCTTGGGTTTTACCGCGGCATCATCAGCATGTGCTTTTGGCAGGGGAACGAAGAGGCCGAAGGGGGCAAGATACTCATTCAGTTTTTCAATTGCTTCGCGCTCAGGTGCCGGGTGGATGCGATAGAGTAGTGCACATTTACGTGCTTCCATAAATTCGGCGATGGCCGTGTTAGCAGCCAACATCATCTCTTCAATCAGGCGATGAGCGATGTTGCGTGGTGATTCACAGATGTCGAGGACGGTATTGTTTTCAAGTTTGGCCCGGACTTCCGGCATATCCAGGTCCAGTGCGCCACGGCGACTGCGTTTGATTTCAAGTTTGCGGAACAGGCGTCCAGCATCATCCAGCATATCCCTGATGTCAGCTTTTTCGACAGCGCTTTCATCACTCTCTTCAAGCCAGGCTGCTGCCTGTGTGTAGGTCAGGCGTGCCTGTGAGTGAATGACCGATTCATAGACATGAATAGAGCGGCGTGTGCCATTGGCATCAAAGCGCATACGTACTGTCATGGCCAGGCGGGCGACATGTGGATTCAGTGAGCAGAGGCCATTGGAGAGTTTCTCCGGCAACATCGGAATCACACGATCAGGAAAGTAGAATGAGTTGCTGCGTGACAGTGCTTCCACATCCAGTGCAGATTTGGCTGTGACATATTGAGCGACATCGGCAATCGCAACCCAGGCTTCAAAACCTTCTCCGCGAGGGATGACGCAGATAGCATCATCAAAGTCGCGTGCATCTTCACCATCAATGGTGACAAAGGGCAGATGACGCAGATCTTTGCGGCCCTTGATGTCTGCTTCACTCACAGTGTCGGGAAAACGTTTACTTTCTGTCTCAACATCTGCCGGAAACTCTTCTGGCAGTTGTAGTTCAGAGACAATCAGATCAACCAGGCGGGACGGCGAGAGCTGATCGCCCAGTACCTCTAATATCTTGCCGCGCAAATGGCCCGGACCGCGTTCGGTTTTAATACGTACCCAGTCGCCATGTTTTGCGCCGCCCGCATCATTGCGCGCAATCATAATGGTTTGCGGCATCTTGCGTGAGCGGGGCTGTACCACTCCGATGGAGTCTTTAATAATAAACTGACCAACCAGCGTGTTCGGCGCGTGTTCGACAATGCGAACGAGCTCTGCGGATTCACGCCCACGTTTGTTTACAGCGCGTACTTCTACCGTATCGCCATGCATAAGATCCCGCATCTCTTCGTGCGGCATAAAGAAGCCTTTTTCACGGCCTTCCACATCAACAAAGCCAAAACCATCGGGATGGGCGGAAACCCTGCCTGTGAATGTAGGTTGGGCTTTAGTGGCGCGACTGCTGCGTTTGGAATCGCCACTGCGCTCTTTTTTACCCGCGCTGGCCCAGGGTGATTTGGCTTTACCCGGACGCGCAGCGGGGGTGGCTGCAGCGGCTTTATTGCGGCGTCCCGGTTTACGGTTGCCGGGTTTTCTTTCGCTGTTGTCCCGGTCTGCCGATTCTTTCGCCCAAGGGGACTTTTTGTTGTTACCTTTTTTCTTACTTGACACTCTGATGCTCCATCCTATGATTGCGCGCCTCCAGCAGGCGAGCTTGCTGGATGACCATATGCCGAGGTGGCGGAATTGGTAGACGCGCTGGCTTCAGGTGCCAGTTTCCTCACGGAAGTGCTGGTTCGACTCCAGTTCTCGGTACCAACATAACCCCACTGAATATTAATAATATTCAGTGGGGTACGTTAGGTTTAAAAAAGCCGTTGCTTTATGCAGCGGCTTTTTTTATTCCGGAATCAGAGTCTTGCTCTTCCTGATTCTTCGCGTTAGCTAGGCAGCAGTTATTTGCAGCCCTGTATATCCTTTACCCGGTTCTCATATTGGGCGCACACTATCAGAGCTGTGCGGCCGCGGCGATGACTGTTCGCTTATTGATCCCTATACTCAAGCCCATGTCTGATCAGATGGAACATGAAGATATCATTGTAGGCCTCTTGCAGCGCCTGGCGATGATGCGTGGCTGGTCGCCGAAAACGACGGAGTCGTATCGTTCCGATCTTTTGCACGCCAGTGCTTTTTTCCAGAAGGCCCATACGACGTTGATGCAGGCGGATAAGGCAGGGATACTGAAATATCTCGCTTCACTGCGTCATGATGGACTAAAAGAGAGTACTATTCAGCGCCGTCGCAGTGCGCTTTCCACCTGGTACACCTATTTGCAGGATCAGGATATGCGGGAGGATCATCCGGCACGCCATCTGCCTCGTTTGCGTAAAAGCAGGCCTCTGCCGAAATTGATGAGTGAACGTGATGTGGAGCGCTTGCTGCATGCACCTGATATCCACACGACAACAGGATTGCGGGACAGGGCCATGCTTGAGGTATTGTATGCTACCGGCTTGCGGGTTAGTGAACTGGTGAATTTGACTCTGGCGCATGTCGATATGGCTGCCGGTTTGTTGCGTGTGATTGGTAAGGGAGATAAGGAACGACTGGTGCCCTTTGGTGAGGAAGCATCCGGTTGGTTGCGCCAGTGGATGGATGCAAGGCCTGTCCAGCCTGCTTCCCCTTTTCTGTTTGCGGGGCGCGCCGGCAAGGTCATGAGTAGGCAGAATTTCTGGCTCAGGCTGAAGCAGTATGCGCAAGAGGCAGGCATTTCGCCGCTGCCGTCACCGCATACCCTACGTCATGCTTTTGCGACACATCTATTAAATCATGGTGCCGATCTCAGGGTGGTGCAGATGCTGCTGGGCCATGCGAATGTTACGACTACCGAGATTTATACGCATGTGACTCGTGCTCGCTTGCACGACCTTGTGAACCGCAATCATCCCATGGGGCACTATGCAGGATAAGACAGGGCGGGAAATATTATAATAATTTGTTAGTCTGCGGCCTCTTGGAAGACTAATTACATGTTTTACGATATGGAGTAGCAGATGGCAGCTAATAATTCAGACGATACAATCTCCTGTTATTCACCCGGACTGGCAGGTATTCCAGTGGCCGAATCGGCTGTGTCATCCGTGGATGGCACTAAGGGTTATCTGGAATATCGCGGTATTGATATTGAACAGCTGGCTGAAAAGTCCTCGTTTGAAGAGACCTCTTATCTGTTGCTGCACGGTGAGTTGCCAACTGCTGAGCAACTGGAAGCCTTTGATGCGGAGCTTAAACATCATCGCCGCATCAAATTCCGTGTCCGTGATATGATGAAATGTTTTCCTGAATCAGCTCATCCGATGGATTCTCTGCAGGCTACAGTCGCTACACTTGGGATGTTTTACCCCTTCCCCAAAGATCTGAGTGGCAAGCTTGATAAGGAGACTGTAGATCATGTTTGTGTAAACCTTATTTCCAAGCTGCCTACCCTGGTGGCGGCACACGCACGTATGCGTCATGGTGATGATCCGATTGCGCCAAGGGATGATCTCTCCCATGCGGCAAACTTCTATTATATGCTCACAGGTAACACACCCTATCCACTGACGGAACGAATTCTCGACGTAGCATTTATTGTGCATGCTGAACACACGATGAATGCGAGCACCTTCTCAACGCTGGTGACCGCGTCCACACATGCTGACCCTTACACCTCAATCAGTGCGGCGATTGGTTCGCTTTCCGGACCTCTGCATGGTGGTGCGAATGAAGATGTGTTGCACATGCTTGATGAGATCGGTGATGTGGCGAATGCTGAGGCCTATCTCAATAATAAGCTGAGCAATAAGGAAAAAATATCCGGCCTGGGTCATCGTGTGTATAAAACCAAAGATCCTCGTGCGACCCTGCTGCAGCAGTTGTATGTGCAGCTGACCGAGAAGATTGGTGTGGATCACACGTATGAGATTGCCAGTGAAATTGAAGAGCTGTCCAGACATACGCTGGGTGCGAAAGGCGTTTGCCCTAATGTCGATTTCTACTCCGGTATTGTCTATCGCAAGCTGGGTATTCCTGTTGATCTGTTCACACCGATTTTTGCTATTGCACGTGTTTCCGGCTGGTTGGCGCATTGGAAAGAGCAGCTGGGCGAAGGGCGTATCTACCGGCCTAAACAGATTTATGTCGGTAAAGAGGGTGAATCCTATGTTCCCATTGAAGAGCGCGGCTAACTACTGATTGTATAATTGAGATTTAGGGAGATGTTGATTTATTGGATCCTGCCAAAACACTCACCACCTCCATGTGGTTCACCTTCGGTTCCTGGTAATCATGCCAATAGCTTCCTGCAAAATGGTCAGCTCGCAAAAGAACCATTCTACAGGATAGTGGGATGGGACGGTGACTAGCCGCCACTTAAGTGGTGAGAGGCATGGGTGCCGAACATCAGAAACGTCGTTTTTCTTTTGCTTGCAAATCCCCCCCCCCCACTTCGGCGGTCGATTTGGCTTATCGGCTCTGTTTGTCGATATAGGCGGAGATGATCGGCAGTGCTTCATCCATATGTTCGAAACGGTGTGAGCCGCCTGGAAACAGGTGGGTCTCTGCCTGCTTATCAAAATGTGATGCGGCCATAAGGCTGTCGAGCAGCTCATCTTTTTCATCGAGCAGCAGGAGAGGTTTGATAGCCAGTTTTTCCGGTTGAATGCGCATGATATCCAGTTGCGTACAATGCTCTTCCGTCCAATTGTATTGCTCATCTGTATAATAGTTCTGTTGCGGGCCTATGGCCTGACGCAGAGCTGTCTGATCGACCAGTGGATTGATCAGGATAGAGCCTAGTTTATATTTGTATGCGAGATAGACAGCATAAAATCCACCCAGTGATGAGCCAACGATGGTGACTGTTTTGCCGGATGTCAGGCCGTTCTCGATTTGATGGGATAGCTCGCTAATGGCTTTGTCCGGGGCGTAAGCGCAAGTGGGAGTAAGCACGTTCATCTCCGGGAACTCATGCAGGAGGCGTTTTGCTTTATCACTGTTTCCCGAGCTGTTGAATCCGTGGATGAAGATGAGCATGGGGTATCCTCTTTTATACGGCTGCAGGAAGCTTGGCTGATCTGTGGCGCAGAAAACGCGTCATGGAGGCTGCCGTGATAATGCACCAGACAGCAAACAGGGCTCCGGGAAGGGCTGTTTCCGGTTTAAAATGCGCCAGAGCCAGGGCCACGCCCAGGCCTGCATTCTGCATGCCGATTTCAATGGCGAGTGTGATGCGGTGTGAAAAATCGAAAGAGAAAACCGTGCCTGCAAACCAGCCCAGCAGATAACCCAGCCCGTTAAGTAATACGACGAGTGCAATGACCAGGGGCGGCGTGTCAGCAATGCGTTCATGGTTGGCTGCTACGGCATAGGCGCAGATGATGATAATGGCGATGGCTGCAATGCCGGGTGCGACCTGTTCAGCCTGTGTGATGTGTGATCTCAAATGTCTGCGTAAGAGCATGCCGATAGCCAGAGGCAATGCTACGGTCAGCAGTATGGTTTTCATCATCGGCCAGAATGGGATATCCATGTAGGCGCTACCAAGCTGTTCGACCAGTATCGGTGTGAGCAGAGGCGACAGGACTGAGGCGACCAGAGTCATGGCGATGGAGAAGGCGACGGCCCCTCCTGCAAGATAGGTGATGACATTGCTGGCCATGGCTCCGGGGGCACAGGCGACAATAATAAAACCCAGTGCGATAGCAGGGGAGACACCCTGCGCGGTGGCAATGGATGCAGCGGCAAAACCGAGCAGCGGCATAATGGAGAACTGGGCGCAAACACCAGAGAAGATGCGCAGAGGCTTAGCCAGTGCATCGCGTGCCTCATCCGGATTCAGAACGACGCCGAGCGCAAGCATGGTTGCTGCAAAAAGCCAGAGGAAGTAATCCTTGAAAATCAGAAATGCAGGCGGGTAGAGGTACGCGCTTATCGCGCAGGCCAGTGTGAGTACGGCCATGTTGCGTGATAAGAACTGCCAGAACATGTGTGGTCTACAGCAGGTCTTTGATCTGCTGGTGGATGGCGATAGTCGCTTCGGATTTGTTCAGTGTGTACATGTGTAGTCCCGGTACGCCTGCCTCCAGCAGCTCTCGGCACTGTTTCGCAGCCAGCTCTATACCAAGCGCTTTAACTGCATCCAGATCATGTTGAATCGGTTCCATCTTTTTGCGTAACCAATCGGGAATTGAGGTGCCGCACATGGATGAGAAGCGTACGATCTGTTCAAAGTTGCCGATGGGCATAATGCCCGGAATGATCGGCATGGTGATGCCGGTGGCTCTGCACTGATCACGGAAGCGGAAGAAGATCTCATTGTCGAAGAAGTACTGGCTGATCGCACAGCTGGCTCCGTTATCCTGTTTGATTTTCAGATAACGGATGTCATCGGCAACTCCACCTTTTGATTCAGGGTGCCCCTCGGGATAGGTGGCACAGGCAATGGAAAAGTCCCCCTGATCACGCAGGAAGGAGATCAGATCCGTGGCATATGAAAAACCACCGTCAGCCGCTTCGAAAGATGTCGTGCCTTCAGGAGCATCACCTCTCAGGGCCAGTATGTTCTGAATGCCTGCTGATTGGTAATCAGCCAGCAGTGTTGCCAGATCATCTTTGCTTGCTCCCACGCAGGTCAGATGCGCGACAGGCGAGAGGCCTGTTTCATCCTTGATGCGGGTGACAATGTTTTTGGTGCGCCCCTGAGTGGTGCCACCGGCACCATAGGTGACTGATACATAGGCAGGGTTGATGGTCTGCAGCTGTTTCAGGCAGTTCCACAGGTTTTCCTCACCCTTATCAGTCTTGGGTGGAAAAAATTCACAGGAGAAGAGTGGTTTGTCAGCTGAGCTGAGGATTTTGGAGAGTTTCATTTTACAGCCTCGGTACGGTGACGCCGGTCTGGCCCTGATATTTACCAGCTTTGTCTTTGTATGATGTTTCACATATTTCATCCGATTCAAGGAAGAGGAACTGGGCTACGCCTTCACCTGCGTAAATTTTGGCTGGTAGCGGGGTGGTGTTGGAAAACTCCAGTGTCACATGGCCTTCCCACTCAGGCTCCAGCGGGGTGACATTCACAATGATGCCGCAACGTGCGTAGGTCGATTTACCCAGGCAGATGGTCAGCACTGAGCGTGGAATGCGCATAAATTCCATGGTGCGTGCCAAGGCAAAGGAGTTGGGCGGGATAATGCAGACATCGGATTTGATGTCGACAAAAGAGCTCGGGCAAAAGTTCTTCGGGTCCACTACAGCTGAGTTGATATTGGTGAATACCTTGAATTCGTCAGCACAGCGCACATCGTAGCCGTAGGATGAGAGGCCATAGGATACAATGCCAGAGCCATCTTCGGCCTTTTTGACCTGTCCGTCGACAAACGGTTCAATCATGCCGTTTTCCTGTGCCATACGGCGAATCCACTTATCCGATTTGATGGACATGTTATCCCTCCAGTGCGCTTGGATGCGCAGCATAGCGGCTGTGTCGTTAATCAGCCAGTCACTTGCGTGCCTCATCAAGCAGCCAGTTGCTGAATGCGATCAGCTCAGGCTTGACGTTTTTTTCAGGGTAGACGAGGTGGTAGGCATTTTCAACAGCGATGGATTGGGCAAAGGGTTGAATTAAACGGCCTGAGAGAATCTCTTCCCGAACCAGTGCCGGGTCGACTACAGCGATGCCCACGCCCTCAATAGCAGCGGCTATGGCGAAGTTGCGGGTTTCATAGGTTTGCTCATGAGCCGCTTGCAGGTCCCCGGCGTTGGCTGAATGCAGCCACATGCGCCAGTCATCAGGCCGCAATTTGGCATGTAGCAAGGTCTGATCCTGTAGGTTATCCGGCGATTGCAGTGTGATGGATGGACTGCATACCGGTGTAAGTTGCTCGGAGAAGAGTTTTTCCACGTGCAGTGCCGGCCACTTGCCTCTACCTGAGCGGATGGCGCAATCCACATCCTCATGTTTGAAGTCTACCGCCTCCTTTGAGGTGGAGATGCGTATCTCAATATTCGGGTGTAGGCGCTGAAAGCCTGCAAGGCGAGGGATAAACCAGCGCATGGCAAAGGTGGAGAGCATGCTTACAGTCAGGGTTTGATGTTCGGGTTTGGCTTGTAGTTTTTGTAAACCGGTGCTGAGCAGCTCAAATGCCTGTTGAATATCAGGCAGAATCAATGCTCCTGCGGCGGTCAGGGTGAGGCCGCGACGGGTGCGAATAAACAGCTGGGTATCCAGACTCTCTTCAAGCCCTCTGATCTGGTGGCTTAGTGCCGAGGGTGTGACAAAAAGCGTATCGGCCGCAGTTTTGAGATTCAGGTGACTGCCAACCACGGCAAATGCCCGCAGCGCATTCAGTGAGGGTAGTTTCTTTTCAGGCATGAGAAAAACTCAACAGCATGTAGAGAATATATCCTTTTGTTTATGATCTCGTCAACGTTATGCTTCCCGTTCTGGTTGAGATTTACTCCTCCAGTTGGATAAGGGAGTCACATATGGGACAAACACTGTTCGATAAAGTCTGGCAGCAGCACATCGTTAAGGAAAACGATGATGGATCTTTGCTGCTCTATATAGATCGCCATCTGGTGCATGAGGTGACCAGTCCGCAGGCATTTGAAGGGCTGAGGATGGCTGGCCGTAAGCCGTGGAAGGTCAGTGCTGCTGTAGCGACCCCGGATCATAATGTGCCGACAACCGATCGTGCTCTGGGTATTACCGATGCGGTATCTCGCACGCAGGTAGAAGCACTGGATGCCAACTGTGAAGAGTTTGGAATCACCGAATTCGGCATGAATGATATTCGTCAGGGCGTGGTGCATGTCATGGGACCTGAGCAGGGCTTGGTGTTGCCCGGTATGACAGTGGTTTGTGGTGATTCTCATACCTCTACACATGGTGCATTCGGCTCGATTGCAATGGGTATCGGTACATCCGAGGTTGAGCATGTATTGGCCACACAGTGTCTGATTCAGAAGAAGCCGAAGGTGATGCGTATTCGTGTTGAAGGCGCACTGCCTGCTTCGATCACAGGCAAAGATGTGGCGCTGTTTATTATCGGTGAAATTGGCACGGCTGGTGGCACGGGATACGCTCTGGAATTTTCCGGTGAAGCGATCTCATCCCTCTCTATGGAAGGGCGCATGAGCCTGTGCAATATGGCTATTGAGGCCGGAGCGCGTTGCGGCATGATTGCTGTTGATGATGTGACCCTCGCATATGTGAAGGGTCGCCCTTATACGCCGGATGGTGATGCGTGGGTGAAGGCTGAGGCCATGTGGTCTGAGCTGTATTCCGATGACGACGCAGTGTTTGATGCAGAGTTTGTCTATCAGGCCTCTGATATTGTGCCGCAAGTGAGCTGGGGAACAAGTCCTGAAATGGTGTTGCCTGTGACCTCATCTGTTCCTGATCTGGCTGCAGCGAAAGATGATGTGCAGCGTGAAGGGTGGAGTCGGGCGCTGGAGTACATGGGGCTTGAGGCTGGCACACCGATTGTGGAAATTGCTATCGATAAGGTGTTTATCGGCTCCTGCACCAATGGGCGTATTGAAGACTTCCGTGCTGCGGCAGCTATTGTGAAAGGTAAGAAGGTGGCCGCGAATGTGAAATTGGCGCTGGCAGTTCCGGGCTCAGGGCTTGTGAAGCAGCAGGCAGAAGCAGAAGGGCTGGATGAGACATTCAGAGAGGCCGGTTTTGAATGGCGGGAGCCGGGCTGTTCGATGTGTCTGGCGATGAATGCGGATCGACTGGAGCCGGGAGAGCGCTGTGCTTCCACTTCCAATCGTAATTTTGAAGGTCGTCAGGGCATGGGTGGACGTACACACCTGGTGAGTCCTGCCATGGCTGCTGCTGCCGGCATCGCCGGTCATTTTGTTGATGTTCGTGAATGGTCATAGGAGATAGATATGCAGGCATTTACTACTTTGAACGGTCTGGTTGCACCCATGGATCGTGCCAATGTTGATACCGATGCGATTATTCCCAAGCAGTTTCTCAAGAGTATCAAGCGCACAGGTTATGGGGCGTTTCTATTTGATGAGTGGCGCTACGAAGATCGCGGTGAGCCGGAGATGGATTGTACGAATCGTCCGAAACGGACTGACTTTGTGCTTAATCTGCCACAGTTTCAGGGTTCTGAAGTGCTGCTTGCTCGTGAAAATTTCGGTTGTGGGTCATCGCGTGAACATGCGCCGTGGGCAATTCTCGATTACGGCTTCTCCTGTGTGATTGCACCAAGTTTTGCCGATATCTTTTTCAATAACTGCTTCAAGAATGGCATCCTGCCTATCGTGTTGGATGAAATGATTGTGGATCAGTTGTTCAAAGAGTGTGCTGCTGAGGAGGGCTACAGGTTGGCAATTGACCTGGAAGCACAGACGGTGACCACACCATCAGGCCAGTCATTCGGTTTTGACGTTGATGCCTTCCGCAAGCACTGCCTGCTAAACGGCCTGGATGATATCGACCTGACATTGCAGGAAGCCGAGAGCATCAATGCTTATGAGGCAAAACGAAAACAGGAAGCTCCCTGGTTGTTTTGAGCCTAAGCGATCTTCTGATCGCACTTGTTATGGCTGTAAAATTCCGCTCTGAGGCAGGCTGAATCTCTGTTCAGGGCGGAATTATGGCAAGTATCTTGCTCATACCTTTGCTACTTCGAGCTGGTGGAGGTGAGTATGCAGTTCTCGTGTATTGATCGCCTTTCCAGGCTGTGTGTTGCTGTTCAATCAGCCTTTCTGCTAAACAGATTCCATGATCTGTCGATTCATGGTGCTCAGTGGCGTGGAGAGCTGCTGTGAAAGGCTGGCAAATACACTTTGTGCTTATCGGACTGCTTAGTCTGAGTTTCGTATATTTAACCTTTACACCTGATGAGGAGAAGGTGTACGCCGATCTGCATGCGACAATGGTCGAGCTACTGGAGCAGGTTAAGGAACAGGACGATAAATTCAATAAAGACATCGTGATGTTCCAGTCCTCTGTGTTTAAAGGGTTTGACGAGTTTTCAGTCATTCTGGAGAAAGAGGCTGCCGTGCGTGCTGCTATTGCTGAAGTGAAGGTGAAAATGCCTCCGCATATGTGGCACGATATTGAGCATGATCTTGAGCATCTGTTCCATATGCTGGATAAAAAAACATCCTTGATGGAGTTACTAAAGGTTCAGCAGGGTCTGCTACTTGATGCGGAGCAATCTATTCCTGTTGCTACGGCTGCTGTTATAACGCACCTGGACGCCGTCACTCAGGCCCGACTGTACAGGGTAGTTGCTGATATTTATCGGCATCTTGCTCTGCCCTCTTCTGAGTTGAGAGCAGACATTCACAAGCAGATTTTGGGTTTTAATCAGGAGCTGTTTTCAGCATCGGACTGGATGCTGCTGGATGATGGTTTTACGCACATCAAATTGATACTGAATCTGGGTCAGGCCGTTGATGTTTTGGTGCAAGATATTCTTGCTCTTCCAGTTTCAGGGGTCATTGAAAATCTGACCATCTCTCAGCAAGATATGCAAAGAAAGCACCTTGTCGACCATGATCAATTAACAGCGATTCTGATTGCATATGCGCTGTTGCTCATGGTTTATATTCTGGTGATTATATACGCTCAAAAGAGGCTGTCGGATAAACTGAAATCGACTGTGTCAGAGCTTGAGTATCAGAAATTTACGCTTGATCAGCACTCTATCGTTGCCGCCACAGATAAGAGTGGTCGTATTCTCTATGCCAATGATAAGTTCTGCGAGATCAGCCAATATAGTCGTGATGAGCTCATAGGCTCGGATCACCGTCTCCTGAACTCCGGTTATCATCCAAAATCATTCTTTGTTGAAATGTGGCAAACCATAGGCAAGGGAGAGACCTGGCATGGTGAGGTGAGAAACAAGCGCAAGGATGGAACTTATTACTGGGTTGATTCAAGTGTTGTTCCGTTCCTTAATAAGCAGGGGGAGATTGAGCGATATGTGGCTATTCGCACTGATATTACTGCCAGAAAAGAAGAGGAGGAGAAAAGTGCCTCTTTAGCTCGTTTCCCGGCTGAGAACCCTTCAGCTGTGATGAGAGCAGATGAAAACGGGGTTCTGCTATATGCCAATCCGGCCAGTGAGCCGCTGCTGCGGGACTGGGGGGTTATCGTGGGTGATAAGCTTCCAGACAGAATACATGACGCATGCACTGAGGCGCTGCTGGATAAGCAGCCCAAGATTATAGAGTTGTGTTGCAAGAACAATCGATTCCTTGAAGTGAAGATCTCATCCATTGAAGGGGCTCAGGATGTTAATATCTATGCCCAGGACGTAACGGCACTTCGAGAAGCCAGAGATCAGGCACTTGAGTCCTCGCGTATGAAATCAATGTTTCTGAGTACAGTCAGCCATGAAATTCGTACGCCGATGAATGGTGTGATTGGCATGACAGACCTGCTTCTTGATACAAATCTTGATGCGGAGCAACGCGAGTTTGCCAAAACCACTCGTGCTTCAGCGCAGGCATTATTAACAATCATCAATGATATTCTTGATTTTTCCAAGATTGAATCAGGTCAATTCAAGATTGATACAATCGGGTTTTCACTGCGATCTGTGGTTGAGGGGGCGGTGGGTGTCCTGGCAATCAAGGCGCGGGATAAGGGGTTGTCCCTGCAAGCCTATGTTGACCCTGAATTGCCAGTCTGGCTGCTGGGTGACCCGGGTCGACTAAGGCAGGTGATGCTAAACCTGACTGATAATGCACTGAAATTTACCGAGTATGGGGATGTGCAGGTCAGGGTGAGTGCGGCCGGTTTGCATGAGCATCAGGTGCGCGTGAAATTTGAGGTGCGTGATACAGGTATCGGTTTGAGTGAAGATGTGCAGGCCAAGCTTTTTCAGCCGTTTGTTCAGGCCGACGGCTCAACAACACGAAAATATGGAGGAACAGGCCTTGGGCTTGCAATCTGTAAGCGTATTGTGGAGTTAATGCGCGGCTCTATTCGCCTCGAGAGTACTCTTGGTGAGGGCTCAAGTTTTAGCTTTGAGTTGAGTTTTCCTATCGATGATGCGGCAAATGAGTATGAGGCTGATTTTGATTCAGATGCACTGAAGGATATGAAGGTGTTGGTGCTTGATGAGGATCCTGAGAATAGCTTTATATTAGAGCATTACCTTAACTCATGGGGCATGCATGCTGTTTCTCAAAGGGATGCAAGTGAGGCGATCAGCGCCATCAGACTCAGTTGCAGCAGTGATAATCCTGTCCGTCTGGTGATGATGGAGGAGATGATCTCAGGTGTGGGATGGCTGGATCTGACAACGAAGTTGAAATCAGATGACAAGACTTCATCTATTCCTGTAGTTGTGTGTGCATCCGGTGAGCACCCGGGGATGCGTGAAGCAGCATTGAAGGCGGGAGTGAGCTCTCTGCTGGTCCGGCCGGTGAACATTTCACATCTGTTTGATGCCGTAGTTTCTGCTCTCGGGGTTTATAGGGCCGAATCGATTGACCCATCAGAGTCGAACGAGGATCCGGAGCAGCAGCCTGATTTGATGTTTGACGGTGTGACGGTGTTGCTTGCTGAAGATAATGAGGTGAATCAAAAGGTTGCTCTGGCGCATCTCTCCAGGCTGGGTTGTTTGGTTACGGTCGTTGCTGACGGAGAGCAGGCATGTCATGCCGTGAGTCAGGAGGAATTCGATATTGTTTTCATGGATTGTCAGATGCCTGTACTGGATGGTTATTCAGCGACAAAAATGATTCGTGAACAAGAGCAGGTATCCGGCAGGCATCAGTTGATTGTTGCGATGACTGCCAATGCGATGAAGGGCACAGAAGATGAGTGTCTGGCTGCCGGGATGGATAATTATATGAGTAAGCCGATCTCCCGGGAAAAGCTTGCTGAGATGATCGACAGAGCCCTTGTTGGAAAGGTGGCGCTAGCTGTTGAAAGCGGGGTGGCTGCTCCAGCTTGTATCAACCTTGAACAGCTTCATGCGCTTTTTGGCGATGATGAGGTGATTTGTGAAATATTACAGGTATTTCTACAGTCGATGAGGCGCATTGTGGGTGAATACATGGTGGCAGCTCTTCGGGATAAGGATGCTAAAGCCATGTTTGAGTTGGCTCATGAGTTGAAGGGTGCATCAGCTAATGTTGGGGCTGATAATATTGCCTCTACCTGCCAGAAGATCGAGTCAGACTCAGAAGCGGGCGAGTGGAATGCCATAGTGGCCGGTGTGGATCAGCTGGATCAGAATATTGTAGAGCTTGAAGCTTTAATTGCAAAACTTGGAGATAAATGATGGAAGTTTTGATCGTTGATGATAACCCTACCAATGTGATGTTGCTCAAACATATGATACTTAAGCTTGAGGAGTGTAATCCTGTTTGTTTTACCGACCCTCGTAAAAGCCTTATCTGGTGCGAAGAAGAGAAGCCTGATCTGCTGCTTGTTGATTATATGATGCCTGAAATCGACGGGTTGGAGTTGATACGCAGGTTTCGCCAGATACCGCATTGTGCCGATATTCCGGTGGTGATGATTACAGCTGAAGAGAAGAAGGATGTGAGGTATAAGGCACTTGAGGCAGGTGCGAATGATTTTCTCAATAAACCGATAGACATCACGGAGTTCATGGCCCGGACCAATAACATGATCCGTTTGCGGAAAAATCAGTTTCAACTTGCAAACAGGGCGGAATGGCTGGCCAAAGGTATTAAAAAGGCAACCGAAGAGCTGCGTCAGCAGGAGCGGGAGGCGCTATTGCTGCTTTCCAAGGCCGCGGAGTATCGGGATCCGGAGACGGCTTCGCATCTGAATCGGATGTCCTACTATTCAAGGCTGATTGCTCGAAACCTCGGCTTTGGTGAGGAGGAGCAGGAGATTATCCTTGAGGCATCTCCCATGCATGATGTGGGCAAGGTGGGTACACCCGATCATATTTTGCTCAAGCCGGGGCGTCTGGATGCTGAAGAGTTTGATATTATGAAGCAGCATGCATCCTGCGGTTATGATATTCTGAGGCAGGGTAGCTCACGTCTTATGCAGGTTGCGGCAGAAATTGCGGTTACGCATCATGAGAAGTTTAATGGTAAAGGTTACCCGAATGGTTTGCAGGGTGAGGACATTCCCTTGAGGGGCAGAATAGTGGCTGTTGCCGATGTGTTTGACGCTCTGACTTCCGAGCGGCCATATAAAAAGGCATGGCCGGTAGAGGAGGCTGTTGATTTGCTCAAAAGCGAGAGTGGTGAACATTTTGATCCACAGTGCGTCGATGCTTTTCTGACTAGTCTTGATGAAGCGATGGAGATTATGAAGCGTTTTCAGGAGTAATATAGAGTTGCAGTGTTATTTGGATCTTTATGAATGACTCAGGAAGGGAGCAGGTCATCAATGATGAGCTGTCCGTGTTGTATGAACTGTCGCTTGCGATAGAGGGAAGGCTGAGTCCTGTTGAGAGTTGTCGGGGGTTTCTGACTTGCCTGAAGGCGAGGCAGCCGTTCTCCAGGCTTTCGGTGTGGTTAAAGGCTGATGCGCAACCTGCATCTCATGATATGGGGTTCTCTCTGCTGTATACGGACTCTGAAAAAGAGGGCGAACATATAGATGTTGTGGACACACATCCATTTGTTCAGGCCTTGAGATCATCAGGGTCGATTATTGTCGAGTCTGATGCTGTTGCCCTGTTTTCTGATGAATGGGGTATGTCAGCAGGTAGATATTTTCTTTATCCACTTGCAGGGCTAGGGGTGCTGGAGATGCAGGTAGAGCCTGCTTCTGGATCACTTGATGGAGCGCGCTGCCTGGACCCTGTGCTGGAGAGGTTTGCACTGTCTCTTGTAAATGCATTGTCTCATGAGCAATTGCAGGAGTCTGTAGAGCAATTGAGGGCGCGTGAAAAGAGACACCAGACGCTGATTGCTTCCGTTGAATATGCTCAGGATGCGATTATTGTCTCTGATATGGATGCCCGGATTCAATATGTGAATCCGGCTTTTGAGAAGATGACGGGTTATTCGGTTGCAGAGGCCACCGGTCAATACGTCAGTGTTTTACGCAGCGGCAAACATCCGGATTCGTTTTATGTCGATATGTTGGAAACGGTCAGGCAGGGGGATGTGTGGCGGGGGGAAATGATCATCCGATGCAAGGACGGGAGTCTCTGTCATGTCGAGCGCAATGTAGCCCCGGTATTTGATGAGTCAGGCAATATTTTGTGTCAGGTGAATATCCAGAGGGATATCACTGGTCAAAAAAATATGGAGGAGAAGCTCCTTCATGCCCAGAAAATGGAATCTCTGGGGACGATGGTGGGTGGTGTGGCGCATGAATTTAACAATGCACTGGCCGGTATGGCAGGGCGTCTGTTTATGCTTAAGAGTAAACTTCCTGAATCATCATCCGGCTTCAACGATATTGATGTCGTAGAAAAACTCTGCTTCCGCTCAGCTGATATGGTCAAGCAGATGCTGGCCTTTGCAAGAAAGAGCCCCTTACAGATGTCTCTGTTTGATCTGACCTGTTTTGTACAGGAGACCTTTGAGCTAAACAGGCTCAGTGTTCCTGAAAATATTTGTGTGAGCACATCATTTACACCGCATGCTCTGCAGCTGCATGGTGATAAAACCCATATTCAGCAAATCGTAGTGAACCTGTTAAGTAATGCCCGGGATGCAGTGCAGGGTAGTGACAATCCGGAAATATGCATGGATTTTGGCCTGTTTGAGCCGGATGATGCATTTTTACAGCTGCATCCTGATGCAGCAGGTAAACAGTTTGCCTGTCTGAGCGTCTCTGATAATGGTTGCGGTATTGCTGAGGATCAGTTGGTTCACCTTTTTGATCCTTTTTACACCACTAAGGAGGTCGGGGAAGGGACAGGGCTTGGCCTGTCGATGTTACACGGCGCTTGTGCGATGCACGGTGGCTATGTGGATGTTGAATCCAGACTGGGTGAAGGGACGAGCGTGTATGTTTATCTACCTGTGGCCGAGCCTGTCGTTCAGGCGATGGTGGAGCCTGGCCGGTTGGTTATAGTTGGTCAGGGTGAGACGATTCTGTTGGTCGATGACGATGAAATGCTCAGGGATACCGGTGTCCGAGTGCTGAACAGGTTGGGGTACGAGGTGCTGGAGGCAGAGGATGGCGTGCAGGCACTTGAGTTGTTTGAATCCCATCATACTGAAATCAGTCTGGTAATGATGGATGTGGTGATGCCGCGGATGGGAGGAGTTGAAGCCGCAAAGCATATGCAGCAGATACGCAGTGAAATCCCTATGATTTTTTGTACCGGTTATGACAAAAGTAATGTGTTGGCCGGATCAGGTATCAGGGATGAACTGGTCGTTTCCAAGCCTTTCAGTATGGCGTTGATCAGTCGGAAAATCCGGGAGTGCCTTGCGGTATGAGTATATGCAAATGGCAACCAGCCTTGCCAGTGTAGTTAACCCTTGATGCGGAAAATCCCTGTGCCGGAAATAATGTCGTGTAGAGGCAGACGAGCAGAGCTGATGGCCATGACGATTAAACTCAGTGCAGGAATGCCTGCTGCGAGAAAGAACAAGAAGTGATTGGTGTCGCGGTACATCATATAAACCAGCGTCATACCCAGAGCCAGCCAGGTGATCATCAAAACAGTATAGCGAACACTGGCTGCAAGCAGGGTGATCGGGTCGCCGGTTTCGCTCATGGCCACGCGCAGCTTCCATGGACGCATGCCTGTTGTTGAGCCGCCCTTGACCCAGAAGCCGACAAAATAGGCGTAGGAAACACATAGAAACAGAAGATATTGTATCCACTGCGGTGGTGTTGCACCGAATAGTTCTTTACTAAGCGTGATTGGCAGGCCAACCAATAGCATTGCCACACCGAGTAGAATAACGATATCATAACAGCTAGCGAGAAAGCGGATAAGAATGCCTGCCTTTACTCCTTGTTGTCGCTGCGTTTGAGCCATGATTTCCCCCAATTAAATATCCAGCTAAGCGTAAAAATAAGACAGAGTGCGAGCACAACCGAAGCGCCTGAAGGCCACTCATATGCATAGGACCAGAGCAGCCCTGCCATGGTGCCGATGATGGAGAAGCTTACCGATAGTAGCCAGAGGCTGGCTAATGATCTTCCCCATAGCCAGGCGCAAGCTGCGGGCAGTACCATCAGTCCCGCAGTTAAAACAATGCCGGCAAGTTTAACACAGAGAATAACAGTCAAGCCGACAAGGCCATAGAGTAGCATGCGCAGCGAGGCAACCGGAAGTCCCGACGCTTCAGCTGTTACGGCATCGAAAGCGATACTCCACCAGGCTCGGGATGCCAGGGCCATGACAATCAAAACCAGACTGCCGAGCAGATAGAGCCAGAGCTTTTCATCAGCAGAGATAGTCAGAATGTTGCCGAACAGCAATCCAAGCAGATCCACGCGAGCTGTGCTGGCAGTAGAGATTAATATAATACCGAGTGCCATGCTGCCTGCAAAGAGGATGCCGGTGCCTGCATCCTCAGAAATACCCTGACGTTTTGGCATCAATGCCAAAAGCAGGGCAATAGCTACAGCAAAGATGGTGGCTACAGGTAGTAGTGGCAGTGACAGGGATACTGCGATGCCAAGGCCTGCGAGCGAGGCGTGAGAAACACCGACGGTGAGAAAGGATAGTCGATGTGCCATGACCATCACTGACATGGAAGCCGTGACAACTGCAATCAACAGTGCGGGCATCAGGCTGGCGGACATGACCGGGCTGCTGAGAAAATCGTTGAGTAGATCAATCATGACGAAACTCGTTTGTGCCCGGATGGCAGCCAATGCAGCCGGCATCATGAGCGACGATTTGAATATGCTCACCATACATGGCGCGCCATGCGCTTTCCGGAATATTTTCACCTTTCATCGCATGATGATGAATCTGTCGGTTGAGGCAGGCGACGGAATCAACATATGAGCTGATGGCGGCAATATCATGCTCCACCATGATCGCACTCATGCCCGTGTCGTTGCACAGTCTGCGCAGCAGATGAAACAGACGATCCTGACTCACCGTGTCCAGTGCGGCAGAAGGTTCATCAAGCAGTAGTAGTTTTGGTTTTCTGACCAGTGCTCTGGCAAGGCGCACACGCTGACGCTGGCCTCCGGAGAGGTGTCGAAAGTCCCTGCTGGCAAGAGACTCCATGTCGACAAGGGCAAGGGCTTCCATGACTGCGGCCTGATTTTTCCCTCGTTTCCAGGGGGTGGCATAGTTGGTGAGGCCCATGGTGACCACATCGGAGACGCGCATAGGCAGCCTTGGCTGGTGATCGTGCAGTTGATGTAAGAAGCCGATCTGCCTGAGCAGTTTGTGACGGCTGTAATGGGTCAGGCATTCGCCCATCAGGTCAATATGACCACTATCGGGTTGAATCAGTCCAGCAATGATATTGATCAGTGTGCTTTTGCCAGCCCCGTTGGGGCCGACAATGCCCATAAAGTGGCCTGCTTCTATATTCAGGCTGATATTATCCAGAATGGGTTTGCTGGCGGGTCCGAACCGGAGGTGGCTGACTTGAACGACAGGGGCGGGCATCACTGTTCCTTGTGTTGAATCTGCTTCAGGTTTTGCTTCATCAGTTCGTCCCAGCTGGTGCCGCATGCTGCCAGCGCATCCAGTGTGATGTGGTTGGGAGCATGATCGCTATGGTCTTCCAGCCAGTGCAGGGCACGGTTGTTGTGGCCTGCATCGCTGATTAACCAGGCTTCGGGGTGATCTTCAAGTGCATGCAGGGCGTGGTCGAGAGTCTGTGGTCCGTGTTCATGGCCGTGATGTCCCGATTCCAGTACATTCAGAATTGGAATCTGCATGTCTTTCATCAGGCGACGCCATGACGGATGTTGCATGATCACACCGGATGTTTTGACTGCTGAGAGCGCCTGTTGCCATTGTGTCTCGATCATGTGTGTTGCTGCAATGGCTGTTTTTAATTTTTCGTTGATAGCCCTGGTCTGCTCCGGATGCAGCTTGATCAGCGCATCTGCAATGCGTGGCAGGGCACTGCGAGCCTCTTTCGGGCTGACCCAGCCGTGATCCTTGTCCGGCCAGAGGTCAATCACATTTTTATGCGTGGGAGGCAATGGCCAGCCACCATCATCAAAGCTGCTGCGAATTAATAGTTTACTTCTGCCCAGTTTTTCCAGCGTACGTGGTTGTAGTTGGAAATGGTGGGGATCGGCGCCAGTCGGAAGCAGGCACATGATCTCTGTCTCCCGATCAAGCATTTTTACCAGCCCGGCCAGAGGTGGCAGGGTGACGGCGATTTCTGCTGCTGTTGCGATCAGCGGTGCGCAGAGCATAAGTGGTAGTGACAGGGCGAGCCTGACAAAAAATCGTAAGTTTATAGACATGCGGCCAATGCTAGCATGTTACTGGAAAAGTCCATGCATGGATTTGTTGAGGTCTGTACGATTGTGATCACAACTTGATTATCTGAAGGAATAAAGGAAACTGTCTAGCTTATGATTTCACCGGATTATTTTTCATTTCGCTGGAGTTGGTATCAGCCGATTCTGAACAGGTGTGAACAGCCCGTTGATCGCTGTGCGGTTGATGTGAAGCGGCTGCCGATACGTATGATCGGGCAGAATGCCGAGGAATATATTCCTTACGCCATTCATCCTGAAGTCAAAAAAAGTATCTCGGGCTCACTCAGGCGACTGCAGGATTATGCTATTCGCTATATGGTCAGGGGCGAAAAGGTGTCGGCTCATACATTACCTGCCATGGATGACAGAATCAGGGCAATGGTTAGCTACCTGCGTCAGCAGAACCCTCATCTGTCTCGTGATATGTTACACCACTGGTGTGCCGACCCGAAAGGGGCGACAGCACTTCTGCAGACGTGTGAAGTGCTATGGGAGCAGGGGTGGAAGCAGGACCAGGCTGACGCGGCTCCCTGGGTGCCCGCGGTAAATGTGTTGCTCTTGCAGATGCTGAGGAATGGTATCGCTTCCTTGCCGGAAGATGAGAGCGGAACAAGTAATCATGTCATGTTGTGTGTGGTCGGAGGCCTTTACCTCTGGGCGCTGCAGGAATTTCTTAAGCGTTATCTCGAAGGTGTAGTCGAGGTTTCCCGGATTGCATCGTATGAATCAATGATGTTGCCAGCGACGCCTATGGTGTTTTTGCAGCATCAGCCGGAATCGAACCTGTTGGCCGATGACAGTCGCCTGATCAGAGCTTATGGGCTTGAGCCTGAGATTGTGCCCAGGCTGCGTTTACTACGCAGCAAGGTGGGTTTCAAAAATGAGGGCGGCATGCTGGCACTGCTGGCAAAAGATAAGCTTGGTGCTCATCTGTTGCGTCGAACCTGGGCCAGATTATCCCTGTGGAAGCTTGCTATGAAGTCCGGCTATGGCGGTTGGATGCGCTGGGTGCTGAATGCGAAGCAGCTGGATAAGTTGCTGGCGGGTCAAATGCAACTGGATGCCTCCTCAATTGAAAATTTAAAAACCCATGCTGATCAGCCTGTTGCAAGCTGGTTGCTGGCACAGTTGGCCGGGGGGAAAGCCGCGAAACAGGCCGGTGAACCCTGGTTGTCTGACAAGCTTACTTTGCTGGCGTTCCGCGTGTTTGATGAAGATGTGCGGGTGGAGGTTGCCAGGCGAGCTTCTGAGGCATCATGGCAAGATAAGAGTGAGGGGCTGATTGATGTCAAGAAGCCTCAGTCCACAGGGTTGGCAACAGGTATGCGGGGGACTGGAGGGCTGCGTAGTTCCGCAGGTCATCAGGAAGGTCTGGATATGGAAAAGGCCTGGATGGCAGGAGAATTGGTTCTGATTCAGCCGGATCTGGCCAAGGCGCTGCACAGTGGTAAATCTTTGTCCCTGCGTCATGGTTGCCTGCGTATTGAGTGGTCCGAGTATCTGGCCCGGTTGTATGCTTTGGCCGGATCCGATGCTGCGACTGTTCTCGATCAGAGTTTTTTGCCGGAAGTACTGGAAATCGTGGATGTGCAGGATCAGCTCTTTCTTGATGAGTGTTCCTCCTCAGGTTGTCTGCTACGTGGATCTGTATTGGCCTTGACGGAGACCGGAATCAGGCTGCGTAAGCAGCTTCATCTGCTATATCTGAAGCTATCAGGTCAGCAAGACGGGCAGGTCAATCAGCCGCCGCTATCGATGTGTATGGATATGACCGGAGAATGGCTGTTTACTGAATCAGATCATGCCAGATTGGGGCGGCAGAAAATTGCATTTTCTCTGGCTATCCCTCAAGTTGATGCCGGTGTTTTCAGGGCCAGCAGTGTTGAGCGACTGATGAATGCCCGTGATCGTAAGCAGGGGCTCAAGCCTGTTGGCGGGGTGAATGTGGAGCCTGTTCCTATTGCTGACGGGCAGACCCTGCAGCTGTTGCATAATGCCGGTTTTGCTATGACGGGGGCGGCAATGATGGAGCTAACCCGGGTGCTGAATCAAAGGGCGTCGATTCGGGGTGTTCACCCAGCCTTGAAGGAGGTCGGCACTGTGCTGGATGGATATCGTTTGCCTCCTGGAGGGCTGGACCTGTTAGTGATTCAGCGTTTTGGCGCGGAGAGTGAACCTCCCTGGGTGTTGATGAAGGTAGGCAAGCCTGCTTTGGCTGGTGTCGACGTGGATCTCTTTGAATTACTCGATGATGATCGCGCCGCTACCCGGTGTATCGTTGAGCAGGGGCTGTTGCGCTGGAACTGATGTTGCAGTGCTCACCATTTGCAGGCTGGTTGGATGGACAGGATATTGTGCCCTCCGGTCAGCCATTAGCAGTGGCCTGGTCGGGAGGTGCAGATTCAACAGCGCTATTGTTGGCCTTGAAGATGGCAGGGTTTCAGGTGCAGGCCTGGCATGTTGATCATGCATGGCGGGACTCGTCACGGCTTGAAGCTGATCATTTGGCCTCTCAGGCCGAGTGTTGGGGGGTTCCTTTTTATAGTGCCCGGCTGAGCGAACCCTCGGGTAAAAACAGGGAGTCTGAGGCAAGAGCTGGCCGCTATGGTCAGTTCGCGCAATGGGCCGCGGCTCTTGGTGTGGACACCCTGTGCCTGGGGCATCATCAGGATGATCAGGCTGAAACGGTATATATGCGACTGTTGCAAGGCGCTGGTCCTGCCGGTTGCCGGGGCATGCATAGAGAGCGGCGCGTTGAAGGGCTGCGCTTGTTGCGACCTCTTTTGCATCTTTCGAGCAGGGAGTTGAAACAGGGTTTGAGAGAGGCTGGCATAGTCTGGTTGGAAGATCCGAGTAATAGTGATGTGCAGCTATGGCGTAATCACATCCGGAGCAGATCCTTTCCTGCCATGCAGGAATCCGGTTATGATCCAGTACGTCTGTTTTTGCGTTGGAAAGCTCAGGCCGACCTGTTGGCTGAACGTCTTGACGTGGGGGCTGATAACTTGATGGCAGGTGAGGTGTCGGATGCCGAGGGTGACTTATCAATTGCCTGGCTGCGTTGGTGCGCCGGGACAGCGCCGATACGAGCAAGAGTGCTGCAGAAGATGATGGTGGCGCTGCTTGGGGAAGGTGTAACACCGGGACGACGCCATATAGAACTGGTTGAGCTCTGGACTAAAAAAAATGGTCGGGGGGGGATTGATTTATCACGGTGCCGCCTCTATAGATACCAAGGTCGCTTGCATCTGCAGGCTGCCGGTGCAGGCTTTGCATCTGTATTGAAGTGATAAAATCGTAAAGAGATCATTCGTGGTTTTTTCTCAAGGGCAGCGAAAAGTATCATTTTCCCTTTCTTTGCAGACAGCCGTTTCATGGTGCAGGCTTTGCTTGCTGTGCCCATGCGCAGGCACATTGATAGTTAGGTATAAGGCTATCACGAGTAGGTTTGTTATTTAATCAAACCTTCATAGATTTTGATCACGCTTGCGTGATATATCGGAAAGCCGCTTTGGCGGGTATGAGGAATTAGAACCAATGGGTAAGAATTTACTGCTGTGGCTGGTAATCGGCCTGACCATGATGAGTCTGTTTAATATGTTTTCGGCCCCGATGTCGAAAGCAGATAAGATGGCTTACTCCACTTTTGTAGAACATGTGGATAATGGCATGGTGGAAGCGGCAACGATTAAAGATAATCAGGTTATCGGCCAATATCGTGACAAATCAGGTGATCTCAGGAACTTTGATGTCACTGTGCCCAACGATCCGGGTATGACTCAGCGTTTGCTGGACCAGCATGTGGTGGTGAATGTGAGTGAGAAGGACGAAGTGCCATTTATTCTTTCGGTGCTGATCTCCTGGTTTCCTATGCTTCTGTTGATTGGGGTGTGGGTCTTCTTTATGCGCCAGATGCAGGGTGGCGGTAAAGGCGGTGCCATGGGCTTTGGCAAGAGTAAAGCCAAGCTGCTTAATGAAAACACTGCCCGTGTGACATTCCAGGATGTGGCCGGGTGTGATGAGGCTAAGCAGGAGGTGACCGAGGTTATCGAGTTTCTGCGTGACCCGTCCAAATTCACCCGGCTCGGTGGCAAGATCCCCAAGGGTGTACTGCTCGTCGGTCCTCCGGGCACAGGTAAAACACTGTTGGCGCGTGCGATTGCCGGTGAAGCGGAAGTGCCGTTTTACTCGATCTCCGGTTCCGACTTTGTAGAGATGTTTGTCGGTGTGGGAGCATCACGCGTACGTGACATGTTTGAACAGGCCAAGAAACAGGCACCATGTATTATCTTTGTCGATGAAATTGATGCTATGGGCCGTCATCGCGGTGCCGGTATTGGCGGCGGCAACGATGAGCGTGAACAGACGCTGAATCAGCTGCTGGTTGAGATGGATGGTTTTGAGTCCAATGAAGGTGTCATTCTGGTGGCTGCAACCAACCGTCCTGATGTACTTGATCCTGCACTGCTACGTCCGGGTCGTTTTGATCGCCAGGTAACCGTACCGCGTCCGGACCTGCTGGGTCGTGACCAGATCTTGAAAGTGCATATGCGCAAGGTACCTCTTTCCAGTGATGTGGACTCCAAAGAGCTGGCGCGTGGTACGCCGGGTTTCTCCGGTGCTGACCTGGCCAATCTGGTGAATGAAGCAGCACTGAACGCAGCCCGTTATGATCGCGATAAGGTTACACGTGCTGATTTTGAGACGGCCAAAGACAAGGTGATGATGGGAACTGAACGTCGCTCTATGCTGATTTCTGACGATCAGAAGGAGACCACCGCTTATCATGAGGCTGGTCATACACTGGTGGCCAAGTATCTTGAAAATGCTGACCCGGTGCACAAGGTGAGCATTATTCCACGTGGTCAGGCCTTGGGTATTACCATGCAGATGCCGGAAGAAGACCGGTTCAATCATGACAAGGAATACTTGCGTGATCAGATCTCTATTATGATGGGCGGTCGGATCGGTGAAGAGCTGGTGCTGGGGCAGATGACTACCGGGGCGTCCAACGATTTTGAACGTGCGACTCAGCTGGCTCGCAACATGGTAACCCAGTGGGGCATGTCCGATGAGATGGGGCCTATGGTATATGGCGAACGTGAACATGAGCCATTCCTGGGGCGTGAAATCACCCGTCAGACCAATATTTCAGAAGAGACTGCACGCAAAATTGATATCGTGGTGCGCAAGCTGATTGAAGATAACTATGACCGTGCCAAGAATATTCTTGAAGAGCATATGGATCAGTTGCACTTGTTGGCCAAGGGGCTGATTAAATATGAGACGCTGGACACGACCGATATTGATCGCGTCATGGAAGGTAAGGAGCCACTTCTTATCAAGGAGCTGGAGCAGAAGCCATCTTCAAAAAGCACGCCGCCTGAAGAGCCTTCTGAAAAAGTGGATGTGGGTAAGGAACCTGATGACTCCAACGCATCCGGTGATGAGGCGGGTCAGACTCACTGATGAGATCACGGTGGCACCGCTCCGGTTCAGGTCATGAACGGGGTGATGCATGGATTATGGGGGTGCTTAATTGTACCCCCGATTCATTTTCGGATGGTGGGCAATACATTAATACGGATGCGGCTGTCGCTCACGGTTTGGCAATGTGGAATGAGGGGGCAAGTCTTATTGATGTGGGCGGTGAGTCTACTCGCCCGGGCGCAACCGTTGTTTCTACCGGTCAAGAGCTGAAACGGGTGATCCCTGTTGTGCAGCAACTGTCTGAGCAGGGTTGTGCTGTTTCAATCGATACCATGAAAGCGGACGTGATGGCTCAGGCTGTCGATGCAGGCGCGGTTCTTGTGAATGATGTCAGCGCCCTGGGTTTCGATGAAAGGAGCATGGCGGTCGTTGCCGACGCCGGTGTGGATGTATGTCTGATGCATATGAAGGGTGATCCGAAAACGATGCAGAGCTCTCCACAATATGATGATGTGGTGGAAGAGGTGATTGCTTTTTTTACGAGCCGTATTGAAGCTGCCTATGCTGCAGGTATTAGTGAGTCATCGATTCTTCTTGACCCGGGGATAGGCTTCGGAAAACGTCTGCAGGATAATCTGGCGCTGATTCAATCTCTGGATGTGTTGAAGCGACGTTTTGGCATGCCAATACTGTTGGGTGTATCACGTAAATCTTTTCTCGGAGCCTTGACCGAATCATCAGCTGAAGATCGTGAGCTTGAAACTGCCGTTGCCGGTGCTGTGGGGATTTTGCACGGTGCAGACATGTTGCGGGTGCACGATGTGCGATTGCAAAAAAGAGCTGTCAGGGTTGCATCGGCATTAAGTTGAATACTGCTACTTGCATGCGGGTATAATCGAACTATCCTGACTGCAATGGAAATGGTGAAGTATTGATGGGCAGCTGGCAGTTCGGCGTTACTGATGCGTTGGATATCGCGGTGGTTGCCATCGTGGTCTATTTCTTTTTGCGTCTGATTCGCGGTACAAGAGCTGTACAGATGCTGATAGGTGTTGCCATTGTTGTGGTGACGTATCAGCTGGCGCGCGTCTTCGGCCTGTTCACTGTTGAGTGGATGTTCGGTCATTTCTTCTCTGTATTTATGGTCATACTCGTCGTTCTGTTCCAGCAGGAAATTCGCCGTGCACTTGTGCGGGTGGCTGTTAATCCTCTTGCAGGAGGAACAGCGCCTGCTGCGGCCATGCTTGATGACCTGGTTGAGTCGGCATTTTCACTTGTGCATCGTGGTTGGGGCGGGCTGATTGTGGTAGAACGAGATACGGGTTTGCGCCATCTGTATGATTCCGGTGTTGAACTGGATGCACCTGTTCGACCCGATGTGATGCAGTCAATTTTTTGTCCGGATGCACCGATGCATGATGGTGCAGTGATTGTCTGCCAGGATACTCGTGGTGGTCGGGTGGTCGCAGCACGGGTACTGCTTCCTCTTGCTCAGGCCACAGCTGTGGCCGGAAATTTCGGCACGCGTCATCGTGCGGCTGTCGGCTTGTCTGAAGAAACGGATGCCCTGGTGATTGTTATTTCTGAAGAGCGTGGCGAAGTACATCTGGTCGAAGAAGGGGGGCTTGGTAGGGCATTGACCAGTCGTGCTGATCTGCATGATGCTCTGGCCGTTCGCCTATCATCAATTCTGCAGGTGCAGAGTAAATCTTCCGCGCAAACAGTAAGCAAGCCCTGATGGGTTCTTTTATGGCGCAGCTTCGAAGGTTTAACCTGCATTTTTGGGCCGTGATTATTGCCGTGGCATTGTGGCTGCAGGTGCATGGTCAGGGAGAAGGTTCACTGAGTATGGATGTGCCGTTACAGGTGCAGGGCTTGCCTTCCAATATGGTTATTGTGAATGATCTGCCTGATCACGTGAGGGTGACAGTGGCAGGCCTGCAGACGCGTTTGAAAGATTTGCATCAGAAGGACTTGGCAGTTCCCATTAAGGCCAGTGGTATTACAACGCCAGGTGTGGTTGAGCGTGCATTGCAAGCATCAGAGATTTCATTACCAGTGGGCTTACGAATCGAAAAAGTTCAACCTGATCGCCTTGAACTACAGGTGGATCGACTGGTAACCCGTTCGATTCCAGTGAATGCACATTTTGAGTTACCTGAAGGATGGACGGTGACATCAATCAGTCTTGAGCCCAAGAAGGTGAACTTGAGAGGGCCGGAAGTGTGGTTGGATGCATTGAAGGCGGTAGAAACTACGCCGATTCGCCCATCACTTAAGGACGGTTATTTTGAGGTCAGAACAGGTGTTGAAAGCCTGTCCGGCAAGGCGATTCGTCTGGTTGATAGTAAGGTGGAGATTGATGTGCGAGCTATATTGCAGCCTCCCGCCCCTGTTGCAGCACCTGTTTCTAAAGTTCCTGAAAGTACAGAAAGTACAGAAAGTACAGAAAGTACAGAAAGTGCAGAAAGTGCAGGAAGTGCAGGAAGTGCAGGAAGTGCAGGAAGTGCAGGAAGTGCAGGAAGTGCAGGAAGTGCAGGAAGTGCAGGAAGTGCAGGAAGTGCAGGAAGTGCAGGGAGTGCAGGAAGTGCAGGAAGTGCAGGAAGTGCAGGAAGTGCAGGAAGTGCAGGAAGTGCAGGAAGTGCAGGAAGTGCAGGAAGTGCAGGAAGTGCAGGAAGTGCAGGAAGTGCAGGAAGTGCAGGAAGTGCAGGAAGTCAGAGTACAGAGGAGCAATAATGAGGCGTTATTTTGGCACAGATGGTGTGCGAGGAACGGTAAACCAGGATCCTATGACTGCTGAATTCGCGCTGGCTTTGGGGCGTGCAGCAGGTCATGTTTTGACCCGTCATCTATCGCGCAAACCACAGATTCTGATTGGTAAGGATACGCGCCTCTCCGGATACATGATTGAATCAGCGCTGTGTGCAGGTCTGACAGCGCAGGGGATGAATGTGTTGCTGGTGGGGCCTGTGCCGACACCTGCAGTTGCTTATCTTACCCGCTCATTGCGTGCTGATGCCGGTGTGATGCTCTCTGCCTCACATAACCCTGCCGGTGATAACGGGATTAAATTCTTTGCCGCAGATGGTTTTAAATTACCGGATGCGATTGAGTTGGAGATTGAGGCTAGTCTGGATAATCTGCCACCTCTGCCTGCTGCCCTTGATGTTGGTAAAGCAGCTCGTGTTGATGATGCGCGTGGCCGTTATATTGAGTTTCTTAAAGGTTCACTGCCGCGAGGTCTGCGTCTGGATGGTTTGAAGGTCGTGGTCGATTGTGCCAATGGTGCGGCTTATGACGTCGCACCGCGCATTCTTGAAGAGCTGGGTTGTCAGGTAATTAGCATGCATGCGGAACCTGATGGTTATAATATTAACCGGAACTGTGGTTCAACGTACCCCGAAAGTATGACGCAACAGGTGGTAGAATCAGGTGCCGATATCGGTCTTGCACTTGATGGCGATGCGGATCGCTTGATTGCCTGTGACGCCAGAGGGGAAATCGTCGATGGTGATCGTGTGATTGCCATTCTTGCCGAGCATGCGCATCAAAATGGTGAATTGACAGGTTCTGCTGTTGTGACCACATTGATGAGTAATATGGGGCTTGAGCGTTATCTTGAAGGGATGGGTTTAAGTATGTACCGGGCTGCGGTAGGTGACCGTTATGTGCTTGAGATGATGCGTGAGAAGGGCTGTAATATCGGCGGAGAGCAGTCCGGTCATATGATACTTCTTGATCATAATACAACTGGAGATGGTTTGATGTCAGCCTTGCAGTTGTTGTCTGCCATGCAGGATCAGGGCAAAGCACTCGAAGAGCTGGCCTCGGATATGGTTCTGTTTCCTCAAAAACTTTGGAATATTGTGATGCCCGAGCGCAGGGATGTGCTGGGTGATAAGCACGTTCAGGCCTTGATTCAGGAAGCTGAGCAGCAGCTTGCCGGAAACGGGCGGATTAGTGTACGTATCTCCGGTACAGAGCCAAAGGTCAGGGTGATGGTTGAAGCAGAAGATGAAAAGCTGATGCTAAAAATTGGTGAGTCGTTAACAGAGGCAATCAGCAAAATCGTTTGTTAGTAGTGGGGTTGTTAGGAGTGAAGAGAGAGAACCGTGTTGCTCCTTCCTCCTGGCGCCTAACTTTTTACACACTAGGCATGCCCAACCTGATCAGATAGGTGAGCGGCCTCAATACCCATGCAGCGTGCACCGTAGTTCCAGCGCTGTTCAGGGGGCTCCTGAAAAACAATGTGCTGGCTAGCTGGCGCAATGAGCCAGTCATTATTGAATAGTTCTTCTTCAAGTTGACCTGTGTGCCAACCGGCATAACCGAGGATCAGCATGTAGTGTTCAGGGCCTTCACCACGAGCGAGCTCTTCCAGGATATCGCGAGATGCGGTCAGAAATAGTTCTGGTGTGATTTGCATTGTAGAATCGTAAACCTGCCAGCCATCGTGTAGTACAAAGCCTCGAAAATCATCAACAGGGCCGCCTTCAAAGACACTGTGGCTATCTGATGTCTCGACTGAATTTCCTTCTTTATCCTTGATGCCCAAATCCTCAAGCACGTTCATGACGCTAACGCTCTGCGGCCGATTGATAATCAATCCCATGCAGCCATCCTCATCATGGTGACACACCAGTATCACGGAATCCTTGAAATTGGGATCCTGCAGTGAAGGTGTAGCAAGCAGTATATGACCGGCGAGTTGGTTGATCTGCACATTGCCTCCTTGTGACGCAGGGTTTTGATCGGCTTGTCTTTTTATGATGGAGCCTGTTCGGCCATCTGTTTCGCCATGCTGATGGCTTCAAGAAGGCTAGAGCAAGATACGGCTTCTGACCCGGCAAGGTCAAGGGCAGTGCCGTGATCGACGCTGGTGCGAATGAATGGCAGGCCCAGGGTAATGTTTACTGACTCACCGAAACTGATGGCTTTGATCGGGATCAATGCCTGATCATGATAACAGCAGATTATGGCATCAAAATGATGGCGACTGGCGGCAGAAAAGGCCGTGTCTGCCGGCATGGGGCTAGTGATTTGAATGCCCTGCTGTTGAGCCAGGGCAACGGCTGGAGCAAGAATATCAATCTCTTCACTGCCGAAGTGCCCCTGTTCGCCAGCATGCGGGTTCAGGCCGCAGAGAGCTAATCTGGGCTGTTTGATAGCGAAGCGTTTTTGCAGTTCATCATGTACAATACTGATGCAGTCCAGTGTTGCAGTGGTTGAGAGCGCATCAGGTACATCTTTGATGGCCATATGTGTGGTTAGTAGTGCAACACGCAGAGATGATGAAGCGAGCATCATGACAAAGTCGGTGGTCGATTGGGAATCAGGACTGCGTGCCAGGTGGGCGAGGAACTCTGTGTGACCCGGGAAGCTAAAGCCTGCAGAACGCAATACAGCTTTCTCAATAGGGCAGGTTACAAGGCCTGCTGCATCTCCATCCAGACAGGATTCACCTGCAGCTTGAATGCAACCTATTACTGCGGCAGCAGTCTGTGCGGATGTTTGCCCCATGTGAACCGGGCCTGTGTGGATGTCGCTTGATAACGGGTTCCAGCAAGAGATACTTTTGTTCGTGCAGCAACTGCTGTCTTCCAGCTCGCTGTACTCATGGATTTCAGGAGTGATGCCGATGATACTGCCGCGCTGAACCAGCCAGTCGGAGGGGGCGGCGACGATAACGTTGGCGAGCAGTTCGGGTCTTTCAGACCATGCACGTAACAGGCAATCAGGACCGATACCTCCGGGTTCACCAAGGGTTAGCAGTAGTGGTTTCATATTCATGCTTGGGATTATGGCCGAGTCTGATGGTCGGGTGTACTCACCTTATCGCGAGCAATAGGTTCGCAGTTAAAGTACTCAATGGCTGCTTTTGCCTTGAGTCCGGCCAGCCAACGGGGGTGCTGTTCCTGCATTTCGATATTACTCAGTGTTTGCTGGATTTTGTCTCTGTGAGCAACGTAAGAGTTGGGATCTACATGGCGGCTGGCAACGACACGGATGATATGAAGGCCGAATGTGGACTCAACGACACCGCTGGTTTCTCCTGCTTTCAGTTTGAATGCAACATCTTCAAATGCAGGTAACATATCTCCACGTTTAAACCAGCCCAGATCACCGCCGCGCTCACCACTGGGACCCTGAGAAACTTCCTTTGCCCTGCTGATGAATTCCTCTTCACTGGCATTCTGCATCTGGGCAGCAATCATCTCGGCTCGTTGCCTGATCTTGGAACTGGTTGCTTCGTCTGCTGTTGAAGGGATCATAAGCAGAATATGACGTGCATGTGCCTCATCATAGCTTTCCCCCATAGTTTCAGGTTCTTTCCAGCGCTCCTGCAATACTTTGAAGATATGGAAGCCTGAGGGGGAACGCAAAGGCTCCGAGATCGCGTTGACAGGGAGTTCAAGGATAGAGGTGAACCTTTGTGTAATGCTGCCCTGCATAAACCACCCCATAACACCGCCCTGTTCTCGTTCCTGAGATTCAGAATTCATTGTGGCCATTTGGGTGAAATTGCTGCCTTGCTGGAGTTGCTGGTGAATCAAGCGGGCTTTGTTACGTACTGTGGCCAGCTCTTCAGGTGAGGGATCCGTTTTCAGAGGCAGGAAAATCTGGGCAAGTTCTACCTCTCTTTGTGGCTTGGGGTCAGCCAGGTATTTGCGGTAATATTCACGCAGTGCCTCTTCAGAAATTTGCAGTTTGCTACGCACTGCTGCATTGATAAGTTTGCCGATCAATATCTGCTCTGAGAGCGTCTGTTTGTACTCATCCATTTCCATGCCCTGTTGTTTAAGGGCAATTTCCAGTTGGCCGGGTTGAAGGTTGTTTTTGCTTTCTGTGTCCTGAATGGCACGGTTTAGTTCTTCGGAGCTTACACTCAAACCCAGTTTTTTTGCTTCCTGTACCTGTAGCAGTTTGATGATTTTTGCATCAAGGACTCTTTTTCTCAGCTCATGATAAGGCGGAGGTGTTCCCTGACCAGATTGCTTGATCTGCAACAAGCTGGCTTCAGTTGCGTGTTGAATGTCATAACAGCTGATGGCTTCATTATTAACGACTGTGGCAATGGAATCAAATGTTTCAGCGTTGGCTGCAGGGCTTATCACTAACAGGCTGAACAGCATCAAAAAAGTACGCATGTAAACTCCGGATGGAAATAGTTTGATAAAAGGGTGTCTTGGGTGGTCAAGGCTTGTATACAGGTAGCGTGGTTAAATCATGAACCGACGCTACCGAGCCCTTTGAATTCAAGCAAGATTCTGAACCCCAGGTTGGAAGCCTGAGTTGTGCCTGTGCGTCGATTGATACGGTAAGCTTCTGCCCCCGCAGCCCAGCATGGATGCTGATACCTTAATCCTAATGTCGTTCGCTGGGAGAGTTTTAGTAGCGAGTCATAGGACCAGTTGCCATTGGCAACCCATCGGTTGGATATGCGCTGTTGCGCACTTAAGGTGATGAGTTGAGATTCAGTCGAATAGCGAGAATCTGTAAATCTGTAGCTGGCAGAGATACTATTAACTTTGGAGGGGCTAAATGTGGTAGAGGCGCTTAGGGTCCCCCAGTATTTTTCGGAGGTGTTGTATTGACCACTGGTAGAGACCTTGATGCTTTTGGCAGGTTTCCAGATGATTTCCCCTAGTAGGTTTGAAAATGGACGAGTTGGGGCGGGCTGTATTCTTGAGTCAATACTTGCTCGCGTAAGGTCATAGGCCATGCCGCCTCGAACAACTAAAACGTCAAGTGTAGTATCGTCAATGCTTGACTTACGCTGGATGCTATTTTCCAGCAAAAAGCTGAACCGGTTTGCCCTTTCAATTCTGTCATAACCTGAGAATCTATTTCCCGATAGAAGGTTGCCCCATGTCAGGCGCCCGAATGATGAGTCGAATAAGGGGAGTAGAGACTGGTCAGGGGCATCAATGTGATCGAATCGAGCAACGGGAGATATGACGTGACGCCATTTCCCGTCAGCGCTAATTTTTTCAAAGTCACTTCGAACTTCCAGACTGGCTTCTGCAGTTGTTCGATTAGGCATCTTGTCCGTTAATGCGCGGCGAATATTCTGAGCTGCTGCAGTATCTTGCGAAAGCCAGTAGCGGGTATGGTGGCTTCCAGCTTGCAGGGTTGCGGAGATGCCGCCGCCGGATAGTTCCCATGGAATTTCAATATAAGGGTGCAAATCCATCCTCCACCCGTAGGTGCCGACTCTTCTCTCGAAACGAGTCGTTTGTTGGTCGAAGTGGAGTATCAGGTTGGGGTCAGCTTCCCATTGGGCGTGGCTTTCAAGTCTTGGGTCGAAATGTAATGTTCTGGCATTGCTTTGCAGCAACATGTTTTGCTGATGCCTTAGGAGAAGACTCCAGTCTCCTGACAGGTTACCCTGATTAATCAGTTGAGACAGCGTTGCCTCGCTGGATAGGTAGCGGGAGCTGATGTCATCACCGGTGGCATAATCAGCTAGATAGTCACTATCACTTACATGGTCGGCCTTTGCTGCCAGAGTGATGTTTGCCGGTAGCTTCCAGATCAGGTCTCCCTGCAGACGCCCTCGTAGCTGTTGGGTAACAGTATCATTGATTCCGGCGATGTTTATAAATTCGTTACCAAAGCTGGAAGCATGTCTCAGTTCTGTCTCACCCATGAAGCCTCGAGCACTCATCCAGTGTGGTGTCAGGGTGGCATCGAAGCTCTCGTGCGGGGCGAGGTAGACCGGAGTGGCTATTTCGGTGCCTCGACGGTTACCGCTGCCGATCTTCGGCATCAACATGCCTGATTTGCGTCTTAGTGGTTGCTGTGACCATGGCGTATAAAGTACTGGGATTTGCCAGACCTCAAAGCGGCTGTTGGTGGTGGTCAGGGTTCCCTCTTCCTGATCGAGTTGAGCGCTGCTTGCCCTGATGCGCCATGATTCTTCATCAACCGGGCAGGCTGAGTAAATAACACCTTCGGCTTCAAACCTCTGATCATCAATGCGCTTGAGTCGCTCCGCCTTCAGGCGCGCTCCATCGGGAAGGGTAATCGTTGCGTTCTGAATATTGCCCGTCTTACTGTTGGTATTCATAACAGCATGATCTGCATGGATAGTAGCTTTTGGAGATTCAATGATGACGTGTCCGCGCGCTTCAAGCACCTTCTGTTCAGTACGATAACGAACTTCATCGGCACGCAGGGTGTCTGTTGTGCGCTTGATGACCACATTGCCTTTGGCTACGACGATACCGTCTGCAGTGCGTGTGATTTCATCAGCAGTAATATCCACAGCTGCTGCAAAGGCTGGTAATGCCGGCCATAACATTGCGAATGCAGTAATGAATAGAAAGAAACGAGGCAGATGATGCATGGGAGGGCAGGCTATCCTGCAAATTCGACTCGTCTACACTGATGATGAGTAGTCGTGAGTGATACTTTAAACAAGGTTTAGCACCCTAATCTTATATTAGTACATTATGGAGGCTAGGGTGCTGCTTCTAATCAGCTTGGATGTGGGGCGGGATTAAGGTCATAAAAGAGGACTTTTTTTGTCCTTTCTTGGAAAAGAAATGAACAAAAAACACAGGCAAATATAAATGTAACACCTAAAGTGGTCACGGCTCCGCCGCTTTCCTTTCGGTTTTGGATATTAGTCTCGGCAGACTGCTAACGTGGGGTTAAAAAACTTTCACTGACAAGCTTAATCCGCCTGATATCTATCGGGCAGGTATGTGCATTGCTAACGCGTGATGATGTGATTATTCAGGCTTGATGGCAAAACCGAGATAGTTCACCGACAGGTCATCGGAAAGGGAAAAGTGATCGCTTAGCATGGCATAGCTGATGCCACACAGATCTTTGATTTCCAAATCGGCACTGCGCAGGGCTGAATTCATCTCGGAAGGTTTAATGAATTTGGCATACTCGTGCGTACCCTTGGGTAGCCAGCCGAGTATGTATTCAGCACCAAGGATAGCCTTGATATAAGAGACTGAATTGCGGTTCAGGGTGGCAAAGAAGAAGTGGCCGCCGGGCTTGATCATGGATGCACATGCAGCCACGGTACGCGGCACATCCGGAACGTGCTCAAGCACTTCCAGACAGGTAACCACATCATAATGCCCCTGATGTGTTCGTGCCCAGGTTTCAGCATCATTTTCCACGTATTCAACAGCGATATCGGATTGTTCGCTATGAAGTCGGGCAATTGCTAAGGCTTTTGGGGAGCGGTCAATGCCGGTGACAGTGGCCCCTCGTCCAGCCATGTGTTCAGCCAGCAGGCCACCACCACAACCAACATCGAGTACGTTGGATTCCGACAGTTTGAGCTGACGGGCTATGTAATCAAGTCTGAGCGGGTTGATTTTGTGTAGCGGTTTGAACTTGCCGGTGGGATCCCACCATTCGGCAGCCATGGCCTCGAACTTGGCAATCTCTTCTGTATCAAAATGTTTTTCAGCCTGCATGCCCGAAAGGATGTCTTTGCGGGATTGGGATGGCAAGTGGTGAGAGCTGCTTTTTCCGGTTTTAAATGCGGCAGGGCTTCTTTCCGGCCTGCTTCACGGCTAGTCTGCCCGGGTGTTTGGAAAAATCATATTAACCCGCTTGCTTCAGGCTATTCCCACATTGTTGGGCGTGGCCACACTAGTGTTCTTTTTGCTGCATATGGTGCCGGGCGATCCTGTTGATGCACTGCTCGGCGAAAGTGCGATGCCGGCAGATCGTGAGGCGATGCGCAAGGCACTGAACCTTGATCAGCCCGTACTCTATCAATATGGACACTACCTTTCCGGCCTTGCGACAGGCGACTGGGGCAAAAGCCTGGTGGATCACAGGCCTGTGCTTGAGCGTATCACCGAAAGGGTTCCGGCAACGGCTGAACTGGCGTTGGTGAGTCTCCTGCTTGCTGTTCTGCTCGCTTTGCCTCTTGGTTATTGGGCAGCCCGACATGCCGGGAAATCGCAGGATGTGGCGGCGATGGGTTTCTCCCTGATTGGTGTTTCTATTCCCAACTTCTGGCTGGGGCCCGTGCTAATGCTGCTATTTTCCGTAGGACTGGGTTGGCTTCCGGTATCAGGTATGGATCAGCCGGGCTCTATCGTGTTGCCTGCTGTCACGCTGGGCACCGCATTGGCTGCGGTATTGTCGCGTATGGCCCGTTCATCCTGGCTGGAGGCGATGAGTACGGATGCGACCCGTACTGTGCGGGCATTCGGTGTGTCAGAGCAGCTGATCTGGTGGCGGCATGCTGCTCGTCTTGCGGCAGTGCCTGTGGTGACCATGTTCGCTCTGCAATTGGGCACCGTGCTTGGTGGTGCCGTGATTACTGAAACGGTGTTTGACTGGCCGGGCCTGGGATTGTTGACCATTGAAGCGATTCAGCGTCGTGATTATCCGTTGGTGCAGGGCTGTATCCTGATGATTGCCTCTTTCTATGTACTGGCGAACCTGTTGGCTGATCTATTGGGCCTGTGGTTAGATCCGAGGCAGCGACATGCCTAAATCAACGCTGATTATGGTGGGTGTCTGCCTCTCTTTTCCTCTGCTGGTACTGCTGTTGTCGGCCATGACGGGTTTAGATAGCCACGCGATCAATCTGGATGCTGTGCTGGCAGGCATGAGCAACGGACACCTGCTGGGTGCTGATGCGCTTGGTCGTGATGTGCTAGCACGTTTGTCGGAAGGCTTGCAGCTATCAATAATGGTTGGGCTGACGGTGGTACTGCTGGGTAGTATGGTCGGCATCACGATTGGTGTGCTGGCAGGCTGGATGGGCGGCTGGGTGGATGCACTGTTGATGCGTATCGCCGATATCGTACTCTCATTTCCCGGTATTTTGCTGGCCATTGCCCTTGCTGCGATGCTCGGCCCTGGTGTTGATAATCTGGTCATGGCGCTGGTGGTGGTAGGCTGGGTCGGTTTTGCCCGTTTGAGTCGGGTACAGGTACTTTCCCTTAAATCCGTTCCCTTTGTAGAAGCTGCAATCGCTAATGGTTCCGGTGTCGGATATATCGCGATACGCCATCTGTTGCCGAATATTGCAGCACCTCTGCTGGTTGAAGCCAGTTTCGGTTTGGCGGCAGTAGTGATTGGTGAAGCTGGCCTTTCATTCCTGGGGGTAGGTGTGCAACCACCGGATGCTTCGCTGGGTACGATGATTCGTGAAGGTACACGTCTGATGCTCGTATCCCCCGGGCTGGTGATCTGGCCAGGGCTGATCCTGTTTTCACTGGTGATGGCAGTGAACCTTCTTGGCGATGCTATGCGGGATAAACTTGATGTGCGCATGGAGACCAAATAAATGTCTGCATCCAATCTGAAACGGATATTCATTTAATGATTAATGCCTTTTTCAAGGTGCTAGGGATTTCGATCCGATTGGGTGGAATCTATCTGATTGGCTTTACTCTTTCTGGGTGTACTCAATATGTCGATAAAGTCTTTTATAAGGCCTACGATTATGATGGCAGCGTTTATAGCTGGTCTTCGCCTGGAAGATATAACGAGCCGACTCTAGTGAATAAAGGTGACCATCATGAGCTAAAAATTAGGCTTTGGAATGTTGCAGCCACTATAGATGGTAAATCAGCCCCAGAGAGATTCGCAATGTTTCTGGACGCATCTTGTGAAAAAGGGAATTATCTACAGATTGATTTGAGCGATATAGGAATCGGGTATTCCTATGGTGGACATTCTTATAGCTACACGCCCATCGAATACTCCAATTCTGAACAGTATAAGAGTGCTCATCACCTACAGAATATCTCTTGTGACGGACCAAATAAGCCCAATAGGTACCGGATACTTTTTGATGTTTCCAGCAAATCCATGCCTGATGAGATTCACCTTTCGTTCAGGTCTGTTTATGTAAATAGCAAACCGGTATATCTGCCACCAGTACATTACAAAATAAGCAGTGCTACCGTAGGGAAATCAACTGCTCCATTTTGATAGTGCATGTTGTAAGTGTTGCCTCTGGTGCTAATGAATACCCGGCTTTGGCCGAAAACGGAGATTCAGGATTTATTGTTTTATCAGGCCAATAATTTTGAAGGAAAGCAGTGATGAGTATGAATGAACATCTGATTATCGGGCTGGAAGGTTTGCAGCTCACCGCAGAGGAACGAATCTGGTTGAAGGAGAAGCCTCCTCTCGGGGTGATTTTGTTTGCGCGCAATATTGAATCCCCTGAACAGGTCAAAGCTCTGTTGGAAGATGTGCGTACTTGTACGGGCGCAGATACCTGGGCGGCAATCGATGAAGAGGGTGGCAGGGTTAACAGGATTCCGTGGCCACCATTTAATCAGCGCCGTCATGCCGCAGAGTATGGGGAGATGTATGCCCGTAATGCAGGCACTGCGATTCAGGCGGTGTATCAGGACAGTTTTGTGACTGGAGAGGCGTTAAAAGAGCTTGGCTTTACGCATAACTGTGCGCCGGTGCTGGATCTGTTTTGCACAGAGGGGCACTCGATTATCGGTAAGCGCTCCTTCGGGGAAGATGTGGCTCAGGTTGTAGCTTTAGCTACGGCCTGTATGCGCGGTCTGCACGATGCAGGCATTGAGGCGGTAGGCAAACATTTTCCGGGCCATGGTCGCGCCAATGCCGACTCGCATGTGGCCGTACCTGAAGTGGCTGCACCTATGGCAACGATTCTGGATGAGGCTGAACCCTTCTCTCGTTTGATTGCCGAGGGTTTAAAGCATGTGATGACAGCGCATGTGATCTATGTTGATACTGTGAAAGATGTGGCGACCTTGTCGCCATTCTGGGTGCGCCATGTGTTGCGTGAACGTGTTGGATTTTTTGGCCGTATCTGGTCGGATGATCTTTGTATGAAAGGTGTGGGCGAAGACGTGCTTTATGCTGCTGATGCAGCCCTGAAAGCGGGTTGCGATACCTTGTTGCTATGTGAGCCGGAAGGAGTTCGTACAATTTATGAGGGATCGAATCACTTATTCAAATAATCAGCAGGTATTTGCCAGAAGTTTGGTCTCACATTCAGTAGGGGTCTCTTCGTACTTCCTTCTGACAGTGCGTAACGCAATAGCAGTATGATGTCGGAGCTGACAGCAGGGCTGTTATAAAAATATCCGTGACCGATTCCCTCTGTTTGTCCTGCTGCAATAAAGGCGATGTTAGCAAGTTGGTCGCCTAGCTTGACCTGTTCAGGAATGTCTTCGGGCTCGATCTGGCCGAAGCGGAGTATGCTGCTGAATCATACCGATGACAGGCCCAGAGCCTTGTCTTCAGGAGAGACGTAAATGGTGATCTTGCCTATGCCTTGAGCAAGCCTTTCGGCAGCCAGCCGTTGTCCTACAATTTCCATATCAAGGTCAGGGGCGATGAGTAGCAGGTTGGCTACCCTGTATCGCTGCAACAGACCGACATTGGCTGCGCGTGCTTCTATAAACAGCTCCCGAATGGCCGAAGTGATAACGTCAGTGCCTCGGCTGTGGGCAATGATATGAATGTTTTCTATCTGTTTGTTTGCTGAGAGGGATTTGAGGAACTGTTTCAGGTGGAAAATGGTAAATTCGCCTGATTCGCGGTCATAATTGTATGCTGTTAAAGGAGAGCCGCCGAAACCGGCAGGCCAGCTGTATACGATGGGCACGCCTTCCCGTCCAAGAAAATGCCACATGCCAGCCCATGTCTCCAGAGCGAATTCAAGCGTGTTATCAACGCCATGAATATAAAGGAAAACATCCTTGCGGGGGCTGAGTGCTAGGCGGTGTCCGATTTCTTGATTCAGCGCGGCATCCACCCTGTTGGCTTCAGAGATGACGGTTGGGTCGATCACGTAAACACCGTCCTTTGCTGTGATTGGATATGGTGTGGCCGGGTAGCGTGCTATTTCTGCTAATGAGAGTAATTGGACGGAAGTGCTGGATGAACGTTTGGCTTGGTGGCTGTTTTGTATCAAGCGTTCCCAGCTTGAGCCCTGATCAAGTGAAACAGTGGCATAACCAAACGCGAGGGACGCTGAGCGCCGGGCACCATACATAAGCTTGCCCTGTTGATCCTTGTGGGCCATGCGGTCAGTGACATAAAGCAGATTCACACTGCTATTTTGAAATGCACTTGGCGGTTTATCAAAGAGTGCAGTGTCACCCAGCGTGTAGAGGGTCGGAGTTGGCATTAATGCTCGTGTATTTGTACAGCCTGCCATTGTTAGCAGAGATGTGATGACAACTACGACCGTGCGTAGACCTGATCTTGGAATACCGATGGCGTTCAAATTGTTGTCATTCGCTGTTTCTTCATGGGCTTTAAACATAGTTGTGCCGGGTCGATTTGGGAAATGCCATTTTAAGCTGTGGGGCCCTGCGCTACAGGCTGAATACGGCAAGGTGCGACTCAGTGAGTCAGGTCTTTTCCGATATTAAAAGCTTTGTTTATCATGGGTTCGGCCTTCTCGGCTGGAACGGGTGGGCTGAACAGGTAACCCTGAATCTGATCGCATTCGCTCTCGCAGAGGAATGCCAGCTGCTCCTTGGTCTCTACACCTTCGGCGACCACTCCCAGTCCCAGTGCCTTGGCCAGTGAAATGATGGCTGTGGTGATGGTCATGTCCTGTTCATCCTGAGGGATATCCATGACAAATGATCGGTCGATTTTGATGATATCCAGAGGAAAATGTTTGAGGTAAGCCATGCTGGAGTAACCTGTGCCGAAATCATCAACGGATAATTTCAGCCCCTTGCCTTTCAGTTCATTGAGTACCTTCATGGCGGTATCGGCATCTTGCATGAGGCTACTTTCGGTAATTTCAAACTCGAGTTGTTCCGGCTCCATGCCTGTTTCTGCAAGGATTTGATCAACTGATTCCAGTAACTGGTGGTCAGCAAACTGATGGCATGAAAGGTTTACCGACATGGTGATCGGCTTGGCACCGGCTTTTCGCCATGTCTGATGCTGTTTGCAGGCGGTTTGGATGACCCATTTGCCCATCGGAATAATCAGGCCCGACTCTTCGGCAACCGGAATGAAATCGGCGGGTGATACCATGCCTTTTTCCGGATGTATCCATCTGATTAAGGCCTCAAACCCCTCAACCTCCTGTGTTGTACAGTTGATTTTGGGCTGATAAAACAGGGTCATTTCATCGTTTTTCAGAGCCTTATACAGCTCCCCTTCGAGTTGCACTCTGTGCTGGCTTTGTTTGCGCAGCGCATCGTCATAAAAGAATACACCGTTGCGACCCTTGTATTTGACCTGATACATGGCTGCATCGGCATGCTTGAGTAAGGAATCAATTTCGCTGCCGTCTTCCGGATAAATTGAAACGCCAATGCTGGAGGTGACAACAACACGGTTGCCGGCCAGCATGATCGGTTCATTCATGCTTTGCAGGATACGATCAGTGATCATGCTGACATGTTGCACATCTTCGATGTCGCTGAGCATGACAGTGAATTCATCACCACCGAGTCTAGCCAGTGAGTGGCCGGAATCTTCATCTTTAGCTGCGATGTCGGTAGCGCGGATGCATTTTTGCAAGCGGCGTGATACCTCCTCAAGTAGTTCATCACCTGCTTTATGGCCCAGGCTGTCGTTGATGCGTTTGAAGTTGTCCAGATCCAGGAACATGACGGCTACTTTGGTGTTATTGCGCTGTGCCTGGTGTAGTGCAATCTGCAGATGTTCCTTGAACAGACTTCGGTTAGGAAGGCCTGTTACAGTATCATAATATGCCAGCTGGCGAATGGCTTCTTCGGTATTTTTTCTTTCTGTAATATCCTGAAAGGTGCCGAAGAGTTGGGTTGTCTTGCCATCCGGGATACGTTCGGCATGCATATGAATAGTTCGGTCAATCTGATCTGGCGGTGTGATGCGGAATTCAATGTCGGCGGGTGTATGACCCAGGGCTCTTTTAATTGCCCGATCAAAGTCTGCTTGATCATCTGTATGGATGGAGCTGAGCAGCATCTTATAAAAGATATCCGGAGATGTGCGCGGCACACCAAAAATGCGATATGTTTCAGTTGAAACATGCATGCTCTCCGTCTCGCTGTTCCAGCTCCAGTTGCCCAGTTTGGCAATACGCTGTGCTTCAGAAAGTAGTTTTGCACTGCGCGTTGCTTCTTTCATCGCCTGGCTGGCCCTGAGCGTATATTGAACGCGGTGTCCGATAATATGCCAGTCGATGGGTTTGGGGATGAAGTCTGTGGCTCCACTATTGAAAGCCATTTCAATGGCGTCGACATCATTTTTTCCAGTCATGAATATGACAGGTACGTTGCGGCCATTTGGCTGTTGTCGAAGTGCAGTGCAGAATTCATAGCCATTGATGATCGGCATCATCACATCAACGAGGATCAGATCCGGTTCTGTTTGGTCAAAGAGGTCCAGTCCTTCCTGGCCATTTTCTGCCTGAATGATCGTGTAACCATTGTCATGCAGTGTTTCTGCCATGATCTCACGAAGCATGGCATCATCATCCACGATCATGACCGAGTACAAATGTTTTTCATCTGGTGGATAGAATGGTTGATTCATAGGTGTGTGGCTGCCAGCAATTGATATGCCATTCTTAGTGGTGCTGTGTCACTAACGGAGGTTTGGAGCTTGCAGTGAGTAAATGCCTCTTTATCCACAAGTTTGTTCTTCTTCCATGACGGACGCCTCCTTTGTGTTCAGGTGCTGATAGAAGAGGACCCCTGAGTTTAAATAATAGGAGGCCTCGTTTATTTATTGATCAGGTGTAAAGATCCATCCTCCTTTTTTAGAAAATTCAAGTTCGGACTGGGTGGGGTCTTCAGCATGATCAACAATGAGGTTCTGTAGTCTGGGGGTGCTATCAATTTTTACAGATTCAAATTTGAGTGCGATGCCATTTTCAATAGTGCGAACCACGATGGCAGCAGCTTCAATCGGCAACTCGTGCTGGGCATGTCCGATCAGGATGTTGACTGAGCAACGGGTTCCGGGTTCTGGCTTAAAGTCGGAATGCAGTAGTGCACCGTTCATACTGACATCCACGAGTTTTACCTCAATCGGAGAGCTGTCCTCAAATGTTAGCAAAGCTGCAACGGAAACTTGAGAGCGACTGAATTTTCGGTGATTAGAATACAGCAGCAGGGCCTCCGCGTCATTTATATACGATATAGTAGTATAAGCAGGAAGAATAGGCATAGTAAAGTGATGAGGGTTCTTCATTTGACATATAGATGATTGAGGGAGGAGGGATTCAGGCAGGCTGTGAGGCCGATGGTTGGTTGTTTGCTGACAGCGTGTGTTGTCAGAGAGCGTGCTTCTGCTGTGTTGCTGCAGTGGCCCGACCGACGACTGTCAGTCGGGCACTAGGGTTGTTTGGTTGAGTCTGCTTGCTTTGTCACTTAGCTGCTTGCTGAGCCAATGTTCTGAATGAAAACACCTACAAACAGGGCACTTACAACTAGCATAGCGCCATCACGATAGAGGAGCTGACCGATCTTTTTAGTAAATGTACGCATATAAAATCTCCGTTTCACTTAAGATGTGGTGAACACTAGAGATGGTGGATTAGGATCTGGTTAGATGTTTATAAAGGATCTCTAATCCTTTTTTAATCTTCTCTGAAATCTCTATGATAGTCGTTGGATCATGTCTGATGATAGTACAATCTGATCGTTATTTTGAGGCAAGCTGTTTTATGAGGTCTGTTGCAGAACGGGCCGTTTTAGCAGAGTGCGGGTGCCGAGGGCTGTATGGGGACTATTGAGTGCGCCTCTGTTTCCTGTTTAATATATAGAAAGTTGTGGCTGTTCGATACAGGCGATAATAAATATTTGCATGCTATGAAAGCTATCGCTATGGTTCGCCGCCCTAATGAAAGGAAAGAAAAATAAGAGGTACAACGTTCATGTCTTTGGCGCTGGAAGAAAAAAACACAATTATTGAGAAATTTCGTCGCAATGAAGGCGATACAGGTTCACCGGAAGTGCAGGTTGCACTGCTGACAGAGCGTATTAATCAGCTCTCCCAGAATCATTTTAAAGATAATCATAAAGATCATCACTCCCGTCGTGGCTTGCTGAAGATGGTTGGTCAGCGTCGTAGTATGCTAGCTTACCTGAAAGGCAAAGACTTCGGTCGTTATCGCACCCTTATCGAAAGCTTGGGACTGCGTAAGTAAACAGTTTTCGGCGGCCCCTTGTGGGCCGCCTTTTTTCTTTTTATTGGTTCTATCCACGCCAAAGGCATGCGCGTTTAAAAAGGAATCTAGATGTTTGATGTAAAGACTACTCAGGCCGATGTAGCTGGCCGTACAATCTCATTCGAAACAGGGCGCGTTGCGCGTCAAGCTGGTGGTTCAGTTCTGGCCAAGGTTGGAGATGTTGTGGTTCATGTTGCCGCAACGGCTGCCAAACAGCCATTGCAGGGCGTGGATTTCATGCCGCTGACTGTTCACTATCAGGAAAAAACATACGCAGCAGGCCGTTTTCTCGGTGGCTTCTTCAAGCGTGAAGGACGTCCATCTGAAAAGGAAACACTGACCTCGCGTCTGATCGACCGGCCGATTCGCCCGCTGTTCCCTAAAGGTTATTTCCACGAAACACAGGTTATTGCTACTGTGATATCTGCCGATGAAGGTACCAACCCTGATATCGTTGCGATCAATGGCGTTTCTGCAGCTTTAGCTATTTCTGACGTACCATTTGCTGAGCCAATAGCAGCTTCCCGCGTTGGCCTGATTGATGGTGAGTTCGTGCTCAACCCAAGCTATGAACAGGTTGCAGAGTCTGATCTGGACCTGATTGTTGCAGGCACCCGTGATGCAGTACTGATGATTGAGTCAGAAGCGAAAGAGTTGACTGAAGAGCAGATGATTGATGCGATCATCTTTGGTCAGGAAGGCTATCAGCCTGTGCTGGATGCGATTGAAGCGCTGGTGAAACTGGCAGGAAAAGAGAAGCTGGTTGTTGAACTGGCAGGTAACAACGATGTGAAAGAAGCTGTGAAAGCAGCATTTGAAGCAGAAGTTCGTGATGCTTATGCAACTGTTGATAAGTCTGCCCGTGCGGCCAAGATCGAAGCATTCCGCGCTGCAGCTCAGGCAAAACTGGCTGGTTCGGAAGAAAATCCGGGTGATTTTACTTCCAATGATGTCTCTTCTGCCGTGAAGGGTCTGGAAAAAGATGTCGTTCGTCGCTCTATCATTGCCGGTAACCCGCGTATTGATGGTCGTGCTACCGATCAGGTTCGTGCGATTGATTGTCAGGTTGGCATATTGCCACGCACACATGGTTCTGCACTGTTTACACGTGGTGAAACTCAGGCGCTGGTAACCATTACTCTGGGTACTGAATCTGATATGCAGATGACAGAATCACTGGAAGGCGTAGCCAAGCAGCGTTTCATGCTGCACTACAACTTCCCGCCATACTCTGTTGGTGAAGCACGTCGCTTCGGCCCTCCGGGTCGTCGTGAAATCGGCCATGGCCGTCTTGCCCGCCGTGGTGTTGAAGCAGTTCTGCCTGCAATGGACGATTTCGGTTATGCGATTCGTTCGGTTTCTGAAATCACTGAATCCAATGGTTCCTCTTCGATGGCTTCTGTTTGTGGTACTTCTCTGGCGCTGATGGATGCCGGTGTGCCAACTAAAGCAGCCGTTGCCGGTGTTGCGATGGGTCTGATCCTGGAATCTGACGGTTATGCAGTACTGACCGATATCCTGGGTGATGAAGATCATCTGGGCGATATGGACTTCAAGGTTGCCGGTACCCGTGACGGTGTAACTACGCTGCAGCTGGATATCAAAATTGGTGGCCTGACACGTGACATCATGAAGGAAGCACTGGGACAGGCGCATGCCGGTCGTATGCATATCCTTGATGAGATGTCGAAATGCATGTCTGATCCACGTGAATCTATTGCTGACCATGCACCTCGCATGATCACGATGAAGATTAAAGCGGACAAGATTCGCGAAGTCATCGGAGCTGGCGGTAAAGTCATTCGTGGTATCGTTGAAGAGACCGGTGCCAAGATCGATCTGGAAGATGATGGCACAGTCAAAATCTTCGCAGTTACTGGTGAAGCCGGTGAAGCTGCCAGGAAGATGATCGAAGATATCGTGGCTGAAGTTGAAGTTGGGGCTATCTATACCGGTAAGGTTGTGAAGCTGATGGACTTCGGTGCATTTGTTCGTGTTGTTGGTGGTACTGACGGTCTGGTTCACATCTCACAGATTGCCAATCACCGTGTTGAAAAAGTAGCGGATGAACTGAAAGAAGGTCAGGAAGTTCGTGTGAAAGTTCTGGATGTAGACCGCAATGGTCGTATCCGTCTCTCCATGAAAGAACTGCTGGACGACTGATTGAAAAGGCCGGGTGCAAGCTCTGTCCTTCAAAAGTAGTAAGATAAGAGGTGGGCTTTGCCCGCCTCTTGTCGTTTGTGGGGAAAATGACCGCTGCTTGGCGCTTGTTGACCTGGAATGATGTATGGGGCTCAGATGAAAGAGAAATTTTATCAGGAAACGCAGATCAGCGGAGGGCCACTGGTGTTCACGCATAGCATGCCTGAAGCACAGAGTGTGGCACTCGGTGTCTTTATCGATATTGGTGCGCGGGATGAGTCAGAGACTGAGGCGGGAATTACCCATGCCCTTGAGCATATGTTGTTTAAGGGAACGGCATCGATGAATGTGCATCAGTTGGCTGAAAAACTGGATGAATTGGGTGGTAATGCAAATGCCTATACCTCGCGTGAACGTACCTGTTTTCACCTGCATGTGCTGCATGAGCACTGGCCCGATGCGCTGAATATACTCACAGGGATGGTGAATGAAGCAGCGCTGCCTGATGAAGAGTGGCAGCGTGAACGTGAAGTGATTTATGCGGAAATGGCGATGGTTGACGATGTTCCGGAAGAGTGGATTACCGATCAGCATGTGGCAGCACTGTTTCCGGGGCATGCCATTGGGCGCCCTGTGCTGGGGAATCATGACACACTGGCGATGATTTCAAGGGATCAACTTAATGATTACCTGCAGCGCTGGTATCGCCCGCCCGGTCTTTTGATCGTTGCCTCCGGCCGTATAGAACACGCTGCACTCGTTGATGCACTGGCTAGCCTGCAATGGAACAGCGGTAGTGGAGGGGTCAAGCGCGCTGCTCCTGCAAACATAGCTTCCGGTATCCAGCCGCTCGCACGTGATATGGAGCAGGCTCAGATGGTTATCTCAGCTCCCGGCATTCATGCTTCATCTGATCAGCGGCCGATAGCCTGGCTGGCAAACCAGTTGCTTGGTGGCGGCATGAGTTCATCGTTATTCAGGGAGGTGCGCGAAAAGCGCGGTCTTGCCTATAGTGTAGGTTCACACCTGAATTCATTGTCCGATACGGGCACATGGAGCATTACCTGTGGTTCTGAAATCAGTCGTGCGCCGGAATGTGTTGATGTGATCTCTGATATTCTGGGCAGTTTTGCTGAGAATATAGGTGAAATAGAGCTGGAGCGGGCAAAGCGTCAACTTGAGGTGCAGTTCCGTATGGGACTGGATTCTGTTGAAGGGCAGATGCTCTATCTGGGGGCCAGACTTGATGAGTCTCTGCTTGTTTCACCGCAGGAGTGGGTGGAAAAAGTGCATGCTGTTGATATTGATACGGTTAGAAGCTGGGCTTCAGACAGGCTTTCGCAGGGTTTGTTGTGGAGTGTTGGCGCACCTGAGAAGGCACTGTCAGGAATTTGTGATAGAATTCGCTCATGATTAAGACCATGCGAGAAGACATTCACACCGCTTTTGATCGCGATCCGGCAACGCGATCGACTTGGGAAGTATTGACCTGTTATCCGGGGTTGCATGCGATCTGGATGCACAGGCTGGCCCATGTCTGTTGGCAGAAACGACTGCTCTGGCTGGGGCGCTTTATATCCCATGTTGCCCGCTGGCTGACAGGTATAGAGATTCATCCGGGTGCAACCATTGGCCGTCGGTTCTTTATCGACCATGGCATGGGTGTGGTGATTGGTGAGACTACCGAGATTGGTGATGATGTGACGCTGTATCATGGCGTGACACTTGGTGGTACAACCTGGGAAAAGGTAAAGCGACATCCGACACTGGAGGATGGCGTGATTGTAGGGGCCGGTGCCAAAGTGCTTGGTGCGATTACCATTGGTGAACAGTCACGTATCGGTGCTAATTCCGTAGTGTTTCGTGAAGTGCCCAAGCACTCTACAGTGGTTGGTATTCCGGGTACGGTAGTGGGCTCGACAGAGTCTCTGATTGAAGATGGCAGGATTAACCTGGATCACCACCTGCTTGCCAACCCTGTGTCTGAAGCGCTGGGTCATGTGTTGAAGATGATAGATGATGTGAACTCCCGCATTGATGCCTTCCATCCAGACTCGGTGGGTAAAAAGGCGAAGGTCTCTGAAGAGCTTGAGAAAGATATGCTTAGTGAGCAGGAGAAACTGGAGCGTTTTCTGGGTGGAGAAATATAAGAAGAAGTGAGGGGATAAGAGTAAGGCGACAGGAGTCAGGAAGACAAGCCACCTCAGCCCTTACGCTTCACGCCTGTCGGCTTACCCTTTTAACCTCACTATTTTTATACTTGACTAAAACAGTCTAGTTTATAATATCCGACTCTTTTAGTAGGTTACTCAAAGGAGGTCACCATGCGTTTAACAAGTAAAGGGCGTTATGCCGTTTCAGCAATGGTAGATTTAAACAAGCAGCAGACAGAGGGGCCGGTAACACTGGCTGCAATCTCTGAGCGTCAGTTCATATCTCTCTCTTATCTCGAACAACTGTTCCGTCGTCTGAGGGAATCCCAGTTGGTTAAATCTGTACGAGGTCCGGGTGGCGGCTATCTGCTGGCCAAAGAGGCGGCTGATATTTCGGTTGCCGATATTATTCGGGCAGTGAATGAACCTGTGCATACAACGATGTGCGAGAATGGCGTGCGCGGCTGCCATCGCGGTAATCGTTGTGATACCCACCAGTTGTGGGAGTCATTAGGTAATCATATCTACCGTTTTCTTGATGCTGTTAGCCTTGAGCAGGTCTGCTCTGACCACGTGTTTCTTGATCAGGTTGAACTCGGTGCTGTGGAGAATTATGTAAACAAGCCGCAGCCTGTAGAAGCGAAGGTTGATATTGCATCGATATCTTGATTTTAATGCGACATGCCCCCCTGTTCTGAAAGCTCTGGATGCTTCAACCCAGGCGGCCAGTCAGGCACCTGGGAATCCGTCGAGCCTGCATTGGGCAGGGCGTGCTGCACGTCGCATCGTTGATGATGCTCGAGACAGGATTGCTGCATATATAAAAGCTGAGTCCGGCAGCATTGTCTTCACCTCAGGTGGTACGGAGTCGAATAATATTGCTATTCATAGTGTCCTGGCTCTATCGCAGCCAGGCACAATTGTGGCGACTGCGATAGAGCATCCGGCTGTCTTGCAGCCACTGGATCGTTTTTCGTCAGTAAAAGCTCAGGCTGATGGCTGGTCGGTAACCCGTGTGCGGCCCGATAGTTCCGGCTTGATCAATGCCGAGGATATGATTGCGGCAATCAATGATTCTACTCGTCTGGTTTGTATGATGCTGGCCAATAATGAAACAGGGGTGGTTCAGCCAGTTGAGCAGGTTGCGGCCTATTGCAAAGAGCGTGGTATACCGATGCTGATTGATGCGGTTCAGGCTCTGGGTAAATCTGATATTGATTTTAATGGGCTGGGCGTTGATTTCATGAGTCTTTCCGGTCACAAAATCGGTGGCCCGAAAGGTGTCGGTGTGTTGCTTGTTCGACGTGGGGTGAAATTGATTGAATTGGCACCCGGTGGCGGACAGGAGCGTGGCCGCCGATCAGGGACTGAAAATGTGCCTGGTATTGCAGGTTTTGCAGCTGCACTGGGTGAAATTAATTTTACTGAATTTGCCCCGATACGTGACCTGTTTGAGCAGGAGTTGCTGGCACATTTTCCTGGTGCTTCGATTATTGCAAAAGATGTAGCCAGAACACCAAATACCAGTCTGGTCATGTTGCCGGGTATGGATGGCGAAACACTATTGATGCAATTGGACCTGGCAGGTTTTGCTGTTGCTTCAGGCTCAGCCTGTTCATCGGGCAAACGTGATCCATCGCATGTGTTGATGGCTATGGGCATTCCGGATCAGGCTGCAAGATCATCGATCAGGGTAAGTTTCGGGCCGGGGAACACAGAGGATGATGCGCGGGCCCTGGTGGAAGCACTGGTTGTGGCCTTTAAAAGACTGAAGCAGATGGCAGGAGTAAGAGTATGATCGATATCGAATTGACCCCGGCAGCGGTTGCACGGGTACAAGCGATTTTGTCTGCAGAGGGAAAGCCTGCTCTCAGGCTGGCTGTAAAGGCAGCTGGCTGTTCAGGTCTGGAATATGTGATGGATACGGTTGAGTTAGCACAGGATGGTGACCTGAAAAAAACATATGGCGATTTTGATCTGTATATCGATGCCGATTCTTATGATCAGGCTTTACGCGGCCTGCAACTCGATTTCCAGCAGGATGCACTCTCCTCAGCCTTTGTTTATAACAATCCGAACGAGAAAGGTGCATGCGGCTGCGGTATATCCTTCTCCGTGTGAAAGCCCATTTATGAAATGCAAAAAGGCTGCCTTGGGGCAGCCTTTTTTGTTTCTCGATCCCATTGGGAGTGTTTGGCATGAATAAATCTTGACTGAAGAGATCATGCGGGAAAGGGGAGTGGTCGCCGGATTTAGTCTTCGATATTGGCGTAAAATGCGACTTCAGTTCCTTTATCGAAAAAGATCAACACCCATGTAGCATGTTTTCCGGAACCGTAAACCATATCTTTGGGTGGTATAATGACCTTATGCTTCTGAAGTCCGTTATGCGTGTTAACCAGAATGTTGCACATACCTCCAATGGAAAATATATCGCTGTCTTCACTATAACTCAGCGAGCAGTTCATGCCGTCATCCTCAAGCCCTGTGCTGGCATGGCCAAGTAGATCAACGTGAATGTTCACAATATCACCGGAGTGAATATGGGGTGTGTGAACCATGAACAAGGGGTCGGCCGTGCCATCCATCAGGTTGATTAACCAACTAAAGCTTCCTGTAAAGCTGGCGGGGTATTTGGCAGCACTTTTTACCTCATCATCCTTATGAAAGCTGACGATGTTCACATGATGGACTTTACCGATAGCTGCCACTGCAGGGGTGTATGTCAGGCCAAGACAGAGAAGTGTGAGTGGAAGAATGTTGAAATGTTTGATTGCCATATGCAATCCTTTGCAGTCAGAAGCCCCCTTGTAGGTAACGGGACTCTACAGAAAGTATGCAGTCTCATATTCCGGTCAATATGAACTATCAAATTGAACTTATTGCTCATGCCTCATAGGCTGACCATCTGATTGTAACTCGTGTGGATGAGCGAGAAGCTTGGTCCATTTATAAGGGAGTGTTTTATGTCCAATGTACTGTTATCCATATCCGGTCATGATCGTGCCGGCATTGTGCGTGATGTCGCCGATGCGCTAAAACATCTGAATGCCAATATAGAAGATTCATCCATGACGGCATTGCGTGGGCGTTTTGCCATGATGTTGATCGTCAGTCTGCCAGATGACAGGAGTATGAGTGAATTGAAGGCTGCATTGGCAGATCTTGAGCAGCGAACACGCCTTACCGTTCAGTCACAGACGATCTCCGATGAAGAGATGAAGGCTGAGCCGATGGAGCCCGATTATGTTATTACCGTACACGGTGCAGACAAAGTAGGTATTGTACATGCTGTAACGGATGCTCTGGCTGAACTGGGTGTTTCAGTTGTTGATCTCTCCACTCAGGCGCGTTCTTCCGAGAATGGTGATGTTTACATGATGGCACTGGAAGTTGTCTCCTCAGGCAAGGGGGAGAATATGACCGAAGTGTTGAAACGTGTGGCCACCAGTATCGGTGTAGAAATCGATCTGCATGAACTCGATGATGGCGTACTTTAGAAATTGAGAGAATCAACACGATATGTCTGCACGTGAAATTCTCAAGCAGCCAGATAAGCGGTTGCGAAAAAAAGCGGATGTCGTAGTCAGCTTTGGTTCGGGGCTGGAAGAGCTGTTTGAGGTGCTGGAAGAGAGCATGCGCGCGGGACCCGGCGGGGTTGGTATTGCTGCTCCCCAGATCGGTGAAAGCCTGCGTATGATTGTTGTAGATTGCCGTGCAAGTTTGAGGCCGTGCAAGAATCATGGACTGCTTCTTATGGCTAATCCGGTGGTGGAAGAGATGGATGGCGAAACGCTGGGCCGTGAAGGCTGTCTGTCGGTGCCGGACTGGGTGGGTAAAGTGGTGCGAGCAAAAACCATACTGGTCAGCTACGATGATCTGCATGGGAAACGGCAACAGATTGAGTCCACAGGTTTTGAAGCACGTGTGATTCAACACGAGATTGATCATCTCGATGGGATACTGTTTATTGATCGAATTGTCTCAAACAAAGGCTTGGTCAGGCGTCTGACGACTTCTTAAGCCTTATACGTAGCTTGCAGATTGAATATTATCTGTTTTACTACGGAGCAATTGACCTGTTGTTACTCCGGTTGATGAATTTACTGTAGAGGGGAGAGCATGAAAAAATTAGCGCTACTTTTGATTGTAGCATCTTTATCCATTTCTGGATGTGCGACCATTATTAAAGGAAAAACGCAGCAAGTAAATATAGGTACATCTAATAACGAACCAATTACAGCTACAATTCAAGGGCAATCAGTCAAGGTGCCTGGCGTAGTTACTGTTAACAGAACGAAGGAAAACTTGACTATCACCACTGAGGCAGAGAATTGCACTTCGACTCAAGTGGCAAATAGTTCTGTGGAACCTACATTCTGGGTGAATATTCTCTCGGGTGGGGCTTTTGGCTCAACTACTGATTATGGGTCGGAATCAATGTGGAAATATGACGACCAGATCACAATTAACTGTAAATAATAAAAAAATCATTTTTTTCAGAGGGCTGTCAATAGCCCTCTGTTTTTTTTTGTGTAGTGAAGCATCAGCAACTGTTTATTCAATAGATGCACTGCATGGTTTAAGTCAATCAAAGGCATGGCAGTTACTTCTCCATTCTAACGGGAGGAAAAGTTTTATTTCAGACGAGCGCTTTTTTCTTCATTCTGGAGAATTTGATCCAACTCAGGAGCTGAAAAAAGATATTGAAGCGTTTGCACAACCATTTTTGTTAGATAATGATCACCCAATTTGCAGGTTTCCAGCCCGTTTCCAGTGGGTGTTGAAAAACCTTCACTTAAACCCTCGTGATTTCCCTAAGCCAAAATGCACTCTCTACAATGAGTTTAAGCTAAAAGTTCCTGTTGATGACATCCAGTTGGTCTTTGCATCAGAGAATATATTAAGCCCCTCTAGCATGATGGGTCATGTTTTTATTAAGCTTTCTGGAAAATCGCGTAGTCAGCATCTGGTAGAGCATGCAGTCACTTATTTTACTGTACTGGATTCAATAAACATCCCTAAAGTGATTTATCAAAATTTATTCGGTGGAATGAAAGGACTGTTTGCACTTCAGCCTTACCGGCAAATTAGAAATAATTACTTAATAAAAGAAAACAGGAATATCTGGGAATATTCACTTAAGCTTACTACTGAGCAGATAGAATTTATTCGCGCCCATATTTGGGAGCTGAAAAATATGGATTCGAGCTATTTTTTCGGTGACTATAATTGTGCTACTATCACATACTTCCTGCTTGCCATGGCATTACCAGAGCAACTTCAAACTACGCCTGATTGGTTGAGTCCTCTCGATGTCGTCAAAAGCGTCCATGAGCATGGTCTTGTAAGCTCAACGCAGGTGATTACATCCGATCACTGGAAAATACACATGTTGAAAGATCAAATTGATTCAGAGTTTGATCCAGAATCTATTTCTCATCTGGAAGAAAAAAACATCGGAGATGTTCTGGAGCATCAATCACCAATAGAGAAAATATATACCCAAACCTATATTCATTACTTACGCGATCATGATGCTGAAGCTTATCGTATGCATCAGTCAGTTTATGACAAAATAGATATGTTACTCAGTAATGATACCCAGAATTATGCTCTGGATTATTCTCATTATAAAGACCCGGTTAAAGCTCCGGGCGCGCAACATTTACAGTTCTATTACGGGCAGCTACATCACGAAAATTACATTGGACTAGCATTTCTTCCCGCAGCTATCCGCTTGACTGATGATCAGCGCCAATATTTCTCAACTCGTGAGCTTCGTATGTTTGAGGTGAGTGCGCGCCTTTACAGCAATGGCAAGGTGAGGTTACAGGATCTTACTCTATATGCTGTTAAAAGCCTGAACCCATGGAATAGCATCACAAAAAGCATCTCAGGCCAATGGCGACTGAATGCGGAGAATCATTTTGATGAAATGTTGAATCAGCATTTTGTGCTAAATGCTTCGGCAGGGCTTGGTTACACACTGGACTTGTCTAGAGATATTTCTTTTTCAGGGTTGTATAATGTTGGTGTTGCAAGTGATTTTAAACAAATATATTTATATCATTTCCCTGAAGTAACACTCCAAATAAATGAAATATGGGATATGAAAACTATTGCTGCCCTTTCAATGAACTTTAATATGTACAACTCAAGAAAGAGGAATGATTTGGTGAAGGTTTGCCAATCATATTTTCACAAGAAAAACTCGACATTTCATGCTTGTGCAAGCCGTAGAAAAAATCATTTATTCCAACGAGATGAATTTCAAGTCTCCTTTGAGCAGAACTTTTAGACTTATCGAGCGGTGGTGTTTGTTATCTTAATAAAGATGCAGCCAAAACCGCGCTGTTTTTGTCTGCGAGAGATGTATATCATCTTTAGATGCCTGAATTACCTGAAGTTGAAACCGTCCGTTCAGGACTGGAGCCGTTGCTGGCGGGGCGGAAAATCACAACTGTCTCTTGTTTTCGTGAGGGGCTACGTTATCCGTTTCCCGATTTTTCGGGGCTGGCAGGGCAAAAAATCACAGCTGTTTCCAGAAGATCAAAATATCTGCTGTTTGAGCTGAATAATGGCCAGACACTGGTTTGGCATCTGGGCATGACCGGGCAATTTCATGTGTTGGCTATAAATGAGCCCAAGGCCAGGCATGAGCATGTATGCATTAATCTACATGACGGACAGAGCCTGCGTTATCGGGATGCACGCCGTTTCGGTTATGCAGGTTTGATTGATTCTTCAGAGCTAATTTTCCACCCGTGGTTTACCTCTCTTGGGCCTGAGCCGTTGGGGAGTGCGTTTACGGCTGATTTTCTTGGCTCTTCCTGCAGGGGTAGAAAAGCACCGATTAAAACCATCATTATGGATGCATCCAATGTGGTTGGGGTAGGTAATATCTATGCGGCCGAATCACTGTTTCGAGCAGCTATTCATCCGGCCAGAGCTGCCGGGAAAATCTCACAAAAGCGATTGGAGACGTTAGCAGCCTCGATCAAAGAGATTTTGCAGGAAGCAATTGCTGCCGGTGGCAGCACGATTAGTGATTTTGTTAAAGCCGACGGAAAACCCGGTTATTTCGCCCACAGTTTTCAGGTCTACGGGCGGGAAGGGAAGCTTTGTTTCCGTTGTGGCAAAGTGATTAAGCGCATCACCCAGTCCGGTCGAAGCAGTTTTTATTGCCCGGGCT
>Ga0316203_1000357_pt1 | contig 62014 bp, 51 predicted proteins | sample 6monrhotite_MG_FD_204940 | JGI IMG/M metagenome (GOLD analysis project Ga0316203, IMG submission 204940) | Microbial mat bacterial communities from mineral coupon in-situ incubated in ocean water Damariscotta River, Maine, United States -... | ecosystem: Environmental > Aquatic > Marine >... | reverse complement strand
GCGGGAATTAGTGGTAATACACATGGGCTTAAAAAAGTTAAAAAACCAGCTGCTAAACTTACTAGATAGGGTGCGCTGTCAAACAGCGGTATGAGCATTTCTTTTAGATTCTCTTCCATTAATTATTCCTTAGTAAAAAGTCAATTTTACCATAAAAATAAGCTCTAACTTTGTAACTTTTGCTACACTACTCAAAAGATTTTTAAGAGGATTGATATGAGTAACCGTTTAATAAAAGAAGATTCCCCATATTTACAACAACATGCTAACAATCCAGTTGATTGGTATCCTTGGTGCAATGAAGCATTTGAGACTGCTAAAAAAGAGAAAAAAGCTATATTTATTTCTATTGGTTATAGCAGTTGTCATTGGTGTCATGTTATGGAACATGAAGTTTTTGAAAACGAAGAAATTGCAAAACTTTTAAACAAAGATTTCATCTGTATTAAAGTTGACCGTGAAGAGAGACCTGACTTAGATCAATATTATCAAAATGTTCATATGATGTTAAACAGGCGTCCTGGTGGTTGGCCAACCTCTATTTTTTCTACATATGACAATGAACCATTTTTCGCAGGCACTTACATTCCTCCAAAAAATAGAGATAAAATGCTTGGATTTGAAGAGCTAATAACAATCATAGCTACTAAGTTTAAAGAAGAAGATACTGAACTTTTTAAAAATGCAAAAGAGATTCAAGGCTTTTTAGAAAAAAAAGAACGTCCCACTGAAGCTGCGCGTATTACTAAAGATTTTGCACATAAATTTTTACGACAGGCTAACACATACTACGACACTGAAAATGGTGGTTTTTCAGAATCTCCAAAATTTCCACAAACTGCTATTCTTTCTACACTATTGCAACTACATCAACTTCTTGGTTCACAAGAGGCATTAGATATGGTAACACACACGCTTGATAATATGAGTAGAGGTGGAATGTATGATTTAATAGATGGAGGGTTTTGTCGTTACTCAGTAGATAAAGAGTGGCTTGTTCCACATTTTGAAAAAATGACTTATGATAATGCACTTCTTGGTGAAGTCTACTTAAATGCCTACAAAATTACAAAAAATGAACACTATAAAATCATTGCTGATGAGACAATAGATTTCATGATAGATAAAATGATGCAAGATAATCTTTTTTATAGTGCTAGTGACGCGGATACTGAAGGTGTTGAGGGGAAATATTTTGTTTATGATTATGAAGAGGTTGAAAAACTTATAGGAAATGATGCAACATATGAACTTAGTATTACAGCAGATGGAAATTTTGAGGGTACGTCCATTCCTAGGATTAAAGGCGATAAAAGAGCAGAACATTTTAAAGAAAGTAAAAAAGTTTTAAAAGAGCTTCGCACAAAACGTACTTATCCATTCATTGACAAAAAAATACTTGTTACAAGTAATGCGATGATGATTAAAACTCTTTTTATAGCAGCACACCCACAAGCTGAGCTATCGCTTTCTGCGCTGCTTAATAAAATGTATATAGATGGAACACTTTACCACAGTGCATTAATTAACAAAAATCCTAAAATTGAAGCATTCTTAGAGGATTATGCCTATCTTACTCAAACGCTAATTAGTGCCTTTACCTATACGCAAGATAAAAAGTATTTAGTTCTTGCCCAACAACTAGCTACTGATTCAATTGCAAAATTCTTTAAAGAGGGAAGATGGTTATTTGGAACAACTGATATAGTTACAGAAGCAGATATTAATGATAGTGGATACCCAGCGGCAGTTTCATTGATGATTGAAACTCTTTTTGCACTTGGTGTTTTAATTGATTCTAAATATACGCTATTGGCAAAAAGAAGTTTAGAGTTCTACTCTCTTAAACTTGTCAAAAATCCTTTTTTTTATGCAAGGCTAAGCTCTTCAGCTCTTCATCTTCAATTTAATGACTTAATTATTAAAGCTAGCTCAAATGAAGTCGTTGAGATGCAAAAAACTTTTTCTAATAACTATTATCCTTTTCTATTTATTAAAAAGACTGCAGATGAAAACTCAACACTATGTTCACATGAGAGTTGCTTTGCTAAGGTAGAAACACCAAATGAACTTATAAATATTATAAAAAATTATCTAAAAGGTCTGAATTCAGCATGATTTAATTAAATTTATATTAAAAATTCTTATTCAGTTTATTTTTTTATTTTAAGGGGAGTTTAAAATGGGATCACATAGAGATATGATAGAGGACGAGATAAAAGATAAAGAAGACTTTAAAGTCTCAGATATAAATGTAGAAGACAAGAAGAAAAAAAACAACAAAAAAAAGAAAATACAAATTTGGGTCAAAAAAGAGACCATTGAATACGAAGAAGAGTTAAGAAAGCTTCAAATTGATTTACTTAGACTTCAGAACCACGTAAAAGAAAATGGATTAAAAATAGTCCTACTTTTTGAAGGACGTGATGCTGCTGGTAAGGGTGGAACAATTAAAAGAATAATGGAACACTTAAATCCACGTGGCGCACGTGTTGTAGCATTAGAAAAACCCTCAGATGTAGAGCGTACTCAGTGGTATTTTCAGCGTTATGTAAAACATCTTCCAGGTGCTGGAGAAATTGTTTTATTTGATAGAAGTTGGTATAACCGTGGTGGTGTTGAGCCAGTTATGGGTTTTTGTACTCCACAAGAGCATAAAGAGTTCTTAAGTGAAGTTGCAGATTTTGAACAGATGGTTATAAACTCTGGAATTGTCCTAATGAAATTTTACTTTTCTGTTAGTAAAGGTGAACAAAAAAGACGTTTTGATAGTAGAAAAGATGATCCACTAAAGCAATACAAACTATCTCCAGTTGACCAAAAATCTCAAGATATGTGGGATAAATATACAATTGCAAAATACTCAATGCTTATAGCATCAAACTCAGACCATGCGCCATGGACAATTGTACGTTCAGACAACAAAAAAGGTGCGCGTATAAACTGTATTAAGCATATTCTTACAAACTTAACATATCCTAATAAAGCATCAAAGAAAAAACTACACCCAGATCCAGATATTGTACTAAATGGAGATCAAGAGATAATAAATATGGAAGGTAATTTAAAAGCAGAACGCACTTAGTGTGTTCTCTCGCTCATTGAAACATAAACATCTAGCAAATACTTAAAAAATTCATTATAAAACATCAGATATAATCATTAAAGTTACAATGTATATATAAGGTTATCATCATGAAAAAGCTACTCTCAATTGCGCTAATATCTGCAGTAAATCTATTTACAGCTACTCAAACAATAGGTGGAATATCTTGGTTAGAAAATGAACCAAGTGGATACTTTAACTAGCAAGAGGCAAATAGTTGATGTACAAATCAAGGCTATAGACTTCCTACAATATCATAATTAACATCTGTGTGGCATTCAAGACAAGAATCATCTATACGTAAAAATAGAAACGAACACGTATAAGCACTTTAAATCACTTGGCGTTTGGGATGCATATAAAGCTGGTCCCTTCACACACTATTATTTTTCAAATGGCAATAAAAAAAGAACTGGTATATATGAATCTAAATTAAATACAAGGGGTACTATAAATACTTTTTTCAAAGGACAAGTCCTCAATTATGATGAGTTAACAGGTGCCATTATAAAAGATGAGTTTTACGAAGAATACTCTAATGAAGATGGAGCAGCATATTCTTCTAAGCCAAAATAAATAAAATTTATATAAACTTTAAAATATTATCTTCAAGACTATCTATTTCGATAACTGACTTATGAAGTATATCTTTAGAGAATAGGTCATTTATCATCTGAGGAATCTCAATATTTGCCTTTTGAGAAATCTCTTTTAAGGCATCTAAATCATGAGCACCTTTAGATCCACCAATTGATTCTAAAATAGTAGGAGAAAATTTTGTCCATTCAGCTGTTGAGTAGATTACCGTTTTCTTAGCAGAATCATTTAACTCATTGTACGCTTTTACACAAGTTGCAGTATGTGGGTCCATTAAGTAGCCATTTTCAAAGTAGTCTGCAACAACTTTTGAAGTCTCTTCATCACTACTATAAACTGCACCAAATGTACCTTGAAGAGTACTAAGCTCACTTGGTGTCAACTCATAAACATTTTCAGTGTTCAGAGATTCCATTAGAACGCGTGTTCTATCTGCTCCGAACATATCGAAAAGTACACGCTCAATATTTGATGATTTTAAAATATCCATTGCAGGTGAAGTTGTATTAACAACCGCGCGTCCTCTTAGGTCGTATGAGCCACTATTAATTAAATCACTTAAAACATTATTTGCATTTGAAGCAATCATAATTTTTTCTATTTTTAAACCCATCTTTTTAGCATAATAACCACCAAGTGCGTTACCAAAATTTCCACTTGGAACTACTAAATAAATCCCATCATCAAAAGTAATCTCATTTTGACGAACAAGTTCTAAATATCCATGTACATGGTAAATTGTTTGAAAAATGATTCTTCCAAAATTAACCGAATTTGCAGCAGATAATTTTATACCCTTGTCTTTTAGAGCATTATTGAAATGTTCTGATGCTAACAGCTCTTTGAGTGCATTTTGAGCATCATCGAATGCTCCATTAATACCAAGTACTTTAAGATTTTTTGCATCTTCTGTTACCATTTGCAAGCGTTGAACATCACTTGTCCCACCATCTGGGTAGAGACATACAACTTGTACGTTTTCTTTATCTTTAAATGTTTCAAGTGCAGCTGGCCCTGTGTCACCACTAGTTGCTGCCATGATTAGATATTTTTCATCTCTTTTTTTTGCCAAATGAGAAAGAATAGAGCCAAATGGTTGAAGTGCCATATCTTTAAAAGCACGTGTTGGACCATGGTAAAGTTCACACACAAAAAGATCATCTTTAACTTTTACAACTGGAACTGGCTCATTTGCATTATCAAACTCATCATAAAGTTTTAATGCTTCTTCAATAACAGAATCCTCAATATCTATTTCAAAACGCTTTAAAATATCAAGTGCTAGAACCTTATATGAACTATTAACATGTGATTTTAAAAAATCATCATCAAGTGTTGGTAAATACTCTGGGACATAAAGACCACCATAACTAGCTGAAGGACTTAATATCGCTTCTGAGAATGTAACCTTACTCTTGCATTTTCCGTCATTTCCACGTGTTTCTATAAAATTCATCTTAAGCCTCTAAAAAAATTGCGTTATTATATCTAATTTGGATTAATTGTTTTTAGTAAAATGTAGGCTTATTAATTTTTCTAACACCTCTATGACTTCATCTTCGTCACTTAAAGACTCAACTATAGAGTGCATACATGCTTCATAATGGTCAAAACCTTTTGTGATAAGCTTTGCAGCATAAATAAGAAGCCTAGTTGAAACTGCTTCTTGAATTTCATTGTCACTCAGTTGTCGTATCTCACCTGCAATTGATGTAAGCTTACTGGCAATACCGTCATCAATCCCGCTCTCTTTTTTTATTATCTCTTTTTCAATGTCAGATTTAGGGTAATCAAAACTAAGTGAAATAAAACGCTGTTTTGTACTTGGCTTCATACCTTTAAGAACATTTTGATACCCAGGGTTGTATGAAACCACTAACATAAAATCTGGGTGTGCTTCAATCATCTCGCCCGTTCTATCAATTGGTAGTACTCTTCTGTAATCTGCTAGTGAGTGAAGAACAACAGTTGTATCTTTTCTAGCCTCTATAATCTCATCAAGATAGCAGATACCACCCTCACGAACAGCTTTAGTCAGTGGTCCATCTTGCCAATAAGTTCCATTCTCATCAATTAAATGTCGTCCAACTAAATCAGCAGCACTTAAATCATCATGACAAACAACAGTGTAGACTTTTCTATTTAATTTCTCACCCATTGATTCTATGAATCTAGTTTTACCACAACCTGTAGGACCTTTTATTAAGATAGGTAAGTTCATTTGAGCTGCTGCATCAAAAAGTTCAACCTCATTTGACTGTGCTAAATAGTATGTTTGAGACATTTTTGTTCCTTATTTTGTTAAGTTCATATAAATTTCTGGTAACACTTTTGGCAGTTTTTTAGAATCTCGGACAACTACATAACCATTTTTACCAAACAAATATGAGAGGTACTCTTTTGCTTCTAAATCAACTGTGATACAAAAAGGTGTAATACCAAGTTTCTTTACCTCTTGAATAGCCTTTTTAGTATCTTCTATTCCATATCTTCCATCGTATCTATCCACATCATTTGGTTTACCATCACTAATGATTAGTAGCAGCTTATTTTGAGTTCCTTGCTTACTTAAAATCTTTGATGACTCTCTAATAGCCGCACCCAAACGAGTATAATAACCAGGCTTCATACTATCAATGCGTCCACGAACCATATTAGAGTAATTCTCTTTAAAATTTTTAATTATATGAAAGCGTACATTTGTATTTTTAAGTGAAGAAAAAGCATATATCGCAAACCTATCTTGCAGTCTCTGCAGTGATTCAGAAAACACCATAAGTCCATCTTTTATGACATCTATTATGCGAATTTCTTGAGTGATTCCAGCTTCAGTTGAAAGCGATATATCAGCTAAAATAAGAGTTGACATATCTCGTGTTTTCTTCTCAAAACTTTCATAAAACTTTTGATGATGTCCTGATCTGTTTTGATGACCTTTATAGTCAATCCAAGTATCTATATTTATCTCATCGCCATATGGCAAATTATTGTTCTTTATACGATCTAATTCTAAAAGATCTAATTCGCTCTGAATTTTTTTTACCATTTTTTGCAGTCTCTTAGGTAGTCCAATTGGCTCTATATTAGTTGTTATCAAAGGTTTGACACATACATAGTTTTTCAGATAAGTCTCTTTTGAGTAATCCCATTCATCAATAAAATGCCCCTTACCTAAAGGGTACTCCTCTTTAGAATTAACTGAAATATCTAAATCCATTTTTAATCTAGATGATAAATTTGCCTTTTTCTGTCCTAGAGTAATTTCATCTAAATCTTCAGCATTATAAAGAGCATCTTCATCAAAACTATCATCTTCACTCCTATCTACATTTACATGCTCTAAAATACTCATAATTGAATCTGGTAAAAATGCGAGCAGTCCATCTGTCTCTTTTTTATCATCAATTTTATTAGCTTGCTTTTTCATCTTAAGAGTATCTGTTTTATCTCTATTCTCTTCACCTCTTACAGGTTCATGAGTATCATCAAAATCGCTATATTTTTTGTTTTTAGATAACTTGGGATAAATCCATAAAGGAAATGGATATAGATTTATCTCTTCAGCCAATTGAGCGTTAGTTAAATTTTCTTTATTTAAAGACTTAACAAACGACAACTCTTTATTTTGTTCAATAAGATGCTCACTTGCTTTTTCATAAAAGCTTTTAAACCCTGGATAACTGCTTAGTAAAATCTCTGAAGCTAAATAGTTTTTATATAATAGATTTCCTCTATTTGCATCAACTTTTGTAGCCATAGCAATAAGCCAAAAATATAACATCTCATTCTGTTCTTTTGTTGGGAAATATGCTAGTGAAGATGGTAGATAAACGCCATTTTCATCTTGCCAAGCAAGAAAAAAAGTTTTACCTGAACCTGAAACTTTTTCTACAAATGAACGAGATGTATCAATAAAGCGCTTGTCTGTAACTTGTAACTCCTTAGCTTTTTCACCACCTAAAAGGTGATAAAAAATCTTCAGAGCTTTGCTTTTATCTGAGAAGAAAACTCTCTGACTCTCGTAAGATTTACTCGTTCTCTTTTTTAAAAACTTGTCCCAAACTTTACCAATACTCTCTTCCATTTTAAACTTTTACAGTAGCAATTAAGCTACAGCTTCCTCTTTTACAAAAAAGCTATAGAAGTATGTCAAAAGTCCAGCTAAAGTCATAAGACCAAATACTAAACGCACCATATATACAGGTACAATTTCAGTTTGAGTCGCCATAAAACTTAGAGCGTCAATTTCAGGTAAACGTTGTAAAAATACCTGCATCGTTCCAGCTACTACAAGTGCACTAGTTACACCAAGCATACCAATAACCATAAGCCAAAAACTTGTTAACTCAACTTTCTGAGCTTTTTGACCATTCCCATGTGGACGTCCTCTCATAATTGGCATCGCATAAGAGATGATTGTAAATAAAATCATAATATATGCACCAAAAAATGATAGGTGACCGTGAGCCGCTGTGAGCTGTGTTCCATGAGTAAAGAAATTAACTGGAGCTAATGTGTGTAAAAATCCTAATACACCAGCACCTAAAAATGCCATTATAGCTGTACCCTTAGCCCATGTGAGTGCTATTTTATTGTCATGATTAATACGACGCTGTTTAGCCATTGCGAATGCGTAAACTATCATAAAGAAGAAAGGTAGTGGTTCAACTGCTGAAGCAATAGATCCAATCCATAACCAATAATCAGGAGTACCGATATAAAAATAGTGATGCCCAGTTCCAACAATTCCAGAAATTAGTGTCATAGCGATAATTAAGTATAACCATTTATCGATATGTTCACGATCAACACCAGTAACTTTAATTAGTACAAATGAAAGGATTGCACCAATAATAAGTTCCCAAACACCCTCAACCCATAAGTGAACAACAAACCACCAGAAAAATTTATCTAAAACTAAATTATCAGGTACATAAAATGCAAACAGAAAGAAAACTGCTAATCCAACTAAACCAGTTAGTAAAACAACAGTAATAACAGTTTTACGACCCGTAATTACAGTCATACCAACATTTAAAACAAAAGCTAGTGCAACTATTACAATACCAATTTTAGTAATTGTAGGTTGTTCTAAAAACTCTCTTCCCATAGTTGGTAAAATATTATTATACGTAAGTTCTGCTAAAGTAGCATATGGAACAAGTAAATAACCTAAAATTGTAGCAACACCTGCTGCTGCAAAAATCCAGAATGTGACGTTTGCAAGCCATGGGCTCCACAACTCTCTTTCTGACTCTTCTGGAACTAAATAGTAAGTAGCACCCATAAAACCAAATAATATAAGTACAATAAGTAAGTTCGTATGAACCATTCTTGCTACATTAAATGGAATCTCTGGGAATAAAAAATCACCAGCTATATATTGTGCTCCTAATATTAGACCAAAAAGAATCTCTCCTGCTAAAAGAACCAATGCAAAAATAAAATATTGCTTTGCGACCGCTTGTGAACTGTATTTCATCTTCAATTATCCTTCAATATTTGGTGGCCATTCATTATCGTCGATATTAGATGTCCAAATTAAAAAGTCTGCAAGATCATTAACTTGCTCTTCGCTTAGGTGAAATTGAGGCATTTTTCGTCTACCTGGTTCATTTAATGGTTGTGCTGACATCCAACCATTTAAATATGCTTTAAATGCAACTTCATTAGTCCCACCTCTACGATTGTAAACATTTGCGAGTTCAGGTGCATAGTATGCGCCCTCTCCCATTATAGTATGACAACCTACGCAGTTATTAACTTCCCATAAGTGTTTACCGCGTGCTACAGATTCTGTAATTTTATCAGCATTTGATAGCTTTGGAACTCGTTGTACAGTATCTACAGTAAGCCCAGCAAATACTAAAATAGCGAAAATACCCCCGCCAAAGTAGATATTTCTGGCCATATTCTTGGTAATACGTTCAGACATTGTAACTCCCTTTATAAATTCTACCCCAAAGTAGTAATTAAAATTATAGCAAGAAAAATTTAATTCTACCTTTTTATCGCATATAGATAATATAAAACTATAATAAATATTATTATTTTTATTCTAAGATTGAAATAAGATTAAAAAAGTAGCAGTTTTACCTGAAGTCTAAGAAACTTTTTGTATATAATGCTGATTATTAAAGGCAAAATATGCAATTACACAATACAACTCAATATGCCATAAGAACACTAAGCTATATTGCTAAACATGATAACGCACATCTTCATAATGCAAAGGACCTCTCTGAGCTTCTAGATATTCCTTACAAATTTTTAACAAAAATAATGACAGATTTAGTCAAATTTGGATTTATAATCTCTATAAGAGGTAGAGATGGAGGCTATAAATTAGCGAAAGAAGCTTCTACAGTTACTATTATGGAGATACTAAATAAATTTAATGATCCAGTTAACTATGAAAAATGTATCTTAGGTATAGGTACTTGCGATAGTAAAAATAAATGCGCACTACATGATCAATGGGTGAAACCAAAAGATATGATACAAAAGATGTTTAAAGAGACTACATTAGAGAACCTTGAAGGTGAAAACTTCAAGATTTAAACTAAGTTCCCCATTATTATCTTTTCAGCCCTTTGGCTTAAATACTCTTCTAAAATAATAATCTCTTCTAAGTGTGCCTCATCGACATCGTCATTATTACCAAACCTATCATCTTCTATTGCATACAAATTAGCTTCACAGAGTAAATTATAGTCCTCTTTATCAAGTGGAATATACTCTTTAATAGATAAATATGTTTTTTCTAAATCTCTACTCTTTTTTACTTTTTCTCCATAAAATACGACTAATGCCAGAAGAGACATCTCTATCGCTTTTCGCACCTTTATGCTTGCTAAATCATTAAAGTCATATGCATCGATTAGAACATGTGCGACTTGCATATCTTTTGTAGCAGTATCTATCAACTTCAAAGCTGCTAATCTATTTGTCATAAATCACCCCTTTTACCCAGTTTAGATAGTTCTCATTTACATCTTTTACTTCAAGTGCAACAATTTCCACAGTATCATAACTATGTAACTCTTCAATTCTATTTTTAAGTTCTTCAAAACTTGTTTTAAGAGTTTTAATAATTAACAGCTCTTCACTATCTTCACAAAACTCACCCTCATAGATGTAGTACGAAGTAACTTTAGGTATCTGATTAACACAAGCACAAAGTTTTTCTTTGACAAGCGTACTTGCAATTTGCCTGCCCTCATTTGCATTAGGAACCGTACAAAGGACTACAACCATTTTTAGTGTATTATCTGAGTTCCAACACCCTCACTTGTAAATAGTTCAAGTAGCAATGAGTGTTCTATCCTTCCATCAATAATATGAGCTTTTTCAACTCCGCCCTCTATTGCAATAAGACAAGCATCTACTTTTGGAACCATTCCACCATGAATTGTTCCATCTTCTTTAAGCTCATCAATTCTACTTCTATTTAAAGTTGATAGTAACACTTTTTCTTTATCTAGGACACCAGGAGTATCCGTAAGAAAAATAATTTTATTTGCACCAATTGAACGAGCTAACTCACTTGCTGCAATATCAGCATTAATGTTAAACCCTGGGTGACTTAGTTGTTCAGCTGCTGCTATTGGTGCTACAACTGGAACAAACTTCTCATGTAAAAGATTATTTATTACATCTGGATTAATAGATTCTATCTCACCAGTTAAACCAAACTTGTCGAAATCTTTGGGTTTAGCTATCATGAAATGAGCATCTTTACCACTTATTCCAATAGCCTTTGCCCCATAGTTATTAAGTAGTGACACAATCTCTTTATTTATCTCTCCACTTAAGACCATCTCAACAACACGCATAACCTCTTTAGTCGTGACTCTTTGACCATCAATAAATTGTGTATCTATTTTAAGAGCATCAAGAAGTTCAGTAATACGTCTACCACCACCATGAACAATAATAGGTCTTATCCCTACTAAATACAGTAGTAATATGTCTTGAGCAAACTTCTCTTTTAATTCAGGAGAGTTTTGAGCAGAACCACCATATTTAATAACAATCTTTTCTCCGTTAAACTTTTTAATAAACGGTAACGCATCAAGGAGCGTTTTTACGGTTTCAATTTTCTTTTGCATAATCTTCTTTACAACTTTTTTTATATGTTTTGATTAGTGAAATTATATCAGTACTAACTTCAATGTCAAGCTCCATAATTGATAATGGTAAATCAAAATTTTCTAATTTTACAGCATCTTTTTGAGTAGTTAAAATAGATGTTGCACCACTTTTTTTAAACAACTCACCAACTTCACTCTTTTCAAACATGTAATGATCTGGAAAATACTTTTTATCTATTACATTATCTGGAAGCCATCTGTCTAATCGCCATGGTTTTGAGATGGCTGTTATTAAAAGCATCTTACTAGAAGAGTTTAAAATTGTAACTTTTCTAAAATATTCATTATCCTCTTTAAGAACTATTGCTTCTTTGCCACGCCATAACTTCTCTCTATATGGTCCTGATGGTAGACAAAAACTATTGCTTGTCTCTGAGTGTAAAATAAAGTCTAGTTTCTTTATAAAATGTTTTCCATAACCATCATCTAAAAAAACAATCGAAGCACCGAGTTCTTTCGCTTTCTTAATGCCCTCAACTCTATCTTCACATACTATTACAATTGAGTTAGGCAGACTTTTCGCATACAACATTGCTTCATCTCCACTAATGTTGACATTTTCAAAAATTTCACCACAATTTGAAACAACATATAACCCACTAGATTTTCTCTTATATCCACGTAAAACTATTACACTTTTTTCAAACTTTTTAGCAACTGCTATAGTAAATGGAGTTTTACCACTACCTCCAACTACTAAGTTTCCAATGCTCACAACTGCAATGTCATAATCTTTTAAAGAAGCTAACTTAAAACGCAACCAAGCGATAAAACAGTAGATAAGAGTTAAAGGAAGAAGAGAATATGAGATAAGTTGACCCCCAAAAGAGGGTCTAAAAAGGTAGCGTTCGGTGGTACTTACTAAACCCAATGCGAAGCAACGTCACTAATTTGTTCACAAATATAGTCAACCTCTTCATTACTTAAATCTGCATATAAAGGAATTGATAGTATCTGCTGATAATTCTGTAAAGAGATTGGAAAATCATTTACACGTAAATTATATTTCTCTTTATAATATGTCAACCTATGAAGAGCAATATAGTGAAGCCCTGTCTCTATCCCTCTTTTTTGAAGTTCTCTTGCAAAGTTATCTCTATTTCTATCAATCTTGATAATATAGAGCTGATGTGCATCATTACTATCTAATACAGGTAGTGTAATGTGCGGAAGATTTTTTAATTTAGAGTTATAAACAGCTGCTATCTCTTTATGACGTTCAATATGACTCTCTAATTTTCCAAGCTGAGCAATTGAATAAGCTGATTCAATATCACCCATACTATAGTTACATCCAATATCTAAAACATCATACACATAATGCATACTATTATCTTTATCGCCTTTAATCTCTATACCATGATTACGAAGAAGTAAAGCACGTTCATATAAGGCGGCATCATCTGTAACTAACATACCACCTTTTGCAACATTGCCCTTAAGGTGTGAACTAAATGTAAAAGTCGTAATGTCTGCACCAGTTGCACCTAGCTTTTTACCCTTATATGTAGAACCTAAAGCCTCAGAAGCATCTTCAACAACTTTTATTTTGTACTTTTTAGCAATAGCATATAGTCTATCTAAATCCGCAATGCGCCCACCTATATGAGTAAAAATTACGGCTTTTAATTTTTTTGAAGTGTTTTTACTTAGTATATCTTCAAAGTCATCTAAATTTAACGTATACGAATCTTCATCTACATCTACAAATATAGGCTCCGCATCAAAATGACGTACAACTTCTGGAATACTTGGATATGCATTAATGCTACATATAACTTTATCGCCACGTTTTAAATCAAGTGCACACATTGAAAGGTGCAATGCTGCTGTACCATTTGATGTTGTAATAGCAAACTCAGAACCAACCAATTTTGAGAACTTCTCTTCTAAAACTTTATCTTGATCAACACTTTGAGCGCTAAGTACACTCTTTAATAGTTCCTCTTCTGTCTCGTCAACACTAGGACGAAAAAAAGCGATATTATTCATTTCAAATTCCTTTATAGGTTTATATCTCTTGGATATAAAAAATCGTGATTTACAGATCTACTCGTTAATTTAGCTATAACTGGTGGTTTGCGCTTGAACTGATTTTGATATATCCGTTTTTTTAACATTTTAATCAATTCAGGCTCAAACCCTTGGTCAGCTAACTCTTGTTCATTTACTCTATCTTCAACATAAAGTTTCAAAACTTCATCAAGCTTAGCATAACTGTAACCCAAATCTGTCTCATCACTCTGCCCCTCATACAGGTCAGCTGATGGTGGTTTTGAGATAATCTCTCCAGTAATCCCTAAATATCTCGCAAGCTCATATACTTCTGTTTTATATAAATCACCAAGTGGATTAATAGCGCTTGCTAAATCTCCAAATATTGTACCATATCCTAACATAATTTCACTTTTATTACTAGTTCCTAATACTAAAGCACTCTCTCTTGCAGAAATATCATACAGTACAGACATTCTCATTCTTGCTGAAAAGTTTCCAATTCGCATATTTTCACTACTATCTATACTATAAGCTTTTAAAAGTGGCTCAATAGATACTATTTCATTGTTTAAATCAAATTCCTTGCATAAGTCTTGCGCGTCATCCACACTTCCACTTGAAGAGTATTGCGATGGCATTAAAACACATAATAATTTATCATTAAAAGCACGTTTAGCAAGTAGTGCAACAACAGCAGAATCAAGGCCACCACTTAAACCAACAACAACATGATTTAAACCAGTTTTCTCTACTTCATTACGTAGAAATTCAACAAGATAACCGGTAATTAAAGAAAATCTAGTATCATTATTTTTCATTATAGTTGAGATTATACATAAAAATTTTATTAAATGCAAGAGTTATATATAATAATATTATGAAAGGCGATCTCTGTAATCATTAAATCCAAACTCTTTAACTATTTTTAATGTACCATCTTCTTTATGTATAATTATTGATGGAAGAGATATTCCATTGAAAGTTGTATTTTTTACCATTGTATAGTGAATCATATCTTCGAATATAATCATATCACCAATTTTTAGTGGTTCATTAAATGAGTAATCCCCAATTATGTCACCTGCTAAACAACTGTTTCCACCAAATCTATAAGTATGTTTTTTAATATTTGGTTTTGCAGATCCTCTAACATCAGGTCTATAAGGCATTGCTAAAACATCAGGCATATGTGTCTCTGCTGAAGTGTCTAAAATAGCTATATCAATACCATTATTTACAATATCAAGTACACGTGAGACCAAAACACCAGTTTGCCAAGCAACAGCTTCACCTGGTTCCAAATAAACCTCAAGATTTTTATATCTATTTTTAAAATTCTTTAAAAGATTTATTAATCCATTTACATCATAATCTTCTCTAGTAATATGATGTCCACCCCCAAAATTAACCCATTTTAGATTACCCAATATATGACCAAACTGCTCTTCAAAGTTTTTTAAGACAACTTCAAGCGCATCAACATTTTGTTCACATAGTGCGTGAAAGTGTAGTCCATCTACGCCATTTATCTCATCAAATAAAAAATTCTTTTTTGTAACCCCTAAACGACTAAATGGAGCGCAAGGGTTATAAAGGTCTACATCTACAGTTGAGATATCAGGATTAACTCTAATGCCAATTGAGACATTTGAATTAACCTCTTTTACTCTATTTTTAAAATGTTTTAATTGTCTAAATGAGTTAAAAACTATATGATCACTAATTTTTGAAATCTGATCTATCTCTGTTTCTTTAAATGCGGGTGAATAGGTATGAACCTCTTTATTTAACTTTAACGCTAAAAGAGCTTCATTCAAGCCACTTGCAGTTGCCCCATGTAAATATTTTGAAACCATATCAAAGGTTGAATGCATTGCAAAACCTTTGAGCGCTAAAAGAATCTTTACACCTGAACTTTTTTGAACATGTGCAAGAAGTTCTAAATTTTTACGTAGAAGTGCTTCTTCACAAATATAGGCTGGTGTGTCTACACTACTATACATCTAACTCTTCAACTATCCAAGGTAATCCATCACTATTGAGTGCTTCCATGAAAGGATCAGGATCTAACTCTTCTATATTGAAAACACCTTTACCGCTCCATATATCTTGCATGATTAATTTAGCACCAATCATTGCTGGAACTCCTGTTGTATATGATACGCCCTGACTTTTTACCTCTTTGTAACACTCTTCATGATCACTTACATTATAAATGTAAATCTTACGTTTTTTACCATCTTTAGTTCCCTCAAAAACACATCCTATATTTGTTTTACCTTTTGTTCTCTCTCCCAAAGATGCAGGGTCTGGTAAAAGTGCTTTTAAAAAATGTAATGGAACAATAGGTGTGCCATTGAAATCTATTGGTTCAATACCTGTCATTCCAACATTTTCAAGAACTTTCAGATGTGTAAGATAGTTTTGTGAAAAAGTCATATAAAAGCGTATACGTTTAACACCTTTAATATTTTTTGATAGACTCTCAAGCTCTTCATGGTAAAGCAAATAACTATCTCTTTTACCAACTTGTGGATAATCCCAAACGATTTTTTCACTAAGAGGTGCTGTCTCAATCCACTTACCGTTTTCAAAATAACGACCATTTGCAGTTATCTCACGTATATTAATTTCAGGATTAAAGTTAGTAGCAAATGCATAACCATGGTCACCATCATTACAATCTAGAATGTCTATAGTCTCTATCTCATCAAAATAATGTTTTTGCGCATATGCGCAAAAAACACCAGTAACACCAGGATCAAACCCACTTCCAAGCAGACCAAAAAGAGCAGCATCTTTAAACTCATCATCTTTTGCCCACTGCTCTTTATACTCAAATTTTGCAGTATCTGGATGTTCATAATTTGCTGTATCCAAGTAATGCACACCTGTTTTTAAACAAGCATCCATAATAGTTAAATCTTGGTATGGAAGTGCAACATTTATTAAAATTTTTGGTTTTATCTGTTCAATTAAAGCAACTAATTCATCAACATTATCAGCATCAACTTGCGCTGTTTTAATTTCGACATTTTTAATCTCACTTGCTATATTATCACAACGACTTTTTGTTCTACTTGCTAAAATAATATTCGAAAATATATCACTATATTGCGCACATTTATGAGCAACTACACGCCCTACTCCACCAGCACCAATTATCAAAACTGTAGACATTAAAACATCCTTATTTTTTTTATTTCTGCGTATGCTTCATTTATTTTTTGCAGTCTATCGTTTGCTTCATATAACTCTTTATCTGTTGCTCCAACAATAGAATCAGGATGACAACTTTTAACTAAAGCACGGTAAGCTTTTTTAACACTATCATTATCAGCACGTTGACTAATCCCTAGTGTCTGAAAATATGAGTTAACCAATTTTTTATGATCTGAGTACTGTTCTGTAATAGATTGTTTTATGCGTGCGTAATCTTCATCATTAAATCTAAGTAGTGTAGATATATGACGGATAAGTGCCTCTTCATCATCTGAAAAATCATTATCAATAAATGCTAAACCCATTAAAAGCTGAATACTTCTCTCTTTTAAAGCACTATTTGAACTAACCTGAACATAAAGATTTTTTACTAAAGCTTCATAACCATCTACATCATTTTTATTTTTATTAAAAATTGATTTTAGTATGTTACGTGCAAGCTCTTTATCTTCATCAAAATCTTCTGCTAGACCACTTAAAAATGAACCTACATAGAGTGCTTCTTTTTCAGAAACTCTTCCATCAGCTTTTGCAACTTTTGCAAAAATTGCACTCAAAAGCCCTGCATATGTGCTTTCTATGAAATGGTAAAAATCTGCATTATATTCATCTTTATTCTCCAAAATAGCACGCCTTGCATAAAAAGGACGAGCCACTGCTAAAAACAGTAATGACAATGTGATTATTTTAAGTAAAAATTCCATAATTCACCTCATATATTAACGGTATTCTATCTAAAAATTATAATTATTATAAGTTCTAAGGGCAATATCGGCTAAATGTGTTAAAAGTTTATATGCAACCTAATTAGGTATATCCAATAAAATAGATTGAATTGCTTGACATTAAAACCTAAAAGTACTAATATTGCAATATCTTAAAACAAACTATAACATAAAAGGTATTTATGGCTGGTATTACTTCAAAGGGAATCTACGGTCTGAGTGCTATGTACGAACTTTCACTATCAAATGGAAGTCCTATGCAGATTAAAACAGTTGCCCAACGTGCAAATGTGCCACAAAACTATCTTGAGCAGTTATTACCACTTCTTAGGAAAGCTGGTTTATTGACAAGTTTCAGAGGTGCTAGTGGAGGTTACTCATTGGCAAAAAATGCAAAAGAGATTACTGTACTAGAGATTATTGAAACATTAGAGGGAAATCTTTGTATCTCTTCACTGCAAGATAATCATGATGTATTAAATCTTTTTTGGAAAGAGCGACAAAATAAGATAAATGAGCTTTTCAAAATAAGTTTATACGAACTTCAAAACTATCGTCAAAACTTTACATACACAATTTAAAAGGATTTAACTTGAATATTGCAAAAAATGTTACAGAACTAATTGGGAACACTCCACTTGTACAACTTAATGGTATTAGTCAAACATCTGGCTGTACAGTTTTAGGAAAGTGTGAATTTTTAAATCCATCTGGTTCTGTTAAAGATAGAATAGGCTTGAATATGATTAAGACAGCATTAGATAGTGGAAAAATATCAAGTGAAACTACGATAATTGAACCAACTAGTGGAAATACCGGTATTGGCCTTGCAACTGTATGTGCGGCCCTTGGACTAAAATTAATCTTAACAATGCCAAGTTCTATGAGTATTGAAAGACGACGTTTGCTTAAAGCACTTGGTGCAAAGTTAGAGTTAACTGAACCTGCAAAAGGGATGAGCGGTGCTATTGAAAAAGCCATAGAACTCTCACATGCTACTGAGAATTCATATGTTCCTCAGCAATTTGAAAACAGTGCAAATCCTCAAATTCATAGAGAGACTACCGCACAAGAAATTTTACAAGATACTGATGGAAAAGTTGATATTTTAGTTGCTGCTGTTGGAACTGGTGGAACAATTACAGGAGTTGGTGAAATTCTTAAAAAACATAATCCAGATATTCAGATAATTGCAGTTGAGCCACAAGATTCTCCAGTTTTATCAGGAGGAAAAGGTGGTCCACACAAAATTCAAGGAATCGGAGCTGGATTTGTACCAAAAATTTTAAATACTGAAGTTTTTACCGAAGTTATTAAAGTTAGTAACGAAGATGCATTTTCAACATCACGTGCTATTGCTAAAGATGAGGGTCTATTAGTTGGTATCTCATCTGGTGCAAACCTTTATGCAACTTACGAAGTAGCACAAAGAGCTGAAAACAGTGGTAAAACTATTGTTACAATTCTTTGTGATACTGGTGAGAGATACCTAAGTACAGAACTATACGAAGATTAAAATAATCATTTAAGAGTTAGATGAATCTAACTCTTTTGGAAACTTAATCTCAAACTTTACCCCATGGTTAACTTCACTAGAAACATTAATTACGCCATTTAGTCTAGAGACTACAATATTATAAATAATATGCATTCCTAATCCAGTACCACCAGATTCTCTATTTGTTGTAAAAAATGGATCAAAAATTTTAGGTAATACATCTTGTGCAATCCCTTTGCCACTATCTGTATATACTATATAGATATATTCATTCTTTTCAAAAGCATGAATGCCAATAGTACCAACTTCATCCTCTTTAAATGCATGCATAAATGAATTCATTATCAAATTAGTTATTACCTGTATAATTACACCTGGATCACCAAAAATATAAAGGTTTTTATCACAAACAACTTTTATCTTAATTTTTGTATGTTTTACACGGTTATTAATGCTAATAAGTATCTGTTCAATTCGTTCGTTTAATGAAAATGTATGTTTATTCTCAATTGATTGATCTGCTGCAACCATTTTAAAACTTCGTATTAATTCAGCCGCACGATTTAAATTCAAATAAACAGATTTATTAATTTTTTCATTTGTTGCTAAATAGTTTTCAAAGTCATTTTTACTCATATTCTGTTTTTCATATAGCTCACTCAATCTTTTTGTTTCATCACTTAAAAATGTAACTCCTGTAATACTCAAACCAACTGGAGTATTAATCTCATGAGCAACTCCTGCAACAAGACTTCCTAAAGAAGCCATCTTTTCTGATTGGATTAACTGTTCTTGAGTAATATTAAGCTCATCTACAGTTCCTTGTAGTTCTTTTGTTCTCTCACTTACTCTCTCTTCTAAATGTTCATTTAGATTTTCTAGTTTTAGTAACTCATTTTTTATTGTATTTTGCATAAAGTTAAATGCACTAACCACCTCATCCAATTCATCACTACTATCTCTCTTTTGCAAAACTAGTGGCTGCATTATATTATCAATATTAAAGTGCTTACTAAATTCAGAAATTACTTCAAGATGTCTAATAAGTAAATATTGCACTAAAAAAAGGATGAAAAAAGTAGTCAAAAATGTTTTAATACCTTGAGAAAATAGTATAATAATCACTTTATTAATAAGTTCAGAATATAACCCCTGTAAATCTGCCATAACAAGTACAGTACCCACATATATATCTCGTTTTTCATATTTGTAATTTAGTTTTATTCTCTTTTCAATGTACGATTTTTCAAGTTTTTCCCCAACTGATATATGTTCAGTCTCACCTATATTTATACGTACATACTTAATATCACTTAGATTTAAAATTCCATTCATCTGAAGAATAAGCTGATCTCGATCATCTACCCATAAACTATGTTCTAGACTATCTCTATATCCTGCTTCTATACTATTTAATTGATTATCAATATTATTTAAACCATTTTCATAATCAATAAAAAGTTGTAAAGAAGTAATTATAAGTGTAATAATAGAACTAAATAGTATTGTAAAAAGAACTAATTTCCATGCTATTTTTCTATTTTTATTATAAAACATTATTTAACACTTTTTACTTTTAAAGATACGTCGATATTTATATATTTATCAAAATACTTTTGATAAACTCCATCATTTTTAATGCTACGAAGAGTCTGTTCAAATGGAACTACATACTTTTTAAATTTTTTATTCAACTGCATATAAAGTTTTACACTAATGAGTGGTGGCATATGTAAATAGTAATAATCTTCTGTTTTTGATTTTAAAGTCTCTTTTAAAATACCCATTTTATCCACAAAAGCGACATCTATACGCCCTTTATTAAGTAGATTTAATAAACCCTTATAATCTGTAGCTTCTATAATGGATTTTGGATTTACGTCTAGCATTTTAAGTTTTGCTATTTTCATACCCCTAATAATCCCAACATGATATGGTTTTAAATCTTCTAATTTTTTAATACTAAGTCCTGCCTTATTTGTTAGGGCCACAATCTCTAAAGTATAGATACTCTCAGCAACTGCAACTAAATTAGGATAATATTTTGAGATATTTAATATACGACCTGCATCAGCATCATCAATACCACTATTCACATTAATCAATGAACGTTTATTTGGCATCTTTTGAATAATAAAATTAATGTTATTGCGTTTAGCAACCTCTTTCCATATAGATTCCATAAACTCTGCTTCAGGAGAGTTAAATGGATTATTAAATCGTAAACTCTCTTGTGCATAACTATTAGTTAAAAAGAAAAAACTAATAAAAATTAAAATAATTCTTAGCATACTACTATCCTTTTAGAAATTATAAGTAATAACGAGATCAACGTCCAAAAGACGTATCTTTTTACCATTAAAAGCATATTCGCTATTTTTATAAATTACACCACTTAAAATAGTTAAATTTTTAATTGGCTTATAAACTAACAATGCAGTAGTCTCAATTGCATTGTATATAGCTTTTGCAGGAACTTTATCACCAGCTGCAACAAAACTACCCATTGTATTTGATTTTCCATAATTTGCAAAATCTGTAATAAGTGTTAAATCTTTTTTAATCTTATAGTTATATCCAACTTTAAAAGCATCAACATCAGCTCTATATTCATTTCTTGAAAAAAATGTTGATGTGTAAGCTGGGTCTCCTCCCCAAGGGTTAAATATTTTTGAACTTCCAGTATGGTTATATGCTATAAATGCTAATGACTTGCCATATTTTGCAGACAGTTTAACTCCATACAAATTAGATGAACCATCATCCATAAATGCATTTGCTAAATCTTTTCCAACACTATTTTGATGTAAATACTGTATTGAAGCTATGTAAGTTGCCTCTTTAACTGGTATTTTGTAGCTAGCTTCTATGTAAGTCATATTTAAAATATCATGTCCATAATAGTCCCAAAACTCTAAAGTAGTATTTGGTAAACTTCTATTTTTTATGGCAAATACAGTAAGACCTTTTGTATTTACACTCTTATCATTAACTGTTAATGTCTCAATTGGACGAAAACGTCCTCTTAGGGCTAAACCATTTTGTGATGCACCAGCTGTACGAGTAGCCTCACCAATTAAACCAAATTCAACAGGTGCGCGAGAGCCAAAAGCCATTTTATCTATTTGACTAAATACTAATGTAGTATCAGAAAATGTCTTGTTTGTATATGTAAGTGCTTCAAACATAGTAGGTAAATATGTTACAACCTCTTTTGTCATAGGAGAAGAAAACTTTTGACGACCAGCTACTATTTTATGTTCACCATCATCATAAAAAATATTAATTTCAGGTATTAATCCTCTAGGTTTAAGATCATCTTCTAAAAATCTTCCAGCTCCGATAATTGTATTAGGGTTATCTTTTTCAGTAAGTCCTGTACTTGTTGCATAGTAGAATGAACTTGATACTCCAAAATTATTAAACTTAGGAGTTGTATAACGAATATGACCTCCTATTGTACTGCCAGAAACATCATAATCTTTGCCAGCTTTTATATATGCTCCACCAAAAATATGATATGCCCTTACTTGTCCAGAGAGTGTACCATATTCACCAGTTTGTGCATATGCAAAGTTAAAACCAAATATAATAATAAATATTAAAAATGTTTGTAATATCATGACAATATCCTTTATAAATAAGTTTTACATATAGTTAAAATATTATAACACTAAGTTTTAAGTTTTAAGTTATTATATAACTTATATAAAAATATTAGAATAATCATAACGGTCAAGATCTAAATAGAATAAGCCTTCAATTTCAATTATTCTATCGTCTACACCTGATCGAATCTCAAACCTTTTTAAAATTTCATCTTGCTCTAAATCATCAATACCTAACATGTCAAGATATATATCAAGCCTAATTAAACGCGTTCCAACTTCATCCTCTTCTACATTTTTAAAAACTTGTTCACCATCAATTTCACTAACTATTGCTAAATGACCATCTACTTCAACTAAATTAGACTTAACTGTACCAATTTGAGAAGCAACTTTTTTACGGACATCTTCATGACGTTTACGAGCTTCAGCTTGACGTAACTTTAAAATTTCACGACGTTTTTCTTGAGTTTTTTTCAACATTAACCTAATAGATGAATAATCATTTTTTTCCAATATATTTCCAATAAAAAAACAAAATTATAAATTAGGTATAATTATATCAATTTTAAATAAAAGCAGTACTTTGCACGAACACTACATTCAATCAATAGAAAAAATAGATGATGTTATAAGAGACAATAGTGACATTAATATTCTACTTCCTAATATTGTAAAAAGCATAATTGAAACTTTTGAATGTGAACGCTGTTGGTTAATATACCCATGTGACCCAAAAACACAATCATGGCAAGCAAAGTATGATGAATCTATTTCTTCCTTAATACCAACATTTGAAACAAATGTAGATCATCCAACAACTACAAGTGTTGCAGAATACTTTAGAAAACATCTTGAAAATGATGAACCGCTAATTAGCCTATCTCATGAGACATTAAATGTTCCAGGAGGAGCGCACTTTATATCACCTAGGCGTTCTCAACTGTCAATTGCTATAAAACCAAATAGTGGAAAACACTGGCTTATTGCAATAGAACAATGTAACTTTGAACGCAATTGGGAACACTCGGAGCTAAAACTTTTCAAACATATTTCAAAAAGATTAAATGATGCTTTTAATAATATTTTTCATTCTAAAAAACTTACTCAATCAAAAGATGACTTAAGTGCTCTTCTAAAAAAATTACCAGATCTAATTTTAGAACTTGATATTGATTCAAATATTATAAGTTCAAATAAACCTTTAAGAAATGGTCGTTCTAATACAAACTATAGAAGCCATATATCTGAGGCATTATCTGTATCACAGATTGAGAAGTTAGATATTGCAATTAAAAAAATCAAAAAGCATGAAGAGGAAAAAATAAATTTTGAACTTCCTATTGTTCCAACAAATGCAAATGAAATTCATTTTTTATTGCACCTAGTAATGCCAACTAGAAAAAATGGTAAAATTATTGGCTTTTTGCTAATTGCTACAGATGTCACAGAACAGAGACGTGCTCAAGATTCTTTAACTAGACTGAATAGTACTCTTGAAAAACGTGTTGGGCTTGAAGTAGATATTAGCCGTCAAAAAGATCATCTAATGTTTCAGCAGTCCCGTCTTGCTTCTATGGGTGAGATGATAGGTAATATTGCTCACCAATGGAGACAACCACTATCTTCATTAAGTGCAATCATCCAAAATATACGTCATAAAAGCAATAGAAATAAACTTAGTAATGAATTTCTTGAAAACATTACAGAAGATGCCCTAAAAATTGCTTCACAAATGAGTGAAACCATAGATGACTTTCGAAACTTTTTTGAACCAAGCAAAGAAAAAGAACGTTTTAATGTAAATGAAGCTGTGATAGACACATTAGAACTCTTAAAACCAACACTATTCAATAATGACATTAACATCATTAATAATGAAAAAATAAATATAGATATCTTAGGATATAAAAATGAGCTCTCACAAACAATACTAAATATTTTCTCAAATGCAAAAGATATACTCATAGAAAAAGTCTCATCTAATAGGCTAATAATGATAGAAATAGATCTTTCAAAAAATAATAGACATGTTGTAATATCAATTTCAGATAATGGGGGAGGAGTTCCTGATGAAGTAATAGATAATATCTTTAACCCATACTTTACAACAAAAGAGCAAGGAAAAGGTACTGGAATTGGACTGTATATGTCAAAACAGATTATTGAGACAAATATGAAAGGTAATCTATTAGTAAAAAACTCTACACTTAAGTATAATGAAAAAAATTACAAAGGAGCAAAGTTTATGGTAGAACTTCCTTTAACACTACGATGATAAAACTATTTTTTATTCTCTCTATTTTGGCCTTTGAACTAAATGCGTTAACTCTTAAAAATTTTAATGCAGACTTCAAGCAGACGATAACAGATGAGTATAATAAAACAATTAGTTATCTTGGATTAATTACAGCAAAAAGTCCATCAAGTGTAGTCTATCACTACACATCACCAATGAAGAAAAGCCTATTCCTTCTTGATAAAAAAATAATCATTGTAGAAGATGAACTAGAGCAGATAATAGTACGTAGATTAAAAAGTGAAATAAATCTTTTTGAACTTCTTAAAAGTGCTAAAAAAAGCAAAGATGATACATTCACATCAAAATATAAAGGTTATACTTTCTATATAAAAAAAAGTAAAGATGTACCAAAGTTCATAAAATACAGTGACAATTTAGACAACACCATACAGATAGAATTTTTTAATATTAAAACAAATATTAAATTAGCAAAAGATATTTTTGAGCCAAATATACCACCATATTATGATGTCATAAAAGAGTAATATATAGCGTCAAAATCTTTAAAAAAGCACCCCAACTAAAAGAGATAAAGAGTATTTATCATTCAACATAGAAGTCACCAAGCCACTTGTTAATTTTGTATCAAAGTTATATCTATCATATCTTATTGCTATATCGAAGTTTTTGTATCTTATCCCTGTTTGTAAAGTTCCTACTATACTTCTTGTTGTTTCATCTTTTTGTGTAGCATTAATTAGTGGTGAAGTTTTCCAATCTAATAGAGCATATCCAGCTGATGCGCTAACATAAGGTTTATAGACTAAATCTGTTTCTATATCTTTTTTTACACCTATACCTAAAGAGTAAATATTTCTATCTGTATTTATGATTGTATTTACATCAATAAATGGGTTTAGACCATAAGATTTAATATAATCACATTTAGTAAATACTTCTAAGTTTATAATGGTTGCTCTTTTACTTGGTAGACTAACACCAGCTATATTATTTCTTAGTTTCACATCTGTTTTAGCTACACCAACTTTTAATGATAGTTCTTCAACTAATTTATTATTCTCTGCAATTAGCAGATTAGCTGTCAACATAGATCCTAACATTAGAACTAAAAACTTTTTCATTTGTATCATCTGTAATCCTTAGTAAAATTCATTTACACTAACTATTATTCAAAGAGTAATAACCATAAATCAAAGTTGCTTCACCTTTTAGTAAAGTAACACTCTTTATCTCTTTACCAAGTATATGTTCTATTTTTATCTGTGTCTCATCATTTTGTGCTGAGACTCTATCACCAGGATTTACTACTACAGAGTTACCAATAGTCAGGTTTATTTTAGTTGTTTTTGTTGTGATAGCACCATTACTAAAAAAAGCGTCACCTCCACCTCCACCACATGCAGTGAAGATTGTTGCTATTAGTGCTGTTGTACTGATTTTTTTAATTAATGTTTTCATATCTTCCTCCTTAGAAAAGAATATCTCTTGTAACTTTTGTATTTATCTCTAATTTCAGCAATCCATCTTGTTCTGTTAGTGTTGCATCGTTTCCTGCTTCAAATGGTGTTGTATCACTAACTGTTTTTTCAAGTTCCAGTTTTTCGCCTGTTTTTACATTTACTTTTTCAAACTCAGTATAGCTTTCTCCATTTGGTAAAGTTACAACAATACCTTTAACTATGTACTCTTGTCCGTTTATAATTAAATTATTGGAAGACTGAGCCTCTGTTGTAATTTTTCCATTTTCTGACATTGATGTTTTAGCGCCTGCGATTAGGCTTGTAGCTTTAGTCTCAACACCATTTTGCAAGACTTTATGAGTAGCTGAGCCATCTGCGTTTGCTTCAACACTTAATTGAATATCTCCTTTACCTTTTTCTTTAAGTGTTGCGCTTGTTGCTATATTTCCATTTTTAGAGACAACAGTTTGCGCGCCTTTAATCTCACTTGTTGCTTTTGTGATAACAGTATTACCTGATAAATCAATTAGTTCTAATAGATGAGAAGACCTACCATCTATTTTACCCTCAACTACAACTACTATTGTTTTTTTATCTGCTGTTGTTGTGGTTGCGTTTGTTTGGATCGAGCCATCTTCTAAGAAAGTAACTGCGCTATTATTTACGTTAGATATAGCTTTAGTCTCTATTATCTCACCATTAGTTCCTACTATATCTACTTTATGTTCAGATAGTCCCTCTTTAGTAGCGCTTGCTTTAACTGTTACATTATCTTTTGTTCTTTGTGTTGTTGTAACGCCATCTTTAGCTGTATTAGTTTTTGTATCTGATAGAAGCGATTGTATAACAACACTTTTTGTATTTCCATCTTTATCTGTTTGAGTAGATACAGTTTGAGATGTTCCGTTTGTATATATTTTAGTATCAATAGATTCTGTTGAACCATCTTCATTTTCTAATTTGGTATTCATAGATATACCATCTTCTGTGGTTGTTACTATGATATCTTTTTTATCTATTTCAGATGTAAAGTCTAATGTTCCATTATCATTACCATTTTCATCTTTTAGTGCTATTGAGGTTGTTGTTATTCCTGTTGTTGTATCTGTTGTGGATTCTTTTACTTCACCTATTATTGTTCCAGTTTTTACTTCATTGATAATAATCTTTTTATCTTCTATAGCGTTATTACCATTTCCTGTATCTGGGATGATGATAGTAATTGTTATATTTTTTGTTGGTACTGGAATTGGGTCTTGTGGGTTTGTAATTGGAATTACCACTGGCTCTGTTACTGGTGTTGCACTTGATGATGAACTAGATGTTGAAGCACTTGAGCTTGTTGTTGGTGTAGTTGTAGCACTTGAGCTTGAACTTGTTGTTGGTGTAGTTGTAACGGTTGTTGCAGTTGGTGTTGATGCTACAGCTGGCGCTGTAGTTGTGGTTGCACTAAAAGATGCGCTTAGAGTTCCAATTGTTAGAGTTGCAGATGCAGCTGTACTATAAGAGCTTGATGTTGTTACTCTTACTTGTACTGAGGAGTTATTATTAATTGTACCAGCGGTACTAACCCATCCACCGCTATCTATTTGGTACTCTCCACCTGTTATTGAGATTGGTATAGAGTCACCCATTCCTGTTATTGTCACTGCACTTGATGATACACTTGAAGATATTGCTTGTCCTGTTAGTGCTGTAAAGCTAAATGCATCAGGGGTTGTATCTGCAATTGTGATGTTAAACTCTTCTCTTGTTATTGTTGAGCCATCATTTATACTAACATTTACTTCGGCAGTTCCTACTTTTCCTGTGATTGAAGCAAAGCTTAGATTAAAGTCTTTACCGAAGTAGTTTGTGTAACTTACATTATTGTCCCAAGTTTTTGCAATTGTTACAATTGAGCTATCGTTTGTTTCAAAGCTGATATTTAAGTCATTTTTATCTACATCAACAACACCATTGAAGGTTAGGTTGAAGTCTGAAAAGTTAATAGCTTTAGTGAAGTTTGAGATTGCTGTTATTGTTGGTGCGTCATTAACTGGGCTTATTGTTACATTAAACTCTTTGCTAGCTGTTTTATTGGTATCATTTAGTGTAACTGTGATTTTAGCAACACCATTTGCGTTTGCTACGGTTGTTAGGTTAAAGTCTAAAGTTTTACCATTCCATTTAGCCTGCGTTATCATATTTGTCCAATTTTGATCAACTGTTATTAGGCTTGTATCATTTGAATCTATTGTTAGGTTAAGGTCACTTCCCTCACCATCTGAGATATTGATTTCATAGTTTGTAATTCCACTATCTTCTGTTATGGTGACATTGGTAAATGTTGTATTGATATCTGGTGTATCGTTAATGGTTGCTGTAATTGCGTTACTTGTTAAGTCTGCTGTAGTAGTCGCAGCGTCAGCTCCATTTGTCCAATCTTCAGCAGCTGCTAGATTATAAACAGTGTTATCAATTGCTTTTAATCCATCTTTATTAATTAGTGCGTTTACTCCATTTGCGTCAGTACCATTTAGTGTTACGGAAAACTCTGTACTTGATGTAAGTTCTACACCTGTTGTATTTGTTAGAGTGTATGACGAAGCACCGCTTCCTTTGATGGAGAGTTTTGTAATATTTACATCATTATTTGCACCACTTGCTTTTGTAAGTCCTGTACCTGTAACTGTTAATGTACTTGTATAACTGCTATATGTAGCACTTGTTATTGTTGGTACAGGAACATTTGAAGCTGTAATAGCATTTGTTGTATCTACTACATTAATTGTGCTATCTGCACCGTTTGTCCAATCTTCAGCAGCTGAAACATTATAGGTCGTAGTACCAGTTGAGCTTGTACCATTTTTATTGGTAATGAGGTTAACTGCAGCTTTATCAGTTGCGTTAAGTGTTATTGAGAATGTTGTTCCATTTGTAATTTCTACACCAGTTGTATTTGTTAGTGTATGTGTACTTGAACCCTCACCTGTAAATGTTAATTTAGAGACATTTATATCATTAGTTGAACCATTAAATTTGGTAAAGCCTAATCCTGTTACTGTTAATACTCCTGTATTTGCATCATAGGTTGAGCTTGTAATTGAAGGTATTGGAGTATTACTTACTGTAACTGCGTTACTTGTTGTATCTGAGGTGTCTCCTGCTGTTACATTAGTATTCCAATCATCTGCTACTGCTAGATTATATGTAGTTGCATTAGTTGAGCTTGTTCCATCTTTATTAATGATTTGATTAAGTGCTGCTTTATCTGTTGCGCTTAATGTTAGTGTGAACTGTGTTACTGAACTTCTATTTACATCAGCTGTATCTGTTAATGTATAAGTTGCGCTTCCCTCACCTGTTAATGTAAGTTTTGAGGCATTTATATCATTAGCTCCAGAGTTTACTTGGATATTTGTTCCAGTTACTGTCAGTACACCTGCAGTTGCGTTATATGTTGCAGAGGTTACTTTTGGATTAATAGAGACCGTTATGGCATTAGTTGCGTCTGCTATATTAGTTGCAGCGTCAGCTCCGGCTAGCCAATTATCTGCTCCTGCTAGATTATACGTGCTACTACCGGTTGAAGTTGTTCCAATTTGGTCAAGAAGTGCGTCTACTTGTGTTTTATCGGCACCTGATAGTGTTACTGAAAAAGAGGTCGCAGATGTGACTTCTACGTCTGTCGCACTTGTTATTGTATATGTGGTATTTCCTGTTCCGCCTGTAAATGTAAGAGTTGAGATATTTACATCATTTGCAGAACCTACTTTACTAAATAGGTTAGTTCCTGCGACAGTTAATACTCCTGTATCTGAATCATATGTTGCATCTGTTATTGTTGGTGTTGCTACATTTGAGACGGTAATAGCATTACTTGTTAAATCTACTATATTTGATGCTGTTGGGGTGCCATTTAGCCAATCTTCTGCTCCTGCTATATTATAGGTTGTTGTGCTACTTGAGGTTGTTCCATTTTTATTTAGAACTCCATGAGCATGTAATTTATCTGTTGTAGATAATGTTAGTGTAGCTGTTGTTGCACTTGTTAGTTCTACATTTGGGGTATCTGTTAGTGTATATGTCCCACCTTCACCTGTTAGGGTAATGAGTGAAGCGTTTATATCGTTTAGGGCGCCTGTTTTATTTACTAGATTTGTGCCTGTAATTACAAGTTGTCCAGTTGATACATCGTATGTCGCTGAAGTTATAGTTGGTAGTGTATAGTTGCTTACTGTAATGGCGTTGCTTGTTAGGTCTGCTACGTTTAAAGAGACAGAAAAACCATTAGCCCAATCTTCTGCACCTGCTAGATTATAAGTTGTAGAATCATTTGAACTGTTACCATCTTTATTTAGTAGTGCTTCAATATTATATAAGTCTGCTCCACTTAGTGTAACCGAGAAAGATGTAGCTGAAGCTATTTCAACACCTGTTGTATTTGTAATTGTATATGTACTACTACCTTCACCCGTAAATGTAAGTTTAGTAACATTAATATCATTTGTAGTTCCAGTTAATGCAGAAAAATCTGTACCTGTTACAGTTAGAACGTTACTATTATAGTCATACGCTCCACCTGTAATTGTAGGTTTAGGTTTCATAGTAACGGTTGATACAATTGAAAGTGTTGAATTAGTATCAACACCACTATTTGTTGTACCACCATTATCTTTTATAGATGTAATGGTAGCCACTCTTGATGTTGAACCGATACTACTACCTGTATGTTGGTATGAAATAGCATTTACTAATGTCTGCCAATTAGCACTAGTATCATTTTTATCAAGAGTTAGAGTTGCTGTACCACTTGCAAGCGCTACACTATAAGCATAAGAGTTAGTAGCACTAGTTCCTGTTGTTCCATTAGCTAATGAGACATTAGTACCATCAACAACAAGACGCTCTGTGCTACCATCACCTGAAATATTAGTAACATTCATAATCATTTGAGAAATGTTTTGGTCACTCTCTACTGCGCTCATTGCAGAACCACTATAAAGTGATACCGCAGAAGCACTTTCTGAAAATGTTGGGTTAGATCCAGTTGCACTCATAGTTGGTATATCATTTACTGCGGTTACAGTTGTGTTAATGGTTATAGTATCAGTAGCAGTTGCATCACTTACTTGAACTATAAAACTATCACTTCCACTATAATTTGCCGTTGGAGTATAGGTAATTGTTCCACCACTTGTTATATTTGTTCCACTAGTTGCAGTAGCAGTTGTAAAGTTAAGAGTTCCATGTGTAGGTGCTGAGTTTTGGCTCCATGTTAATGTTTGAGCAGAGTCTGTATCTGTAACTATTAATTTAGCTTTTATATCTGTTGCGCCTGAATCTTCTAGGACTGTAAAGGTATTTGTTGCTCCTGCGGTGAATGTTGGAGCGGAGTTTGATGATATTGTTGTAAATGTTCCACTAGAAACCGTACTTGTGTTTGCAGCTGCATCTTTAGCTGCGAAGTAGTAATAGTATTGAGTAGAAGAAGTTAAAGCAGATATAGCAAATGACTTAGATGTAGCAGCAGTTACTGCACTATTTCCGGATTTTACAGCAGCCGCACCTGTATTATCTTGTCCTGCTAGTACTTGTGTGTTTGAAGGAGGTGTAGCACTTGTTGTAATTACATAGTACATTGTCCCCGCTTCATTAGAAGTCGCTACTATATTTGCTGTTGTTGTGGTTATGGTGTTTGAGCTTATTGCTGAGAGTGTTGGGGCTATGGTATCACCATAAATACACCTAGTAGCTTCAATGGTAGCATTACAAGAGACAGTTAATTTACTTGTACAATATCCTGAAGCATTACAAGTAGCATAATCTTTTCTAGCTGTTAAATCTCCGCTAATCAAATTATCAGTAACACTTTTCTCTTCTAGTAAATCATTCTGTTTTAAGAAATCTAAAACACTCTCTTCATCTATACTTTTTATTGAGGCTAAACTTTGTGTACCAAAAACAGAAAATGGATTAGTTTTGTCCTTTTTTTCTTTTAGTTCATCATTTGATGTCTCTACTACAACTTTTTTGCTATTTTTTCCTCTTTTAGTTGATCCTATGCGAACAGAACTCCCCATAAGTGGCGCACCCAACAAAAATAGTGGCATAATCGCTTTGGCTATATTACTTTTTTTCATATTTTAACCTCCGTAAAGTCATAAATGTGTCTAATTAACGAACTATCTTGTTCTAACAGTTCTGGATATGTTGAATCTGGCATAATAGCAATGTCATAAATTTGATCTACATCACCACTAAACTTTATATGTCCAACTTCATTATTGTCTTCTAAATTAACAATCCACACACCACTATATGTCTCATCTTCTTTAGTAAGTGGTATTGGATTTTGAATGTCACTTGCTCTTACTTTTGATAAACCTACAAACATTAAGCCTTTATAAAAATAGAGTCCTCTAACAAAACCTTTTAATTTAATTACTTCTATCTTCTCTTTTGTTACAGGATTATACTTCCATATTTTTCCCAAACCAGATTCACAGACATAAACTTCATCTTTATAAACCCTTGGAGAGTGTGGCATAATCATGCCATCGAGCAGTATCTCATTTGTATCTATATCTATAAGTGTTCCATCATGAGGCTGTTTATGACTCCATGAGTCTTTTACATTTTCTTTATTAAATGTTGTGACATATTTTGGTTTACCATTTAACATTGCCATACCATTTAAATGACATCTATCTTCTGGGGCAAGCTCAGTTATAAAAGGTGGTTTCCATCTTGCTATAAAACTACTATCTGGGCTAAGTGTAGACAGGCATGAAAAAGTAGAGTTCACAACCCATAAGCCATCATCACCCCAAGCAATATCATGAATGTTAATCATACCAGTCACTAACGATGCTCTTGGTACATAAAGAGCGTCAGAGACTTTGACATCTTTAATCTCTTTAGCTTTAAGCTCTTTTCGTTCTTGTTCTTGCTTAATATCTTTTTCTAAAACTTTTTTAGTTAGGTTGTTTTCATCATCTAGTAAACCATCTTTAATCTTTTTTAAAATAGCATCAGCTCTTTTATACTCTACTACTTCTGTTAATGTCCCTAGTGTTAATCTAGTATCATCCACATATATACCCATAGGTCTGGGAAAAGATTTAAAGTGTGTATTTATAGCGCCATTTTTACTTCTAATAAATATTAGTTTTGCAGATTGATAACTTGTCACAGCTAATGAGATATTCAATGCTTCTAAAATTTTAGCAAAGTTATCTGTTGAGCTACTACTAAAATCAAACTCTAACTCATCATTAAGTGTTTGCATCACTCCCCTTTTGATAATTTATATTAAGCTTTTTAAGTAGCTCTTTTGAAAACTTATTTAAATTATTTTCACAATATACTTGAATGTAATTAAGATCGTTTGCATTCAAGTATTTAGTAAAATTATCTGCTTTACCCTCACGTACTCGTAAACTATTTAAATTTGTACTATCACCTTGATAACCAGGAAGTCCACTTTTCAACTCATCTGTTTGCATATTTTCAAAAGTTGAAAGTTCAATAGATTTTGCTAAAATATCTTGATTAATATCTATTTCTAAGTAGTGCAATACTTCTTCTGTTACAGTAGATATATTTTGATGCATCATCTCGTATGTTAGTAAAAGCGATGAACTTCTATTAAACTCAAGATCATTAATAAATTGACAATAACGATATAGTGAACCACTTTTTTGACGAATAAACTCTTTAATATCTCCATCAAATTTTTTTAAAAAATGTACATGCTGAAAAAAATCTGATACCAACACATCATAAACTCCACGCAATAAGATAATTTTTTTATCACTATCGTAGGTTGTTAAAGCTTTATGTGAAGCAATTAAAGCTGGAAAGCGTTCATCTTTAACATAACGATAAGCATTTAAACCTTTTTTTGCATCTACGCTATCATTTGGCACAATAGTAAACATCGTGTGCATATTAATTTTCTCATTTAGATTAAAATAGCTATTAATATAATTTGCAAGCAGATAACGCAACCATGTCCTGCCAGATTTTGGAAATGACAAAAGATAAAAAACGGGCTTAAATTGCTTAATAATATCTATAATTAAGTGCTCTGTATTTTGCATCTGCTCTATCTCTTTTTTAACCTCTATATTTGGAACAAGTTTAAAATGAGTAAAGCCAAAACTGTGAAGTTTTTTTACATCAAAAAATACATGACCCAACTGATCTCTAGGTAAAATATCTTTTGAACAGGTGATTTGCGGTTTTTCTTTACCTATCATTCCTTTTGAGATAGCACTGTAACAGATACGTGAACTACAATTATAAGCACAATTTGCATTTGCAAACAGTATGATTCTTTCTTTTTGAGGAAGAGATTTTAAGAAATCATCATCATCATTCATCTCCATTGGTATTACAACATAATCATATAGTTCTAAAGCTTCTTTTACTTTTTCATAATTGTTAAGATCTTTAATGAGACTAGCTTTTAGAGTATAAAGAGGAAACTCTTCTTTGATTCTATGGGCTAATTGGTTATTTTCACAAACAATTGAGTTACCTTTTTTATGATGCCTGTTTAATAATGCTAAACTTTTTTTATAGTCATTTTCACTGAAATAGTTATTTGTTAATGTTAATGATAATCCAATCTCATTTGCATCAAGTTCTAAGACCTGTTTAGCATTCATAGCATTAACATTACTAAAACCTCTACCGCCATACAAAGGTGAAAACTCTTGTGTAAAACCAAAAAATGTCTCAACTTGAGACAAGTTAATAAATGAAAAATATTTATTAATGTAATTTACAACATCTAATTCATCACTTAACAGACGATTAGACAAAGTAAAATCTAAATCTTTATTTTTAAAATAGTCCAAATCATCTAGGCTCTTTAATAGATTATTTGACATCTAATGCTCTTTTTACTAACTCAGATATTTCTTGTACAGAACTATTTTTATGCATAACCATCTGCAAAGCCAACAATCCACTAACAACTGGTGCAGCTGCAGATGTACCACCAAAATGGCCATAACTACCATCTGCTGTAGTTGTTACCATTCCGTTATCTAATGTAAAATCAACAACTTTTCCATAATTGCTATACTTTTTATCTGTCCCTACTGTTATTACATTATCAATAGAAGCTTCTATTGATAATGGAGTTATCTCTTTATGATTATTTCCAGCAGCAAAAACTATAGCTAGCTTATTTGAGAGATGTGTAATAACATCATAGACAGGTTCTAACAACAATGGAGAGTTCCAACTGCAATTAATAATGTCTGCACCAGCTTTTTGTGCTACTGTAAATGAAAGAACCGTATCAGAGCTAATATTTGTTGTCTGTCTTATGGCTATCAATGAGGCATTTGGAGCTATACCATTAATTCCTATCTCATTGTGCTGAGCAAATATAATACCTGCTACCTGTGTTCCATGCGTATCATGAATTACTTGTGGTTTTGCATCTAAAGTTTTTTTATCCGCATCATAAGAAAATGATAAATCCACACCCTTTAAATCTTCATGTAAAAGATTAAAACCATCATCAATAATAGCTATCTTGATGCCTTCACCCTTTGTAATTTTCCACAGCTCTTTAAGATTGTACTCTTTACTTACATCGTAATTTTGTACAGAACTATTTTCTCTTGTTTGTAATATATCTGGTTGAGCATAAATTATATAAGAATGTTTTACTAACTCTTGTGAATATTCTAATGGTTTATCTGTTTTTACTAAATATAGATTTGTGTCATCTAAAAATGCTATCTGTTTGAGTGGTTTATTTAATCTGATTTTTAATTCTTCTTTAGAAAGAGGTGATTTTACTATGACACCATTGAGTAGTTTAAAATCTTTACATACTTTTTTATTAAAATTCACAATACAGTATTCTTTTGAGAAAAGTGAAACGCCAATAATAAGAGTTAAAATAAGTATCTTCACTTCGCTAAGTTATCCAAAAAATTATTAACATTTAGTTTTGTTCCATCTTTTTTAAAAAGTGCTGGTGTACCTTGCACACCAACCTCTAAAACTATTTTTTTTACATTTTCTATCTCTTTGTTTAATCTATCTAACTCTGCTGTTGAATAAATTTTATTTTTATATGCATCTGAGTTGTTAACAAAAACATCATGAACAGCTTTTAATTTTGACTGATTATCTTTTTGGCTTAAAATATACCTACTCATAGGTTTAGCCTCTTTATGAAAAGCTAACGGATAGAGATAATAATAAATTTTTACCCTATTCTTGATATCAGCACGTGATAGTCTATCTTCAAACTTTTTGCAGTAGGGACACTCGGGATCTGTAAAAAGGTAATACTCATCTTTCCCACTACCATATGTGAAATTAGCTTTTGATGTAAAAGAGCTTAAATCTTTTTTAATGTATAACTTCTCACCGCTATTATTGTCAAATGTTTTACCAAAAAATGTATATCTTAAATCTTTCGATATAGTTAATGTAATAGCCCTGTTCCCTCTTTTTGTCTGTTTGATGCCCTTAGCTACATACAAACTGCCAACATCTTCATACTCTGTTAAAGTAATAGCTCTCTGTTTTATAGGAGAAAGGGCATTAAAATCATTTAATGTGAATTCACTAGCATGCAAGCTAACATAAAATAAAAGTGAAAAATTTAATATTTTTTTCATTAAAATCTCATCTACTATTTTAAATGGCATTTTAGCAAAAATTATCCCTAATTTCTACTAGGAAATAGCCCATCCAGTGCTATACAAAAATTAATAACCAGTGATGGTTGCATATTATAATGAGAATTTCCATTACCAGCATCACTAACTATATCTTCACTTAAATTTAACAACATATCTGCATTTCCATAAAGCTTTCCAATGTTTGATGAATTCTGTGCAAAAACTTTAGTATTACTAGCTTTTGCACTGTCTCCAAGTTCATTAGTGACATTAAGGTTATGATTATGAGTAGCTAAGGTATTAAGATCTAAACTAACACCCTCCTGTCCATAATACATTCCAAGAGGATAAACGTTACTTTTACTGCCAACTGGAACTCTTCCTCTTAAATCAGGTAAAGCAAAAGTTTTTACTCCATTTCCACCAAAGTGTGTATCTAAAAGAGCGAACAAAGCTTGATTATCGTTTATTTCAAGTATTTGTCCATCACATTTAGCCCAAGTTTTCGGATTAAAATTAAATCCCATCATTCTTATTTCACCTATATATGGTTCTGCCACAACTTCTCCTTTTAATTTCTTGCTGGATATATACCATCTAATGCTATAAAATAATTTAAAACAAGAGAGGGTTGTCTATTTTCATGAGCTTGAGAAGCCCCGCTTAAACTTAAGGCTTGTTCATCCATTTGTGTCAAACTACCAGCATTAGCATCCGCATAAAAAGGTTCGCCAGACATTTTTCCAATATACTTATCAAAAAAAGGACTTTCACTCTCTGAGGGACCTGTATGTACATTGGTAATCGTATGAGTATGTTCTGGTATATTACGAATATCTAACTCAACATCTTCAACTCCACTCATCTCACCCAAACTTCTAGTCGTTAAACCAGGTCCTCTACCAACACCTAAAGGAACTCTGCCTATAAAATTTGGAAGGCCAAAATTTATTCTACCATCTCCACCATAATTTGTAGAAAGAATACTATATAGTGTAGAATACTCATCTATTCGTAAAAGCGATCCATCACAAAAAGCCCAACCTACAGGTGCGTATGTAAGTGGCATTATTCTAATCTCTCCTATAAACACGTCTGCCATGTTATTAACCTTTTTTTTAATTTCTACTTGGGTATGTGCCAATTAAAGCAATAATAAAATGCATTCCAATGTATGGTTGCATATTATAATGTGACGAAGGATTTTCTTCTCCTGATGGACTAACAGCTAAATCAGATAAAGAGACCACTGGTTTCGTAGCAGTTTTATCATAAAAATTTTTAGACGCTTTTGCTAAGACACGGCCTTCTGGTTCTACCTTATCTGCATCAATTTGAGATGCATTTATTAAATGCTTATGTGTTGGCATTTCAGTCTCACGAAGAGTAATTTTTTCTGCTCCCAAAAGTGCTCCAATAGGATAAGGTCTCAATCCAGGTCCTTGTCCCATGTGCATAGGAACCCTACCTCTCATATCTGGTAAAGCAAAAGACGTTCTTCCATCTCCACCATAATATGTATTTAACAATGAAAATAGTGCTTCATTTCCATTAACAGATAGAAGGTCTCCATTACATAAAGCCCATCCTCTAGGTGCATATGTTCCTGCGAACATCCTAATTTCACCAACATACGGTTCTGCCATAATTTCCCTTTGCTTATATATTTAAATTATATTTTACTATAACTAAATATAATTTAAACTTAATATTTATTATGCAACAAACATCTTTTTCACTATTTTTTAATTAAATATTTTCTGTCCATCAATTTAGATTTTTTTCTCATAATTATCACCACCATATATCAAAAATTTCCAATCAATTGATGATCTTTTACCAAACAGATAATCAAAACTTACTTCATCCCCCTCTAAAAAAATTTTCTCATAACTCATTTTTTTAGGTATCGTTAAACTGCATTCATTATGACCTAAAGTATTCTCTTTATAGACACAAATAGATGTTGTCAAAAAAGGCTCCATTCCTTCTTTTATCTTTTCTGTGATTATATAATTTTTATTTGATATAAGATTCTCTTTTTTTAGCTCTTTTGCACTATCTAAAACCATTACTTCACACATTTTTTTTGACTCATTTTTGATACTTAACATACCATTGTGAGCCTGATACTCTGTATGTATTAACTCGAAATTTATTATAACCTTGCTTGGGATAAATAGACCCTCTTTGCAAAGTTGTGGTTGCAAGTTGAGTGTAATAGCAACTTGAGGTTCATTATCAAAAGCAGCTTTCATAGTTTCGGTTATAATAATATGAGTTTTTTGTGTGATTTTATATTCTGTTGCATCCTCTTGAATATAAGCTGATATATACTCTTCCAGCCCAAAACAGTTAATGATATTTTTGACAGAATCTAAAGAACTCTGATGAATATCTAATAATGTAACCTGCAATCGTTTTGAATCAAACAGTGTCAAAAGTGGGACAATCAATGTGCCATATGGACCACTTCCGGCATATACTAGATGTATCTGCTCATCGTGAAATTTCTCCTGCAAATCTTTTATAGCTTCATACACTCCTCTAATGTATTTAGTAGTACGCATATATTCATTCGTGCAAATCGCGGCGTCTAAAGGCGAAATTGCTAACCCACTACTAAGATAACTATGTTGGGTTTCTTGTATATTATCACTATGTGCCATCCCAGTACTAATAAGAGAGTAGCTTCCAAAAAAATCTGAAAGTGACCGTACGGCATTTAAAAGTTCAAAATGCTCAGACTCTTTATCCAAAATAGTAGTAACAATTTTTTTAAGTTTTTTTTGCATTTACCTCTCTCTAATATCAGAAGGTACTGGATAATTTTCATGCTCTACAGGAAAGGTCGCATAATATGCTGGAATTGGTGACTCTTTTTTTTGCATTATCGCTTCAATCTCCTCTTGGTCACTTCTTAAATCATGCGGGTAATCTGCTTTCCACTCTTCTGGCCAGTCAGATGGATTAGCTCGTCTCAATACAAGCCCCATAAATCTTTTACGAAGTTCTGCCCACTCTTTTGATTGTAATCCATCTTCAATAATTCCATCATATGGACGGATTTCTATATAAATAGTTCGTCTTACGCCAGATGTTCGTTTGGGCTGGGAACCATGAAGAATCATCATATCTTGAATATTTATATCACCCGCTTTTACTGGAAACTCTGTCACACCTGGAATTTCCCAGCCATGCTCTTGTGAAAGTTTTTGAATATCTTGTTTTTCATATTGTGTATTAGGAACATAACGAAGACAACCATCACCCTTGTCTGAATCATCCAAAAAAACACCAACATTTAAATATGGATGAGCCCTAGAGTGTTGAGCTCCTTGATGCCAGATAACAACTGGATGAGGATGTTGATGCTTGTAAAGAATATCCATCTGCATAGGAACAGCACCTCTTCCACAAATATCTCTAAAAATTGCCATCATCGCAGGAGAGGCCAACAAGTCAAGTGTGGTATCCCAATCAACACTAAAAATATCATCATAACGCATTAAACGATAACCTACTGGGTCTTGAACAATACATGCTCCATGTATATCAATGCTCTTTTTATGAGCTTCCATAATCTTTTCTTCAAAGCCAGAAGCCATATCTTGTAAACGTTTTAACAGTTCAGGCGATAAAGCACCTTTTATTCCTGTATAACCCCTACCAAAGTAGTCATCTCTTTGCTCTTGACTCAATTTAAATGTTGACATGTTTTTCCTCTAATTCCCAAATATCGCATTGCATAGTAATATCCATGCTGATTAGTAATCTTAAACCCTAAGCGTTGATATAACTTAATTGCTCTTGTATTATCCATTGCTACACTCAAGTGTAACTCTTTATTATTCTCTTTTGCATACTCTATTAATGTACTAATAATAGTGCTACCCAAACCGTTCTCGCGTAATTTTCTAACTAAAGCTAAATCAATAAGATGTGTTGATTCATCAACTCTATAAACTACACGCCCAATCGCTTGTTTCTTTCTATAGATAATTAAAAATTTAGCATCGTTAAATCTCTTAGCATAATCTAACTCTCTTGCTTCAAACTGCTGACTAATAAACTTCTCCTTTTCTCTTTGTAGCATAGAGGTCATTGAGAGTTCATCTTCTCGTGTAGACCCATACAATGATAATAAAAAGGAGTAATTACTATCTGTCTGTACTTTAAAAGTCAGATTCTTCCCTATAGTTTCAAACATAAATTTTCTGCACTCTAACATCACTACATGCTATCACTTTGCATCTCTTTTTTGTTCTAACTCTTGTGCCATATGCAAAGATATTTCCGTATTTATGATTTTTAAATTTTCAATAATTTCATTAACATTGTCATCATTAATACTTTTAGAACTATATTTGTAATTTTCTTGAATAATACCACTCTGCTTAAAAATCTCTCTTAACCAATCATTCACACGACAATCAAGCAACAGATGCACCCTCTCTTCATCACTCTCATTTACAACACTATGAGGAGCATCAGCATTCATATAGTAGCAATTACCAGCATTCATATTCTCTTTTTCTCCACCTACTATAAATTCTACATTTTTATTAGAACTAATTGGAATATGTAAACGAACTAAATCATCCTCAAAACACGACCCCTTATCGGTATGTTCTTTAATGACCGAATGGGCACCAAGCTTCATAAAACGTACAGCTTCAACTTCTGCTTCAAACGTATTAATTACTTGCTGTATGTAAAAACATTTATTTAACAAAGGAGTGTCATAATATACTCGGTTTTCGAGTGCCACTATTTCTCTATTTGTACCATCTATTGAACGAAGAGAAGTAGCAGACCATTCACCTGTATACGCTTGTTTATTATGGTGTTCTACCCAATCATTCTCATAAGTATTTTTTAAGTCTTCTTGCAGACGTATTACATCAAATTCAAATGGTAGATGCAAAATATTCATCGCTATTTTCCTTGGCTGTAAGTCTAAGTAAAGTCATATTATAAATTTATAATTAAAAATATAAATTATACCTAAGAAAATGCACTTTATGTTAAAATCTTTTTTAAATAAACGATTAAATAATTTTTTATGGAAAGAAGTAATCAAGTGAGCAAAAATATAGTTTGGCACCAACATCACATTAACAAGCAAGATAGAGCAAATATGAAGAGGCAAAAACCTTGCATTATTTGGTTTACAGGACTTAGTGGTAGTGGTAAATCTACAATTGCTAATGCACTTGAAGAGATACTTTTTAAAAATGAAAACTTCACATACTTATTAGATGGTGACAATATACGCCACGGACTGAATAGTGATTTAGGATTTGATGACAAGTCACGCATAGAAAATATAAGAAGAGTTGGTGAAGTCGCAAAACTTTTTGTTGATAGTGGTCAAATAGTTCTCACCGCTTTTATATCACCATTTAACAAAGACAGAGAATTAGTTAAAAATTTAGTAGAATCTGATGAGTTTATCGAAGTGTTTGTGGATACACCTATTGAAGTTTGTGAGACAAGAGATTCTAAAGGTCTATATAAAAAAGCGAGAGCCGGCGAGATAAAAGATTTTACAGGAATAAGCTCACCATATGAAACGCCAGTTAATCCAAACATGCACATTGAAAATGTTAATATTTCAGTTGAAGAAGCTTGCGAACAGATAATGAAATATCTATTTGACAACAATTATATTGAAAGAAAAAATTGACACATTTAAAACAGTTAGAAGCAGAATCTATTCACATAATGCGTGAAGTGATTGCTGAGTTTGAAAATCCTGCAATGCTTTATAGCATCGGTAAAGATAGTTCTGTAATGCTTCATCTTGCACAAAAAGCCTTTTATCCTGCACCGCCACCTTTCCCATTAGTTCATGTTGATACGATGTGGAAGTTCAAAGAGATGATAGAGTTTAGAGATAAAAGAGTAAAAGAGGTAGACATGGAACTTATTGTTTATTCTAACCCTAAGGGTAAAGAGATGAACATTTCACCATTTTCACATGGTTCAGCACTGCATACAGACATTATGAAAACAGAAGCTCTAAGGCAGATGCTTGACATCTATAAATTTGATGCCGTATTTGGTGGGGCAAGGCGAGATGAAGAAAAAAGCCGTGCTAAAGAGAGAATTTACTCTTTTAGAGATGAAAACCACAGATGGAATCCAAAGAAACAAAGACCTGAACTTTGGAACGTTTATAATGGCAGACATAATGCAAATGAATCAATACGAGTATTTCCACTTTCAAATTGGACAGAACTAGATATTTGGCAATACATACATTTAGAAAAAATTCCTATAGTTCCACTTTACTACTCTGCTAAACGTCCAGTTGTTGAGTACATGGGAACAAAAATATTAGTTGATGATGAGCGAATGCCAAAAGAGTTGAGAGCTACTGCTAAAGAGGAGATGGTACGTTTTCGTACGCTAGGTTGCTACCCATTAACAGGAGCAATTAATTCTGAAGCCATCACATTGCCAGAGATTATTCAAGAGATGCTACTTACAACTACAAGTGAGAGGCAAGGCAGATTGATTGATTCTGATTCTAGTGCTTCAATGGAGAAGAAGAAACAAGAGGGCTATTTTTAATGGCTCATCAATCTGAACTTATAGCTAGAGATATAAAAAGTTATTTAAAAGAGCAAGAGAACAAAGAGATACTAAGGTTCATTACTTGTGGAAGTGTTGATGATGGAAAGTCAACTTTAATCGGAAGACTTCTTTATGACAGTAAGATGATTTTTGAAGATCAACTAGCATCCATAAAAAAAGAGAGTAAAAATTTTGGTACTACAAACGAGAATATTAACCTAGCTCTTTTAGTGGATGGACTTCAAAGCGAACGTGAACAGGGCATTACCATTGATGTTGCCTATAGGTTTTTTTCAACAGATAAGAGAAAATTTATTATCGCAGATACTCCAGGTCATGAACAATATACTCGCAATATGGCAACAGGTGCATCCACAGCAGATTTAGCAATTATTTTAATAGATGCTACTCATGGAATACTTACTCAAACAAAAAGACACTCATACATTGTCTCACTTTTGGGAATTAAAACTATTATTGTAGCAATCAATAAGATGGATTTGCTAGATTTTAATGAAGAGAAATTTAAAGAGATAAAAAAAGAGTACGAGAGAATAATTCCAAATCTTGTAAATAATAAATTAGTAAATTTTACATACGTACCAATTTCTGCTTTACAAGGAGATAATATTGTCAATAAAAGCACTAAGACACCTTGGTATTTAGACGCTCCACTGATGGAGTTGTTAAATACAATTGACTTTAGAAAGAGCATTAAGTTACAAGCTGATAACTTTAGATTACCTGTGCAATATGTAAATAGAGCACATCAAAACTTTAGAGGATTTGCAGGAACTATCGCTAGTGGGAGAGTTAATGTTGGAGATAAAATAGTAGTTTTACCTTCAAATAAAACAAGTAAAATCAAATCTATTATTACACCTGACATTAAAGAATTTAGTAAAAATGCTTATGCACCAATGGCTGTAACCATCACATTAGAAGATGAAATTGATGTAAGTAGAGGCGATGTAATAGTTCATTCTGACTCAATTCCTGAAGTAGCAAACAAGCTTGATGTTACAGTTGTATGGATGGACGAGATTCCAATGGAACTTTTTAGTAGCTATGTTATTAAAAGAGCAACAGCCACAGTAAATGGAAGGTTTACATCTATTATTTATAAAAAAGATATTAACAGATTCAAAGAGTTAGAAGCAGACTCACTATTAGTAAACGATATTGCAAAATGTACCCTACATCTAGATAGTGAAATAGCAATTGATTATTATGAAGAGAACAGATACACTGGAAGCTTTATTGTAATCGATAGATATACAAATAATACCGTTGGTGCAGGGATGATTTTAGCTATCTCAGAAAATGAGAAGCAAATCAACTCAGGTGAATATTCTCAAAGTCAAAAAGAGCTTAATGCTTATGTGAGAGAGCATTTTCCTGAGTGGGAGTGTAAGGCTATATTCTAACGCTCCAGTATATGGATTTGAATCATATATTTTCCAATTTTAAGATTATTTGGAATAATCTCATATGCGTTCGAAATTTCATTTATCGTTTTTTCACCCTCTTGATGCAATTTGTTTTTTTAACTCTCACACAAATTGATTTTTTATATCTCATCTCTCCAGCACTCTTGTAATTCTTCTAAAAATTTCATAACTATTTTATCATCACTATTAAATGCATCAATCTCTTTTTTTGTTTTAATAATGGCATTTTTACAGCTATTTAATATTTCGTCATACTCTTTATTACTCAAACCACAACTTAGCTTTGCAAATGTTTTATAAGTTTTTTCTTTCCACCATAGTTTTCCATCACCAATCTTCAAAGCAGGAATATCATTTTTGATATAGACGGTTGTAGTAATAACATCATATATTGGTGCAAAATAGGAATCTTCAAAATCATTTTCATATAAGATTCCATAGTTTTTTAAATGACCATCACCATTTTGCAAAAGATGATTCATTACTAGTGCTTTAAAAAATGTTTTGAGAGCCTCTTTTTTTCTTTGAGGACTTACAATATCTTTTATGACTCTTGTTATCTCTTCATAGCTTCCATGATATTTTTGCTCAGTTCCTCTAGCTGTTAAAACACACATATCTTCAAAACCAAGATAGCTCTCATCATCTTTAATATCAAATCGTTTCATAACAAACATGCTAAAATCATCACTAATATAAAACTCTGGTGTCACTAAATCAGCATTTTTGACAGCTCTCATACAAAAGTATTCATTCAGTGCCAACTGTGGATAATCGCTCTGCCAGGACTTAATTATAAAGTGTTCAAACTTCATAGTTGTTTTATTATGAGCAGATAAAAGAAGCTTTGGTTGAACACCAGATACCCCTGAACGAATTGCAAATTTTTCCATTAACTCTTCAAACAGAGATTCTTTAGATGAGTTTAATATCTCACCTAGTTCCATACTCTCCTTTTCCTGCGCAATCTTTTCAAACTTTACACGTCCAAGCATATGAGGACCAATGAGTCGAAGAAAGTTTATGTCATTCATATTTTGCAGTTTTGCAAAATGATTTTTAATAACATCTTTTAGTGCGCCTTCTGGCATATTCATTTGAAATATTGGATGAAGCTCTTTATTTACCCAGCTAGAAGCACGAATAGGCATAGTAAGCGAGACAACATCATTTGTATCTTTTAAGTAGTTAAAGATATATTTTTCATTTTCTAAGCTAAGTTCACCATTGAGAGATTTGTTAACATAAACTTTTAAAGTATCATCGCTCATTTTGTAACTCTTCTAATGTTTTTGGGCGACCTTTTAGACGAAGACCAAATTCGTAACCTAAGATATCCAAAATAGTTTCCACTTTTTTAATGCCAACTTCGTCTATAAAACCGTTTTCTATTTTAGAGATGGTTCGCTTTGTGATGCCAGAATATTCTTCCATATCATTTTGAGACCAACTTTTCTCTTTTCGCAGCAGTTTTATCTCATGTCCTAACTCTTTAAGTGTCAACGTAATTCCTAAATATGAAATTTATTGCTTATATTATTACTAAAATGCTTAAATATGAATTATACTTCATTTTAATGTATACAATATTACTCTGATTCACTCCTTAAGTAATACGCATAAGGCTACAATCAAACCAGTCAAAAAGAGCTTATTACACTCCCAAGCATTTTCCTAAGTGGGGATGTGAAAGTGTGACATTTTAATTACAAATCTTTAAAAAAGCACCCCAACTAAAAGAGATAAAGAGTATTTATCATTCAACATAGAAGTCACCAAGCCACTTGTTAATTTTGTATCAAAGTTATATCTATCATATCTTATTGCTATATCGAAGTTTTTGTATCTTATCCCTGTTTGTAAAGTTCCTACTATACTTCTTGTTGTTTCATCTTTTTGTGTAGCATTAATTAGTGGTGAAGTTTTCCAATCTAATAGAGCATATCCAGCTGATGCGCTAACATAAGGTTTATAGACTAAATCTGTTTCTATATCTTTTTTTACACCTATACCTAAAGAGTAAATATTTCTATCTGTATTTATGATTGTATTTACATCAATAAATGGGTTTAGACCATAAGATTTAATATAATCACATTTAGTAAATACTTCTAAGTTTATAATGGTTGCTCTTTTACTTGGTAGACTAACACCAGCTATATTATTTCTTAGTTTCACATCTGTTTTAGCTACACCAACTTTTAATGATAGTTCTTCAACTAATTTATTATTCTCTGCAATTAGCAGATTAGCTGTCAACATAGATCCTAACATTAGAACTAAAAACTTTTTCATTTGTATCATCTGTAATCCTTAGTAAAATTCATTTACACTAACTATTATTCAAAGAGTAATAACCATAAATCAAAGTTGCTTCACCTTTTAGTAAAGTAACACTCTTTATCTCTTTACCAAGTATATGTTCTATTTTTATCTGTGTCTCATCATTTTGTGCTGAGACTCTATCACCAGGATTTACTACTACAGAGTTACCAATAGTCAGGTTTATTTTAGTTGTTTTTGTTGTGATAGCACCATTACTAAAAAAAGCGTCACCTCCACCTCCACCACATGCAGTGAAGATTGTTGCTATTAGTGCTGTTGTACTGATTTTTTTAATTAATGTTTTCATATCTTCCTCCTTAGAAAAGAATATCTCTTGTAACTTTTGTATTTATCTCTAATTTCAGCAATCCATCTTGTTCTGTTAGTGTTGCATCGTTTCCTGCTTCAAATGGTGTTGTATCACTAACTGTTTTTTCAAGTTCCAGTTTTTCGCCTGTTTTTACATTTACTTTTTCAAACTCAGTATAGCTTTCTCCATTTGGTAAAGTTACAACAATACCTTTAACTATGTACTCTTGTCCGTTTATAATTAAATTATTGGAAGACTGAGCCTCTGTTGTAATTTTTCCATTTTCTGACATTGATGTTTTAGCGCCTGCGATTAGGCTTGTAGCTTTAGTCTCAACACCATTTTGCAAGACTTTATGAGTAGCTGAGCCATCTGCGTTTGCTTCAACACTTAATTGAATATCTCCTTTACCTTTTTCTTTAAGTGTTGCGCTTGTTGCTATATTTCCATTTTTAGAGACAACAGTTTGCGCGCCTTTAATCTCACTTGTTGCTTTTGTGATAACAGTATTACCTGATAAATCAATTAGTTCTAATAGATGAGAAGACCTACCATCTATTTTACCCTCAACTACAACTACTATTGTTTTTTTATCTGCTGTTGTTGTGGTTGCGTTTGTTTGGATCGAGCCATCTTCTAAGAAAGTAACTGCGCTATTATTTACGTTAGATATAGCTTTAGTCTCTATTATCTCACCATTAGTTCCTACTATATCTACTTTATGTTCAGATAGTCCCTCTTTAGTAGCGCTTGCTTTAACTGTTACATTATCTTTTGTTCTTTGTGTTGTTGTAACGCCATCTTTAGCTGTATTAGTTTTTGTATCTGATAGAAGCGATTGTATAACAACACTTTTTGTATTTCCATCTTTATCTGTTTGAGTAGATACAGTTTGAGATGTTCCGTTTGTATATATTTTAGTATCAATAGATTCTGTTGAACCATCTTCATTTTCTAATTTGGTATTCATAGATATACCATCTTCTGTGGTTGTTACTATGATATCTTTTTTATCTATTTCAGATGTAAAGTCTAATGTTCCATTATCATTACCATTTTCATCTTTTAGTGCTATTGAGGTTGTTGTTATTCCTGTTGTTGTATCTGTTGTGGATTCTTTTACTTCACCTATTATTGTTCCAGTTTTTACTTCATTGATAATAATCTTTTTATCTTCTATAGCGTTATTACCATTTCCTGTATCTGGGATGATGATAGTAATTGTTATATTTTTTGTTGGTACTGGAATTGGGTCTTGTGGGTTTGTAATTGGAATTACCACTGGCTCTGTTACTGGTGTTGCACTTGATGATGAACTAGATGTTGAAGCACTTGAGCTTGTTGTTGGTGTAGTTGTAGCACTTGAGCTTGAACTTGTTGTTGGTGTAGTTGTAACGGTTGTTGCAGTTGGTGTTGATGCTACAGCTGGCGCTGTAGTTGTGGTTGCACTAAAAGATGCGCTTAGAGTTCCAATTGTTAGAGTTGCAGATGCAGCTGTACTATAAGAGCTTGATGTTGTTACTCTTACTTGTACTGAGGAGTTATTATTAATTGTACCAGCGGTACTAACCCATCCACCGCTATCTATTTGGTACTCTCCACCTGTTATTGAGATTGGTATAGAGTCACCCATTCCTGTTATTGTCACTGCACTTGATGATACACTTGAAGATATTGCTTGTCCTGTTAGTGCTGTAAAGCTAAATGCATCAGGGGTTGTATCTGCAATTGTGATGTTAAACTCTTCTCTTGTTATTGTTGAGCCATCATTTATACTAACATTTACTTCGGCAGTTCCTACTTTTCCTGTGATTGAAGCAAAGCTTAGATTAAAGTCTTTACCGAAGTAGTTTGTGTAACTTACATTATTGTCCCAAGTTTTTGCAATTGTTACAATTGAGCTATCGTTTGTTTCAAAGCTGATATTTAAGTCATTTTTATCTACATCAACAACACCATTGAAGGTTAGGTTGAAGTCTGAAAAGTTAATAGCTTTAGTGAAGTTTGAGATTGCTGTTATTGTTGGTGCGTCATTAACTGGGCTTATTGTTACATTAAACTCTTTGCTAGCTGTTTTATTGGTATCATTTAGTGTAACTGTGATTTTAGCAACACCATTTGCGTTTGCTACGGTTGTTAGGTTAAAGTCTAAAGTTTTACCATTCCATTTAGCCTGCGTTATCATATTTGTCCAATTTTGATCAACTGTTATTAGGCTTGTATCATTTGAATCTATTGTTAGGTTAAGGTCACTTCCCTCACCATCTGAGATATTGATTTCATAGTTTGTAATTCCACTATCTTCTGTTATGGTGACATTGGTAAATGTTGTATTGATATCTGGTGTATCGTTAATGGTTGCTGTAATTGCGTTACTTGTTAAGTCTGCTGTAGTAGTCGCAGCGTCAGCTCCATTTGTCCAATCTTCAGCAGCTGCTAGATTATAAACAGTGTTATCAATTGCTTTTAATCCATCTTTATTAATTAGTGCGTTTACTCCATTTGCGTCAGTACCATTTAGTGTTACGGAAAACTCTGTACTTGATGTAAGTTCTACACCTGTTGTATTTGTTAGAGTGTATGACGAAGCACCGCTTCCTTTGATGGAGAGTTTTGTAATATTTACATCATTATTTGCACCACTTGCTTTTGTAAGTCCTGTACCTGTAACTGTTAATGTACTTGTATAACTGCTATATGTAGCACTTGTTATTGTTGGTACAGGAACATTTGAAGCTGTAATAGCATTTGTTGTATCTACTACATTAATTGTGCTATCTGCACCGTTTGTCCAATCTTCAGCAGCTGAAACATTATAGGTCGTAGTACCAGTTGAGCTTGTACCATTTTTATTGGTAATGAGGTTAACTGCAGCTTTATCAGTTGCGTTAAGTGTTATTGAGAATGTTGTTCCATTTGTAATTTCTACACCAGTTGTATTTGTTAGTGTATGTGTACTTGAACCCTCACCTGTAAATGTTAATTTAGAGACATTTATATCATTAGTTGAACCATTAAATTTGGTAAAGCCTAATCCTGTTACTGTTAATACTCCTGTATTTGCATCATAGGTTGAGCTTGTAATTGAAGGTATTGGAGTATTACTTACTGTAACTGCGTTACTTGTTGTATCTGAGGTGTCTCCTGCTGTTACATTAGTATTCCAATCATCTGCTACTGCTAGATTATATGTAGTTGCATTAGTTGAGCTTGTTCCATCTTTATTAATGATTTGATTAAGTGCTGCTTTATCTGTTGCGCTTAATGTTAGTGTGAACTGTGTTACTGAACTTCTATTTACATCAGCTGTATCTGTTAATGTATAAGTTGCGCTTCCCTCACCTGTTAATGTAAGTTTTGAGGCATTTATATCATTAGCTCCAGAGTTTACTTGGATATTTGTTCCAGTTACTGTCAGTACACCTGCAGTTGCGTTATATGTTGCAGAGGTTACTTTTGGATTAATAGAGACCGTTATGGCATTAGTTGCGTCTGCTATATTAGTTGCAGCGTCAGCTCCGGCTAGCCAATTATCTGCTCCTGCTAGATTATACGTGCTACTACCGGTTGAAGTTGTTCCAATTTGGTCAAGAAGTGCGTCTACTTGTGTTTTATCGGCACCTGATAGTGTTACTGAAAAAGAGGTCGCAGATGTGACTTCTACGTCTGTCGCACTTGTTATTGTATATGTGGTATTTCCTGTTCCGCCTGTAAATGTAAGAGTTGAGATATTTACATCATTTGCAGAACCTACTTTACTAAATAGGTTAGTTCCTGCGACAGTTAATACTCCTGTATCTGAATCATATGTTGCATCTGTTATTGTTGGTGTTGCTACATTTGAGACGGTAATAGCATTACTTGTTAAATCTACTATATTTGATGCTGTTGGGGTGCCATTTAGCCAATCTTCTGCTCCTGCTATATTATAGGTTGTTGTGCTACTTGAGGTTGTTCCATTTTTATTTAGAACTCCATGAGCATGTAATTTATCTGTTGTAGATAATGTTAGTGTAGCTGTTGTTGCACTTGTTAGTTCTACATTTGGGGTATCTGTTAGTGTATATGTCCCACCTTCACCTGTTAGGGTAATGAGTGAAGCGTTTATATCGTTTAGGGCGCCTGTTTTATTTACTAGATTTGTGCCTGTAATTACAAGTTGTCCAGTTGATACATCGTATGTCGCTGAAGTTATAGTTGGTAGTGTATAGTTGCTTACTGTAATGGCGTTGCTTGTTAGGTCTGCTACGTTTAAAGAGACAGAAAAACCATTAGCCCAATCTTCTGCACCTGCTAGATTATAAGTTGTAGAATCATTTGAACTGTTACCATCTTTATTTAGTAGTGCTTCAATATTATATAAGTCTGCTCCACTTAGTGTAACCGAGAAAGATGTAGCTGAAGCTATTTCAACACCTGTTGTATTTGTAATTGTATATGTACTACTACCTTCACCCGTAAATGTAAGTTTAGTAACATTAATATCATTTGTAGTTCCAGTTAATGCAGAAAAATCTGTACCTGTTACAGTTAGAACGTTACTATTATAGTCATACGCTCCACCTGTAATTGTAGGTTTAGGTTTCATAGTAACGGTTGATACAATTGAAAGTGTTGAATTAGTATCAACACCACTATTTGTTGTACCACCATTATCTTTTATAGATGTAATGGTAGCCACTCTTGATGTTGAACCGATACTACTACCTGTATGTTGGTATGAAATAGCATTTACTAATGTCTGCCAATTAGCACTAGTATCATTTTTATCAAGAGTTAGAGTTGCTGTACCACTTGCAAGCGCTACACTATAAGCATAAGAGTTAGTAGCACTAGTTCCTGTTGTTCCATTAGCTAATGAGACATTAGTACCATCAACAACAAGACGCTCTGTGCTACCATCACCTGAAATATTAGTAACATTCATAATCATTTGAGAAATGTTTTGGTCACTCTCTACTGCGCTCATTGCAGAACCACTATAAAGTGATACCGCAGAAGCACTTTCTGAAAATGTTGGGTTAGATCCAGTTGCACTCATAGTTGGTATATCATTTACTGCGGTTACAGTTGTGTTAATGGTTATAGTATCAGTAGCAGTTGCATCACTTACTTGAACTATAAAACTATCACTTCCACTATAATTTGCCGTTGGAGTATAGGTAATTGTTCCACCACTTGTTATATTTGTTCCACTAGTTGCAGTAGCAGTTGTAAAGTTAAGAGTTCCATGTGTAGGTGCTGAGTTTTGGCTCCATGTTAATGTTTGAGCAGAGTCTGTATCTGTAACTATTAATTTAGCTTTTATATCTGTTGCGCCTGAATCTTCTAGGACTGTAAAGGTATTTGTTGCTCCTGCGGTGAATGTTGGAGCGGAGTTTGATGATATTGTTGTAAATGTTCCACTAGAAACCGTACTTGTGTTTGCAGCTGCATCTTTAGCTGCGAAGTAGTAATAGTATTGAGTAGAAGAAGTTAAAGCAGATATAGCAAATGACTTAGATGTAGCAGCAGTTACTGCACTATTTCCGGATTTTACAGCAGCCGCACCTGTATTATCTTGTCCTGCTAGTACTTGTGTGTTTGAAGGAGGTGTAGCACTTGTTGTAATTACATAGTACATTGTCCCCGCTTCATTAGAAGTCGCTACTATATTTGCTGTTGTTGTGGTTATGGTGTTTGAGCTTATTGCTGAGAGTGTTGGGGCTGTTGTGTCGGCAGGTGCTGCCGTGCACTGTGCCACTACTGCATTCCATTTTGAACCTGAGTTACTTGTCCAACCTACTTTTGTGTTACCAGCCGTAGATATCCACCTTGTAGTAGTTAAAGTCTGCCAAATTCTAATTACATTATTAAACACTTGACCGCCAGAAATGGTAACAGCATTTCCATTACAGGTCCACTGGGTTAATGCTGCAAAGTTTTTTCTCTCTTCACTCTTTGTACTTTTCTGTTCATTATTACTCTTTAAGAGTCCTTCTTCATGTAAAAAAGCCAAAACATCATCTGTTTCATCATTAGACTGCTCAACTCTTTTTTGTTGTGAGGTACCAAAAAAAGCAAATGGGTCTAGATTTGTTGATTGTTCATCTTTGACGTTTAGTTGCTCTTTGCTTGTATCAGTATGAACACTAGTTGTTTTAAAAACTTTTCTACTGCTTCTGCTTCCTACTCTACTGCTAGCAAGGGCAGGTGTTCCAAACAGTAGTACAGGCATTAAAGCACCCGCTAATTTAATTTTTTTCATGTTTAACCTCCGTATAATCAAATAAGTGTCTTGTAAGTGGACTTGTTACATTCAGCAGTTCCACATAAGCTGAGTTTGGAATAATGGCGATGTCATATATCTGGTCCACATCCCCATCAAACTTTATATGCCCAATCTCTGTGTTGTTTTCCAAATTTATCATCCATACTCCTGCGTAAGTTTCATCGTATTCTTTTGATATTTGTATGGGGTTTTTTATCTCACTTGCGCGTACTTGAGAGAGTCCTACAAACATAACTCCGCCGTAAAAGTAGAGGCCTCTTGTGAAACCTTGAAGCTTTACGACAAGAGATTTCTCTTTTGTTTTTAGGTTGTATTTCCATACCACACCTAAGCCTGATTCACAAACATAAACTGCATCTTTGTAAATTTTTGGGGAGTGTGGCATAATTATCCCCTTTAATAGAATCTCATCTGTATCTACATCTATGAGTGTTCCATAGTCTGTACGTCCATTACTCCATGAATCTCGACTATCTTCCATGTTAAAAGTTGTAACGTACTTCGGTTTTCCATCTTTCATTGCCATGCCATTTAAATGACATCTATCTTCAGGAACTAGTTCACTTATAAACTTTGGTCTCCATCTAGCGATAAAGCTATTGTTTGGGCTTAGGGTGCTAAGACATGAAAATGTAGAGTTAACTACCCACAATCCTTCATCTCCCCATGCTATGTCATGGATGTTAATCATTCCTGTTGTAATAGATCCACGGTGCAGATATAAACTGTCAGATTTTTTCACTTCGTTTAGTTCCTCTTCTCTAGCACTCTTTAATGCTTCCATCTGTTCTTTATTCTTCTCCAGTACTTTTATTGAAAAGTCACCTTCTTTATCTAGTGCACCTTTTTTTATATTTTCAAGGAGTTCATCACTTCTTTTAAACTCTAAAACTTGGTTAAATGTACCGAGTGTAATTCTATCTTTATCTGCATAGACACCCATAGGACGAGGAAATACTTTTAGATTAGTATCTATTGTTTCTCCATCGCTGCGTATCAAGATTAATCTTGCACTTTGGTAGCTAGTAACTGCTAAAGATATATTTAAAGCTTTAAGTATTTTTGGAAGATTATCTGTATGGGTACTTGAAAAATCAAATTCAGATTCGGTTGATTCTTCTATCTTTTCAGTTTTCATCTATTTCACCCTTTAACTTTTGTATTAATTCATCATTTGTTTTATTATTTTTATAAGACATTTTAAGAGCTAATAAACCACTTAAAACAGGTGCACTTGCAGATGTTCCACCAAAGGTTGTATAACTCCCATCTGATTTTGTTGTTTTAATATTACTAGGAACTACAAAATCAACAAGATTTCCATAATTAGAGTATTTTTGTTTTGCTCCTACTGTTATGACTTCATCAATTGAAGCTTCAGTTGAGTATGGTTGTAGCTCTTTATGAGCATTTCCAGCTGCAAAAACTATGACTATATCTTTTGAAAGATGTTTTATAACATCATATACAGGCTCTAATAATATAGGTGAATTCCAACTGCAATTTATAATATCAGCTCCAGCTTTTTGTGCCACAGTAAAAGACAGAACAGTATCTGAAGTAATGTTTGTAGTTTGTCTAATAGCAATTAAATTAGCAAGAGGTGCAATACCATCTATGCCAATATTATTGTGCTGTGCAAAGATAATTCCCGCTACTTGTGTACCGTGAGTGTCAATATCTAACTTAGATGATGCATCAAGATTTTTGTTGTCTGCATCATAAGAGAAAATAACATTTACACCGTTTAGGTCTTCATGTTTTAAGTTAAATCCATCATCTATAATTGTAACATTAACGCCTTGACCTTTTGTAGTTTTCCATATTTTTTTTAAGTTAAATTTTTTAGTTATATCTTGAGATGATTTAAAATGATTATTTTTTATCTGAGAAATACTTGGTTGTGCATAAATGATATAGCTCTTCTTAATCAACTCTTTTGAGTACTCTAATGGTTTATTAGAATCTATTAAATATAGATTTGAATTTTCTAAAAATGCTATTTGTTTTATTTCATTACTTAGATTAAGTTTCTCTTGTAAAATATTTTTTGCAAGTGATGATTTAACTATAACACTATTTAAAAGTTTAAAATCCTTACAAATCTGTTTTTGAAAATTTTTAATACATATCTCATTTGCATGAATAAGTTGTGATGTCAATAAATAAACTGTAAATAAAAATAAAATATTTCTATTATAAAAACTTACTTTCATTATTGCACCCCTCTACAATGATTATAAAAAATTTTAATAGTCAGATAAATAAATAGTATCAAATAAGTTTCATTGAATATTCACTACAATCAAAATTACTAGAATGAAAATAATTTGCTTTTAGCTATAAAAGCAATCTGTTTTAAAAATATAATTTCATCATCTTTCCATTTTCTTAAATAAGAACATTGGTGTAATCCAATTGAATAAATTTTTTTATTTACATAAAATGGAAAAAATATTACTGTCTTTGGATGGATAAATCTGTTCCAAAAATCATGTTCTTCATTAAAGATGCTTTCTAAAGGTTCTGGATATATGACATATGCTTCGTTATGTTTTAATGAACTTTCAAGTACATTTATATTTGTAGTAGACAATGCCACATTTGGGTCAACATTTAATGCCCCTGGAAACTCTTCAACTGTTTTTTCTTCCAGAATGGTTAATGTTTTTTCATCCCTTTTATATTCTGCGATAAAGAATCTATCTACATTTAGTAAGGTCAATAAATATGTACATATATCATCATACAAGTCTTGTTTATTAGTAGAAAGCTCTACTCTTTGTGTAAATTCATCAAGTATGTATAAGTCTAGTTTTTTATTTAATATTATTTTTTTAAACAAATAGCCTGAACCATAAACATTTTTAATTTCAATCTCAGGAATTTTCTTTCTAAGACTAGATACAATGTTTTTCAATGTTCTAATGCCTACTCCTGATTTAAAATTGAAAAAATGCTCTAAAATATAATCATGCGATAACGTTGTGGTTGGATTATTTAAAAACAGATTTAATAAAATTTGTTCATTCTTAGATAGGATATTTGAATAATCTTTTGCTTCATTATTTTTAAATTTTTCATTTAAATTACTTTGATTTGTTTTTTTGTACATATTACTTCTAAGATTATTATATTCATTTTGTAAAATAATAATTTGATTATAAAATGAATCTATATCAGTAGGTGTTTCTAAGAATGATGATATTTGACAAAAAATAATATTTTTATCTAATAATATTTCTTTGTGTCCAATTACAATAATTCTAACTAAAGAATTTCTACTTCTGTATTTTAAAATAGTTGAGATATTAACATTGTCAAATATAATAATTTTAAAGTCATTTAACATCGAATTTGAAAAAACATACTCTTCTTCTACCACTTTAAATTTGACAGTAAAATGTTCCAAAAAGTCTACTAAATATGAGTTTTTATCTTTTGTTACCAAGACACAAGTTTTCATATTTTATCCAGTTATTTAATAGTTAATGCAATTTTATTTAAAAATATTCACCGAATGTTCATTATACAAATATAGCATCTTTTTTAAATATATTATTGTTGTTTAACATTATAATTTCTAATGAAAAACTCATAAAGATTAATTACTAATGTAACTCTATATAATTCATCAAATTAGTAGAATAAAAACAAGTATATACTAAATTTTTTATCAACATCTATATATTGCAAGTTTTTATATTTCTTGCGAGTTTTTATATATTGCGCTTAAAGAAAATCAATAAATTACAAGTCTAATTTGATATAGTTAGTGCATGATTCGAATAAATGAAATAAACTTAAAAGAAATGCAATCAAATGGACTCTTTAAAGAATTAGAAAAATATGGCTTTATAGGAGATGTCAAAATTGTAGAACTCTCTTCCGCTACTTTTATATGGAGGAAAATGAAGTTTAATGATGACATTGAATTACGATATGCAATTGATCATTATGATACCTGGCCTCATATAGAGTACTCTTTCGTTGACACATCTATAGAAGTGATTTCCCAAGGAAATTCCACTAGCATTTTAGGTAATAATTTTAATATATATGGAAAAGATTTTATAGCTGAAAATAAAAGTACAAAGACTAAATTTAAATACGGTGATTCATATTTTGGATTTATGGCCATACCGTCAAATAAATTTTTATTAGAATTACTTGACAAGGATATTCCTTTATCAGAAAAGCTGTATAAGGAAATGTTTGTTAAGTCTGGTAGAGGTATATTGAAAAATAATGTAGTAGACAATTTAGTTTCTAATTTAGCTAATTTACTTTATGAATATATGTGGAAAAATTCAGATAATTTTGATAATTCAGAGTTACTTGAACATTTATCAAGAGAATTTATAAAAAAGTCATTTACAAGTTCACTCAGTAAAGCATCTGATTATGAGTTAGCAATACACGCTATAAGCACTCTGGAAAACCCATCATTAAGTCTTGTTGCAAAACATCTTGATGTAAGTGAGCGTACAATTAATAATATTTTCTATCAAAATGAGGCTACATTTAAGAATGTTAGAAAACAAATAATCTTACAAAAAGCAACTAGGCTAATTGAAATGGGTCATTCACATAAAGAGGTGGCATCCAAATTGGGTTATGCTTCTGCTTCGTATTTGAAGAAAACATTGAACATTTAAAAGATACTTTCATGACACTTCGTGTTTAAGACTGTTATTAAAACAAAGGAATAAAAAAGGGAGTGTTAGAAATGGAATAACCACAATAAACTAGACAATATTTAATTAGGTAATTTAGATAAAATAATATGTAAGTGTTATGAAATTTAATATGGTTAAAAACTGATAATACAAAAAAGATTTAATTTCTAAACTTTAAACTTTGAAATGTCATTTTCTAAATTTTGACTTGTTTCTATAAGCTCTTTAGAAATATCGCTCAAAAGTATTGCAGTTTTCTCATTTTCCAAAGACAACTCACTAATAGCATCAATATTATCTGACAATATTTTTGCTTCATTAGAAATTTTAACAGCTTCACTTGATGATAGTTTTGACAAATTAATAGCACTAGTTGCTTTATTTTGATTAACATTAGCTATCTCAATTATATCTTTAGCTTCTAAGCTAACACCTTGAATAAATTCTGCATTTTTATCTATCTCTTTACTTACTGATTCCACATTTTGAACAGCAGTTTTAACAGATATATCAATTTCAACTAAACTACTTTTTGTTCTATCTGCAAGTTTACTCACTTCTGATGCAACAACAGCAAAACCACGTCCATGTTCGCCTGCTCTTGCTGCTTCAATCATTGCATTTAAAGCCAACAAATCAGTTTGATCAGCTAAATCTTTTATTACCGTAACTACATTTTGAATATCAGAAGTTTGAGTACGCAACTCTTGAACTTTACTTGATATGTCAGAATCATGTCCACTAGCTTCAAGAATATCTTTAACAATAACTTTTAATGCATCCATTACATCACCAGAAGCCTCAAAACTCTCCGTAATTATTTTTGTAGTATCTTGAGCAGTTGTTTTTGTATGTAGAGTTTCTGCAACAATTTTGTGAGTTAACTCTTTTGATTCACTAACTTTATCATTTTGTCCTATAACTGAATCAGTAAGAGATTGCGCACTATCAGAAAGTGTTTGACTTGTTTTAGAAACATCCATAACAGCATTTTTTGACTTTTTAACGAGTTCATGAATCTTGTATATGAACTGATTAATATATTCACTACTTTGCCCAAACTCATCTTGACTTAATACATCTAAACGTTTTGTTAAGTCTCCCTCTCCAACCGCTAAGTTTTGTGCAACTTTTTGTAAAGAAATTGTAGGGTTCATAACAAAACGGTTAAAAATAAAAAGTACAAAAACAAACATCAAAAACATTATAGTACCAAACATAATCATCGATGTATATGTTATTTGTTGAGCTTGTCCAATTAATGACTCAATTAATTTTGCATCTTTACCTAAAATATATTTGCCAACTTTTTTACCACTAATGTCAGTAATATCTGAATAGGTTATAAAATATTTATCATCTATTAAATAACCATCTTTAGTAAGTTTATCAAAATCTATTTTTTTAACATATTTATAAAAATCTTTATTGTAATATTTTTGAAAAAAAGAGAATGAACCAACATTTTCATTAAAAGTTACATTAGATGCGATTGAACGCATTGAGCTATCCATTAACTCTAAAAAAAGTGTATCATCGTCTTCAAAACTTTTTACAAGTGATTCAAGACCTTGAATAAACTCTACAGAACCATAATATGCATATTCATCACTAATGGGAAAAACAGCACGCATCAACATTCCAGCTCTTCCTACTTCAATACCAACAGAAGGCTTTTTTGTCTCTTTAACTCTCTTCAAAGAGTGTCTAAAACTGCTAAGGTCATCACCAAACTTTTCAGGAAGCCATGAACGATAAAATGATTTTAATTCACCTGTATGAACATGTACTTTTATCTGTTTAAAGTCAGTATTTGTACGATACTTTTTAGCAATAGTTTGAATAATTGTATCCATTCCATCTCTATCATCTTCTTCTATAGCAAATTTAATCTCTCCATTATTTGCGAAACTTAACGCATTTGTCAAACCAACTTGTCTTTTTAGCTCTATTTTTTCTTGTAATAATTGCAATATGTTCTGCCTAACATCACTATATTGTGAAGTTCGTATATCATTATTTAGAGCACTAAGATAAAAAATCGTTGCAATGAAACCAGTAAATGCAGCGATAAATAATGGCAAAAATATCTTAGTACGAATTGATTTGTTAATACGTTTCATCTCTTTGTTCTCCTAATCAAAATATCAATATGACATTTTTAGGTTTTTACCCTCTTCTAAATTAACAGTACCCGCTTTTGAAATAACATCTTGTCCAGCTTTACTAAAAGTAAAATCAAAAAACTCTTTTGAAATTCCAGTTGGTGTCCCTTTTGTGTAGATATATAGTGGTCTATATAGTGGATACTTTCCTGAAGCGATATTCTCTTTTGTTGGTTCAATACCATTGAGCTTAAGGATTTTAATCCCTTTTTTCTTTTTAGAACTAGAAATATCATCAATAGCAAATGCATTTTTATCACGAGATACAGCTATACGAATAGGTCCTGAACTTTTCAGTCGCTTTGCACTTTTTGAAAAAGTAGTTTTTTCATCATCAAATATGATTTTCCTTGCTGAATACCCAACACCTGAAGATTTACCTTTTCTTAGATAAAGTTTAATAGGTTCTTTTGAACCTCCTAAATCACTCCATGCCGTTGAGCTTCCTTGCAATATTTTTTTAGCTTCTTCTGTTGTAATAGAATCAATAGGATTATCAGGATGAACTATAAAAACAAGTGCTCCCCAACCAACATGATGATTAGAAGTTTTCTCTTCACCCTTTAATCCCAAAGTAGGACGACAACCAGAACCAATATGTGCGGTACCTTTACCAACCTCTTTTATAGCACGTCCAGCACCACCCTTAGCATTAATTTTTATCGATGTACCAGATTTTGCACTAAATGCTTTATTTAATGCTTTAAGGTAGGCATTTTTTGTAATACCACATCCAAAAGTACTCATGCTTCCTGCATTTAAAGCAGTAGCTATTATCGCACTAAACAATAATATTGCAAATGTTTTAATAATTTTCATATTTATCTCCTTAATCCATTAAAAGAAGTAGTTAACTTCAAACCTAGCTTCACCATAAGAGTTGTAATCTTTAGTAGCCGCAGGCGTTGCATCAGCTGAGATGATAGCAGCACGGAATTTAAGTTCTAAATTCTTAACA